>OLSE01002368.1_pt1 | contig 11004 bp, 7 predicted proteins | sample 1673191 | NCBI WGS metagenome assembly OLSE01 (sample SAMEA3136764, study PRJEB25190) | human gut metagenome | biome: human gut; feature: human-associated habitat; material: faeces | place: Austria | collected 2013
TATGCCGAGACGGAGTATCTAAGACGCAGTCAAAGATACGAATAAGCGAGGGCAAAAGCAAACCTGTTTGCAATTTGCCGAGCGGGAGTATCTAAGGCGTCAGCCAAAGAACGAATAAGCCGAAGGCAATGTCGAATTTGTCTGCATTTTGCCGAGGCGGAGGTTGGGATGCGGTCGAAGAAACGGTTTCCCGGTCGGAGGCGGATGCGTGCCGTCTTCTTGTTTTCGAAGGAATTACCTTATCTTCCGGCGGTTCAGCTCGGCCGAATAGGCGCGGGCGTTGGCGTTGTGTTCGCGGAGCGTGCGTGCGAAGTTGTGGTAGCCGTCGAACGTGGGGCGTGCGCAGAAGAACATGTAATCGTGTCGTTCGAAATCGAGTACGGCGTCGATGGCGTTGCGTCCCGGCATACAGATCGGCGACGGCGGCAGGCCTTTATTTATATAAGTGTTATAGGGCGACGGATATTTCAGGTGCCGGTGCAGGATGCGCCGCAGTCCGAACTCCTGCAAGGCGTATTTGACCGTCGGGTCGGCCTGCAAAGGCCAGCCTTTGCGCAGGCGGTTGATGTAGACGCCCGCGATGCGGGGCATTTCGTCGCTCTGGCGGGTCTCCTCGTAGACGATCGAGGCGAGCGTCATCACTTCGAGGCGCGACAATCCGCTGCGCTGGCGCTTCGCGTCGCGTTGCGGCGTCCAGAAGCGGTCGTATTCGCGCCGCATCCGTTCGATGAACTGCGCCGGCGAAACCGTCCAATAGAATTCGTAGGTGTCGGGGATGAACATGGAAAAGAGCGTCACCGAATCGAAGCCCGCTTTCCTCGCCGTCGCGGGATCGGTCAGCGCGCCGACGATCGTCGCTGAGTCGGCCTCGATCTGCCGCGCCAGCTTGCCGGCAAGCTGTGCGGGGGTGCGGACGTTATTGATCGTCACCCGCACGGGCGTCTGCAATCCCAGTTTGAGCATACGTGCCACTTGTACGACGTTCATTCCCGGTTCCAGCACGTAGTGCCCGGGTTTGAACGACCGGTCGAGTTCGATATGGCAGGCGTAGAACCGGAAGAAGGCGGTGTGTGCGATCGCGGCGTCGAGCGAATCTTCGAGCGTGCGGTACTCCGATCCCGACCGCACGTAGAGCGACCGTCGTTCCAGTACGCAGTTTCCGTAAAAACCGTTGCGGAGGTAGATGCCGATGCCTGCGAGCAGCACGACGAGGATGCAGAGGCCGATGATGAGTTTGCGACGCATTGCCGGGAATTTTCGAACAAAGATAGTGCAAGCCGAGCGCAAAAGCAAACGAAGTTTGCGGTTTTGCCGAGGCGGCGCCTGTCTGGGCGGGGCTTCGGCCCGCTCGAAGCGCCGTGCGGTCGTCGGGGACACCCGAATGGCGGGCGAGATACGAACGCTCCCGTTCCGCTCGGAACGCCGTGGGGCGCGGGTGTCCGGCTGCTTTCCCTTGTCGTTTCCTCTGTTCCGGGACGCAGATGCGCCGCACGGCGACTCTTTTTTGCGAATTTTCCGTTTTCTTTTTGCGCTTTTGGAAAAAAGAGTTACTTTTGCACTCGGGTAAGTCTTATACGACCAGCTCCTGTAGAATCCCCCAGGCAAGGAATTGAGCAAGGGTATACGGTTGTAGCGGTGCGATATAAGTAGCTTACCCATTTTTTATCGCCCTGCGGGCGCAGCGACCGTCGCTGTGCGGCTGCGATTCCGCTGCAAATCCCTTTTTGAAATACTTCGTCTGCGGAGTCTGTAAGAGCGGCAAAACCTTCCGGATTGTCCGATAAAACGAGCGGATCGGGACAGTCGTTCAGATTGTCCCGATCCTCCGGTATTCCCTTTCGTCGTTTTCGCTACCAGTTCAAGTGCCAGCCGTGCCGTAGCGTTTGAAGAATGATTGCGAGCAGGATGGCCGCGAGGACATAGCATCCGGCGTAGACGGCGATGCTGCGGAGGCCCTTCGCGTGCGTCGCACGGCAGAATGCCTGCCAACCCCAGATCATGCTCCAAATGCCGCACAAAACGGTGACGCTGCCCAAAACGGCCGAACCTCCCGCCTGCATCGTCTCTTGCAGCGGCGAAACCGAGCCGTTGCCGAGCGGCAGCAGCCATGCGTAGAGCCATGCGCTGCCGGCACTCGCCGCAAGACGCGGAATCTGTGCGAAGAGCAAGCCGCCGAAGAGCGCCGTCGCGTCGGCCGGAAACCGGCGGCGGAGCCGGTCGGCACCGTAGAGCAGTGCGGGCAGAACGAATGCCTGCATCAGCACGACCAGCAGTTGCCCGCCCAATTCGACCGTCTGGTTCTGGTAGATCCGCACACCCCAGATGGCGAAGCCGTAGCCCACCGTTGCCAACAGGCCCCATGCGAACAGCTTATGAGGAGCGACGCTACCGAACGGATTCGGGAACTTGCTTATCGTTTGTTCCATTGCGAGGAGGTCTGATAGAGCGAAATGGCACGATTGAGGTGTGTGCTGTCGATCGCTTCGGTGCGTTCCAGCGCGTAGGGATCGTCGTCCGTCGGCCGCAGCAGGAATTGTTCCGCACGGTCGACGGGCGAGAGCACCGTGAAGCGGTCGCCTTCGAGGTAGCCCAAGTCCTGGTAGGTCGCCACGAACGCCCGTTCGCGGAAGTCGTCTGCGAGGATGTCGCGTCCGTAGAACCACGAGTCGTAGTCCATACCCAGCAGCGAGAAGAGCGTCGGCATCAGGTCGATCTGCGACGCGGTCTTGCCGACGCTGCCCGGTGCGACGAAGGCGGGGGCGTAGATCATCGCCGGAATATGGTACTTTTCGAGCGGGATCTCGGTTTTGCCGGCGCTCGACGCGCAGTGGTCGGCCGTGATGACGAAGACCGTATTGTCGAACCACGGTTCGCGGCTCGCCGCATCGAGGAACCCGCCCAGCGCATAGTCGCTGTACATCACGCCGCCGGCGCGCGATTTGGCGTCGTTGGGGATCGGGATGCGTCCTGCGGGATAGGTGTAGGGGCGGTGGTTGCTCACGCTCATGATGTGGGCGAAGAAGGGGCGGCCGCTGCGGGCGCGCTGGCCGAGCGTGCGGATGGCCTTGGCGTAGGAATCTTCGTCCGAGACGCCCCAGATGTTCTGGAAGGTGATCTCGTCGGGTGCGTACTGCTTCTGATCGACGATTTCGTAGCCGTTGCCGCCGAAGAAGGTCTCCATGTTGTCGAAATAGCTGTTGCCGCCGTAGAAGTAGAGTACGTCGTAGCCCTTGTCGCGCAGCATGGCGCCCGTGGAGTGCATGCCGGCGTTGCGGGGGCGTTTGATGATGCTCTGTCCGGGACAGGGCGGCAGCGAGAGCGTCACGGCTTCCAGTCCGCGTACCGTGCGGTTGCCCGTGGCGAAGAGCCGGTCGAAGACCAGCGCCTTGCCGCAGAGCGAATCGAGGCGGGGCGTGAGGCCGTCGGAACTTCCGTAGCGCGCCATGAACGATGCACTCATGCTTTCGAGCGTTACGAGCACGATGTTGGGGTGCCGTTCCTCGTTCGGCGAGGTGATGTAACGGTGATTCTGCCCTTCGCTCCGGTATTCGTCGTGGACGAGTGCCGCGGCCCGGTCTTCGGGCAGCGTGCGGTAGAATTGCATGTAGTCGAGTTCGTTTTTGAGGAACGCCTCGTAGAACTTATAGAGTCCGTTGGCCTGCAATTCGTTGTAGTATACGTTGTCGCTCGTCTGGAACCGCGTGTTGAAGGGCAGCATCCACAGGGCGACGCCCGCCATGGCCAGATAGATCGGCGAGGCGACGAGTTTCCACCCGCCGGTTTTGAACGCCTCGGCGGCGCGGATGTCGCGGCGGAAGAGCCACCACGTGACGGCGACGGTCAGCGCGACGATCAGCGTCGCCAGCGGGACGATCGGGTAGGACTCCATGATGTTGCCCACCACCTCGTTCGTGTAGACCAGATAGTCTACGGCGATGAAGTTGTAGCGTACGCCGAATTCGTTCCAGAAATAGTATTCGCTGACGGCGTTGAAGAGGATCGCGCCGACGTAGATCGCGAGCAGCGCGGCCAGCCATCCCTTCGACCACAGCAGTTGCAGCCGCGGCACGAAGAGCCGCAGGGCGAAGCTGCCGGCCCAGTAGCCCAGCACGATCGTGGCGACGAGCGGCGCTGCGCTGCCGTATTCGTCGAAGATCGTGTTGCAGAAGGCGACGTAGCAAAACGCCGCCGTCAATACGCCGAGCAGGACGTATCCCGTCGGGCGGTCGTATTTCCGCTTCGAGAGCGTGAGCAGGAAGAGCCACAGGAAGACATAGCCGAGCGTCAGGGCGCAGAGGTCGTTCAGGGCGCCCAGTCCGAAGACGGCGACCCATTGGAGGAAGCCGAAGCCCAGCTCGGAGGTCTGTTCGTTGAACAGCAGAACGATGCGCAACAGCGTGCAGACGACGAGCGTCAGCGCTGCCAGCCGCAGGTAGATTCTGAAAAAACGGTTGAGATTTTGAGACATGGGGTTATGAAGAATGAGCCTGAGAATGCCCGAAACGGACTGCGGTCCGTTTCGGGCATGATCGAAAAACGTCTGTCGGTTATTGTACGTTGTCTTTGAGTTGTCGCCAGAACGAAGCGTTGATCGCCAGCGAGATCGACATGATGACGGCAACGAGCGCCAGCAGGACGACGAAGGTAATGAATCCCACGTCGATCGCCGCGCAGATCCAGGCGAAGATGCCTGCTATGACGTAGGCTGCGACGACGAACGCCAGCAGGACGAAGAACATCGTCCACTTGCTGCCGTAGGTCGCCTCGTTGCTGGCCGAGATCGCCTGCATCGGATTCTTTTTCTTCTCGAAGAGGAAGAAGTAAGCGAGACTCCATGCGATCGAGAGCACGATGCCCGGTACGATCATGAAGAGCGAGGCGATGAAGACCGGAATGATCATCAGGCCGGTCGTGATGAGAAAATCGCCCATGTATTTGCGATACTTCGCGTCGAAGATGCCGAGCGGCGAGATGACGCCGCCTTTGGCCAGTTCGATCGGCAGCATGTTGATGGCGATCGTGGTGCCGACGTTGATGTAGGGCACCCAGATCGTGAGCAGCCACAACACCACGCAGCCGATGATCGACGGCGCATTCTTGACACCGATTTCCAGCGCTTCGGCGAAGGTGAGTCGGAAAGATACTTTGTTCATAAGCGTTTGTTTTTTGAGAGCGATTATTCGGAGCATTTCGGTTTTCCGCATCCGCAGCGCACGACAGCGGCCATTCTTTCCGCTGCGGAATTTCCGTGCGGCGGGAGAGGGTAGGCGCGGTTCGTGCCTGAGATCGGGATCGGGTGCGTTCCGGCCCGATTCCGGGCTTGCGGACGGGCGTCGGGTCGGAACTCCGGACAAAAATAACTTATTTTGTCCGCCGTGCAAAATATTTACGCCATTATTTGCCGGCCGGGCCGCCGGATCGCCGGCGTTGTGTCGTATGCGGCAGCGGGCTGCGGTCGAACGAAAGATGCGTATGGCGGACGGATTCTGCCATACGCATCTGCGGTGCGGGGTGCCGGAAGGTTATTTTTGTCTCTCGGCGAGGAGCTTTTCCAGTCGCAGCAGCGAGGAGATGGAGGAGTAGGAGCAGTTGATCCAGTACGTGCGGTTGCGGTCGCTCTTCGTGGGGCGGAAGTCCCATGTGGTGGGAATCTGCCCGTTGACCGCGTTCTGCACGACGGTGATGTTGTCGATGAGCGCTTTGCCCTTGGCCAAGTAGATTTCCTCGCCGGTAGCCTCGTAGAGGCTGAGCATCGCGTCCGCGACGTTGCAGGCGCTGTTGTCGACCGGTTTCTGGTATTTGTACTGCTCGTAGACGCAGGGCGTTGCCTTGTCCTTGATCCCGTTCTCGGTGAGCGGCGTGTCCCAGAAGGTGAACTGATCCTCGCTGAAACGGGCGAGATCGACGGCATCGGCCATATCTTCGGCCGAAGGCGCTCCCTTCGAGAGCAGGTAGGCGGCGTAGGGCGCCGCCGTGCAGTTGGTCAGGTTTTCGTAGGGTTGCAGGCCCAGGACCGTCACGTCTTCGAACTGTCCCGTCATGTCGAAATTGCGGATCGCCACGTCGCGCATCCACCGCTCGCCTTCGGCCTGCGCTTCGGCGTAGGTTTCCACGCCGTAGTCGGCTTTGAGACGCTGGAAATAACGCAGCAGGGGGTGCAGCATGGCGCAGGCGTCGTTGACCGGTTCGCCGGTGACGAAATCGACCTTGATCGGCAGCGAACCGTCTTCGCGCTGCAACCGCACGTAGGTGTCGGCGATGCCGAGCGCACGATCGTAATAGGCCTTGTCGCCCGTCAGGTCGTAGAGATCCAGAAAGGCGTGGCCGGCCGAAGCGGCCTCCATCGTCATCGTCTTGTTCTGGTTCTCGGCGCGTTTGGAGGCGATCAGATCCTTGTAATAAGTAGGCGGGAAGAAGGCGAGCGGATCGCCTGCGGGGCGGCTCTGGTCGATCAGGAACTGCGCGGCGTTGCGGGCGATGCGCGTCGCCTGCTCCTTATGGGCGGGAAGCAGGCGTGCGAGCAGCGCCTCCGCACGAATCGTCGCGCCGATGATCTTGCAGGGGTAGGTGTTGTGACGGTAGTTCATATCGGGCTCGGTGTGCTCGGCCCAATACTGGATCTCCGGCATCCGGTGGATGTAGAGCAGGCCCATGAGCGCAGCCTGGCGGTAGTCGCGCACCGCCGGCGTATAGGGGCCCGTGAAGGGATAGTCGCGGAGGAACTCGCGTTCGCCTGCTTTGCCGAGCGCCTTTCCCGAAGCGTCGAGGCCCTCGACCGTGAGGCGGACTCGACCGACCGGAATCTCGCCCCAGACCGGCGTAAGGGCGGCTTTCGGCGAGTCGGCGGTGAAACTCCACGACGCTTGCGTCTCTTCGCCGAGCGGGACGACGGTGAACCGGTAGTTCGCGGCGCCGGCCACCTCGTCGAAATCGAACGCCGGGGCGTAGATGAACTTTTTGGCGAATCCGTTCCAGAAGGGGTTGCGTCCCTCGTAGCCGGGGCGGATCGGGCGGAGGTACTGTTCGGCTGCCTGCGCGTTGATGGCCGCGTAGTCGAGCGAAGCGTCGGCGGTTCCGCAGTCGGAGCCGCAGCACCCGCAAAGGAGGGTGCAGGTCGTGAGAAGGGTGATGGTAAGTAGTTTCATTAAGTCGGCGTCTTTTGACCGGAGAGCCTGCCGGGGTTAAAAGGTTATTGAATGAGGTTGGTATGGAAATACCTACAAATATAATGTTTTTTCGTTTCGTGCGGATGCGCGGCGACCGGAATATCGTGTTTTTTGATGCCGTGCGGTGCGTGCGATTCGAAAATAAATCGTATCTTCGAGACTGCAAAATGTAAAAACAGTAAAAGCCATGGCAACTAAAACTGCATATCCTTTTCGGGTGGAACCGCAGGAGGTTGATTTCTCGCTGCGCATCACCCTCGTGGCGCTGGGCGGAAACATCCTCAACATCGCGGGTATCGACGCCCATACCAAGGGGTTCGGGGTGGACGCCCTGAACAAGGACAACTTCTCGTGGGTGCTTTCGCGCATCGCCTTCGAGTTCGATTACCGTCCCGAGGAGTACGTGAAGTACGAGATTGCGACGTGGATCAGCGACTACGGCCGGATGCTCTCGACGCGTAATTTCGAACTGACCGACCAGACGGGCGTGTGTTTCGGCCGCGTGGTGTCGCAATGGTGTATGCTCGACTTGTCGAAGCGGACGGCCGTCGACCTGCGGGCGGTGGCCGAGAGTCATAACGACGCGATCGTGGAGGGCCCGCCGCCGGCCGAAAAGCCGCGCAAGGTGCCCGCACCCGATGCGGAACCGGTATTGACCCACAAGGTCGCCTATTCGGACATCGATTTCAACCGCCATGTCAATACGATGCGCTACATCGAGATGATGCTCGACGTGCTGCCGATCGAACGCTTCGCAGAGGAGCGCCCGCTGCGGCTGGACATCAATTTCCTCAAAGAGGCGCGTTACGGCCAGACGCTCTCGGTGGCGCTCGAAGAGCGCGGTTCGCAGACGCTCGTCGAGATTCGCAGCGATGCCGGCGCGGCCCTCTGCCGCGGGGCGTTCGAATGGCGGTAGCCCCGTTGCATGATCATGTCGGGGCCGTATCCTGCGGGATGCGGCTCCGTCTCTTTTGTGCGGAGCCGGCGGTTCCGGCTCCGAATTTCGGTGCGCGATCTTGGAGTGTGGTACATCGTTTGCGGAGGAGGGGTGTGCATAAATCCTTTAATTCATTTCCATTATGGCTACCGAAAACAAGTATCAGAAGAGTATCGACCGCCTGAATCAGGCCATCGGCAAGGAGATCGCCACCACGTTGCAGTATCTCTATTTCCACGTCCATTTCGAGGACGACGGCTACGAGTATTTCTCGAAAATGATGAAGCAGACCTCGATCACGGAGATGTTCCACACCGACAAGATCGCCGACCGCATCCTCTTCCTGCAAGGCGAGGTCGAGATGATGCCCTCGTTCGAGCCGCGCAAGATCCGCGACGTCAAGGAGGCGTTGGAGTTCTCGATGACGCTCGAACAGCGCACGGTCGATTCCTACAACGAGTGGGCGCGTCTGTGTGCTGCCGAGGACGACCAGATCACGCACAAGCTTTTCCAGGATCTCGCCAAAGAGGAGGAGGAACATCTCGACATGTTCCGTACCGAGATGGAGAACATGCTCAACTACGGCGAGCAATACCTCGCCCTGCAATCGATCGCCCACAGCAAGGAAATTACTAAAAAATAACCGGCTCCGGCGGGGCGTTGTTAAAAAAATGAGGAGGATGTTCGTTTTTCAGCAGTTTCGGGGGACAACGGATCGAAAAAAATGTTATCTTTGATTCAGTGTCAACAAAAAACAACTGAAAAATGAACATTCCTTCGATTTTCTGGCTCGTGCCCGCGGCGTCGGTCGTCGCGCTCGGTTTCGCCTATGCGTTTTATCGGAAGATGAAACGTCAGAGCGAAGGCACGGAGCGAATGCGCGAGATCGCCGGCCATGTCCGTGCGGGCGCAATGGCCTATCTGCGTCAGCAGTACAAGGTCGTCACGGTCGTCTTCGTCGTGCTGGCGCTTTTTTTCGCCTATCTGGCCTACGTCGCCGGCGTGCAGAACCCGTGGGTTCCCTTCGCTTTCCTCACGGGCGGATTCTTTTCGGGACTGGCGGGTTTCTTCGGCATGAAGACCGCCACCTATGCCTCGGCGCGGACGGCACATGCGGCGCAACAGTCGCTCGACCGCGGGCTGCGTGTGGCGTTCCGCAGCGGAGCCGTGATGGGGCTGGTCGTCGTGGGGCTGGGGCTGCTCGATATTTCGCTCTGGTATATCGTCCTGAACTGCTTCGTCGACGCCTCCGGCGCGCAGAAACTGGTCATCATCACCACCACGATGCTGACCTTCGGCATGGGTGCCTCGACGCAGGCGCTCTTCGCCCGTGTGGGCGGCGGTATCTACACCAAGGCGGCCGATGTGGGGGCCGATCTGGTCGGTAAGGTCGAAGCGGGCATTCCGGAGGACGACCCGCGCAATCCCGCCACCATTGCCGACAACGTGGGCGACAACGTGGGTGACGTGGCCGGCATGGGCGCCGACCTCTACGAGAGTTATTGCGGCTCGGTGCTCGCCACGGCGGCGCTCGGCGCGGCTGCTTTCGCCGCTACGGGTGACGTGGAGATGCAGACGCGCGCCGTGCTGGCGCCGATGCTGATCGCCGCTGTCGGTATCCTCCTGTCGATCATCGGAATCTTCCTCGTGCGGACGAAAGAGGGTGCCACGATGCGTCAGCTGTTGCGTGCGCTGGGCGTAGGCGTCAACGTCAGTTCGGTGCTGATCGCTGCCGCGACCTTCATCATCCTCTATCTGCTCGATATCCAGAACTGGCTGGGGCTGTCGTTCTCGGTCATCACGGGGCTCGCGGCCGGCATCATCATCGGCCAGGCGACCGAATACTACACGTCGCACTCCTACCGACCGACGCAGAAGATCGCCCGCAGCGGCCAGACCGGCCCTGCGACGGTCATCATTTCGGGCATCGGCGTGGGGATGATCTCGACGGCCGTGCCGGTCATCACGATCGGCGTGGCGATCATCCTGGCCTATCTGTGCGCCACGGGGTTCGACATGGCGCACCTGATGTCGGCGCACAACCTGTCGCTGGGGCTTTACGGTATCGGCATCGCCGCGGTGGGGATGCTCTCGACGCTGGGCATTACGCTGGCTACCGACGCCTACGGCCCGATCGCGGACAATGCGGGCGGCAACGCCGAGATGAGCAAACTCGGTCCCGAAGTACGTCGCCGCACCGATGCGCTCGATGCGCTGGGCAATACGACGGCCGCCACGGGCAAGGGCTTCGCGATCGGTTCGGCCGCGCTGACGGCGCTTGCGCTGCTGGCCTCCTACATCGAGGAGATCAAGATCGGGCTGCTGCACATCGGCCAGACGGCCATCACGCTTCCCGACGGTGCGGAGCGGTTGGTGCAGGAGGCTTCGATCGTCGATTTCATGGAATTCTATCAGATCAACCTGATGAATCCGCTGGTGCTCGTCGGCGTCTTCATCGGCGCGATGATGTCGTTCCTCTTCTGCGGTCTGACGATGAATGCCGTAGGGCGTGCCGCCGAGAGCATGGTCGAGGAGGTGCGGCGCCAGTTCCGCGAAATGAAAGGCATCCTCACGGGCGAGGCGACGCCCGACTATGCGCGCTGCGTCGCGATCTCGACGCGCGGCGCGCAGCGCGAAATGTTGCTGCCCAGTCTGCTGGCGATCGTCGTGCCGGTGGCGGTGGGGCTTCTTTTCGGCGTGGCGGGCGTCATGGGCCTGCTCGTCGGCGGGCTGAGTTCCGGCTTCGTGCTGGCGGTCTTCATGGCCAATTCGGGCGGCGCGTGGGACAACGCCAAGAAGTTGATCGAGGAGGGCAACTTCGGCGGTAAGGGTTCCGAGTGCCACAAGGCGACGGTCGTGGGCGATACCGTGGGCGACCCCTTCAAGGATACGTCGGGTCCG
>OLSE01002374.1_pt1 | contig 10972 bp, 7 predicted proteins | sample 1673191 | NCBI WGS metagenome assembly OLSE01 (sample SAMEA3136764, study PRJEB25190) | human gut metagenome | biome: human gut; feature: human-associated habitat; material: faeces | place: Austria | collected 2013
AATTATTTTGGGTAACAGAGTTTTGAATTTGTGCAGGGTAGATGCCCTGCACATTGCAATATTGAAAAAATACAGGAAAAGAGGCAGAAATTAATGAATCCATTTGAATTTTTTATTCCTCAGAATATTACAGTCGGTGCAGGTACTCTGGCGAAGCTTCCGGAATGTGCCAAAAAGCTTGGAGGTTCTCATGCAATGCTGATCTCAGGACCAACTCTCCGGAAAATGGGAGTTGTGGATAAGGCGGCGGATTATCTGAAAGACGCCGGAATGGCAGTGGATATTTTTACAGATGTAGAAGCCAATCCGTCTGTCACCACAGTGGAAAAAGCGACAGAAGCGTATAAGGATTCCGGCGCAGATTTTATCGTTGCGCTGGGCGGTGGTTCTCCTATGGATGTGGCAAAAGCAGTGGGAGTTACGGCTAAATATGGCGGCAGTATTACAGAATATGAGGGGGCACATAAGGTTCCCGGAAAAATTGTTCCGCTGATCGCAATCCCGACTACTGCGGGAACCGGCTCAGAGGTTACGGCATTTTCTGTTATCACTGACCACAGCAGAGATTATAAGCTGACGGTATTCAGTTATGAACTTCTTCCTGCATATGCGATCCTGGATCCTGAACTTCTCACATCTGCTCCGGCATCTGTGGCAGCAGCCTGCGGAATCGATGCATTTATTCATGCGGAGGAGGCTTATGTTTCCACAGCAGCATCTCCTTTTTCTGACGCAATGGCAGAGAAAGCAATGGAGCTGATCGGTGGAAATATCCGCCGTTTTGTGGCAAGACGTACAGATCTGGAGGCAGCAGAAGCAATGCTTACAGGCTCTCTTTTTGCAGGAATCGCCTTTTCCTTTGCAAGACTTGGAAATGTCCATGCCATGAGTCATCCGGTAAGTGCTTTCTTTAATGTAGCACATGGAGTGGCAAATGCAGTTCTTCTTCCCGTGATCGCAGAATATAATGCGCTGGCAGATTATGGCAGATATCTGAAGATTTATAATTATATCAGTCCGATCCCTGCATATGAGGATGAATTCGAACCACTGATGCTGGTGGATGCCATCAGGGAATTAAACGAAGATATCGGAATCCCGGAAGACCTGACCACAGCCATCCGCCAGGCGAAGAAGGGAGAAGAGATTTCTGATGAGGAGATTGAAAGCAAGATTGATGCCATGGCAGATGACGCCATGAAGAGCGGAAATATTGCAGTAAATCCAAGATCCTCCAGGAAACAGGATATTGTGGAATTGTATCATAAGGCTTTATAAATTCAGATAAAGAGGAATGCAGTATTTTATGTAATTGCTACAGGTTAACAGAAGGTATTGATTAAAATATCTGCTATTATAAAAAACGTGCAGAAACATTGAAGTCGACAGATAACTTCAGGTTTGAAGATTTATCCCGATTTTAAAATGTATCTGCACGTTGTTTTTTTTGAGAAATTTCCATTGTATAACTTGCCTGATAGAAAGAAAGATTATATAGTATTAATCAAAATATAGTAAAGTAATGTGAGTCAAAATATTGATTGTTTGTTCAGGAGGATTTTATGGCAAAGAAGAAAATATATGCAGTACGCAAGGGACATAAAACAGGACTTTTTGTTACATGGGCGGAGTGCCAGAAGGCAGTAAGCGGATATTCAGGAGCTGAGTTTCGGGGATTTACAGAGAAAGAGGAAGCATTGGCTTTTCTGAACATGGAGACAACAGGAAATGTATCTGGTGATAAAGCAAAAGAGGCGGCAGGAATCGTGGAAGTACCTGAAAATATGGTCATTGCTTATGTAGATGGAAGTTTCGAGAAAAGTATTGGCAGATATGCCTTTGGTTGTGTGATCCTTACACCGGATGGACAGGAAATCCGTAAATCCGGCAGCGGCAGTGATTCTGCAGGAGTCGCGATCCGAAATGTGGCAGGAGAGATGCTTGGTTCCATGACTGCAGTAAACTGGGCCATAGAAAACAAATATCCAGCTGTGGAAATCCGCTATGATTACGAAGGTGTAGAGAAGTGGGTAACAGGTGTGTGGAGAGCCAAAACACCTCTGACCAGCAAATATGCTGCTCATATGCAGGAAGCAGGAAAGAAAGTAAAGATTTCTTTTTGTAAAATAGCAGCTCATACGGGCAATCACTACAATGAAGAGGCAGATCATCTGGCTAAGAGTGCATTGCTTAAAATGGATGAAGAAGTACGAATATAAAAATCTTATCACTGAAAGGCGATTTCCAAAGGGATGAAAAATTTATGTGGATGACAATTTGAGTGATCCTCAGGGAAATCAATATACGGAAGTGGAAAAATAAAAAGCAGCTGTGTTACCATTGAAACTGTTAGCTGAAATTTTTATCAAGTAACAGTTTCAATTGACAGGTAACGCAGCTGTTTTCGCTTATGAAAGTGTCATATCCCCGTCTTTCACCCATCCAAGCTTACGGATAAACATGTTGATGAGCGGACACAGGATTGCAGGCAGGATAAAGGAAATCAGCAAAAGTCCGGCCCAGTCCCAGCCTGTGACAGCTGTTTTTGTTCCTGCGGCAATATCATTCATCCATCCGGTGTAGACACCAATCTGTCCTACGAAACCACAGGTACCCATACCGGAAGAAACCGGAGTACCGTTCATCTGAAGTTTGAACAGACAGGTTGCAAGAGGTCCGGTGATGGCAGAAGTAAGGATCGGTGCAATCCAGATGCGTGGATTTTTTACGATATTTCCCATCTGGAGCATGGATGTTCCGATTCCCTGAGAAACAAGACCACCCCATTTATTTTCGCGGAAGGACATTACTGCAAAACCTACCATCTGTGCACAGCAGCCTGCTACAGCAGCTCCTCCGGCAAGTCCGGTAAGGCCAAGCGCAGCACAGATTGCGGCAGATGAGATAGGAAGTGTCAGTGCAATACCCACAAATACAGAAACAAGGATTCCCATCAGGAACGGCTGCAGGTTGGTTGCCCACATAATAATATTTCCCACTTTCATTGCGGCACTTCCAAGTGCCGGAGCCCACCATGCGGACAGGGCAACACCTATACCGATCGTGACAAGTGGAGTGACCAGAATATCAATTTTGGTTTCCTTAGATACTGCTTTTCCGATTTCGGAAGCGAAGATGGCTACAAATAATACAGCCAGCGGTCCGCCTGCACCGCCTAATGCGTTAGATGCAAAGCCAACAGTGATCAGTGAAAACAACACCAACGGCGGACAATGCAGCGCATAGCCGATGGCAACAGCCATGGCAGGACCACTCATTGCAGATGCCAGAGAGCCTACGGTATACTGGGTGTCGTTTACAGTTGCCACAGCAGTGGTCAGAAATGAAATATGAAACTGTGTTCCAAGTGTGTTGATGATCGTACCAATCAGCAGGGAGCAGAAAAGACCCTGCGCCATGGCACCAAGGGCATCGATTCCATAACGTTTTATGGAGATCTCGATGTCTTTGCGTCTGAGAAATGCTTTAAACTTTTCCATAGATTACTTTCTCCTGTTTTTATTATGTATAGAAGGGTGTATATACACCTATATACGTTTTTCTCATTATAGTCACATTCACGGAGTAAATCAAGTAGTTTTGTAACTGTTCACACACCACTATCCTGCGAAGTGTTTTGGCATGAATATGCCAAAATCACAAGACATACAAGCCAAAATTCCATTGCCACAGGCAATCTGGAATGAATTTTGGGTACGTTACTGTGAACGGAGTGAACAGTAACGTAGTTTTAAAATAGTGGAAAACAATTTACAGAAAGAATATTGTAAAGTATTTTACTGTCTGATATGATAGAAAGAGTTAATTTTACGGAGGAAAAAGAGATGAGTGAATGGATCAGAAAAATAAACTGGAAGTATGTGGTCGTAATGTTGATTGGAAATATAATCCTTGGTTTGGGAATTGCGATATTTAAACTTTCCGGACTTGGAAATGACCCTTTCAGCGGAATGGTAATGGCACTGGCAGAATGTGTGGGAATTGAATATGCCCGTTTTTTAATTCTTCTGAATCTGGGATTTTTTGTAATAGAAATTATCTGGGGAAGAAAGCTTATCGGATTGGGAACGATCATAAATGCGTTATTTCTTGGATATTTTGTTACATTTTTCTATAACTTGATCACATCTGTGATCGATGCACCGGATCAGATGGCAATGCAGGTGGTTACCGTATTTATTGGAGTTATCATAACAAGCCTTGGAATTTCCATGTACCAGCTTCCGAAACAGGGAGTTGCACCATATGACAGTATTTCTCTGATCATGACAGAGAAATGGCCGAAAATTCCGTATTTCTGGTGCAGAGTATCTAATGATGCGATCAGTGCACTGGTGTGTTGGCTTGCAGGGGGAATCGTCGGACTGGGAACACTGGTCAGTGCATTTGGATTCGGACCTTTTGTTCAGTTTTTCGATACACATTTTACATCAAAAGTGCTGGCAAAGCTGGAAAAATAATAAAAAACTGTCCTGTATATGCACATTATACGTAGAAAATAGGTGCACTACAGAGACAGTTTTTTTATTTGTCAGCCTGTTAACTGCATATATGGCATGCTTTACATGCAGATGGCGTAGTAGCGCATCCTCCCATAGCAGTTTCACGCAGTTCTGCAGGAAGCTTTTTACCCACGGTAAACATCGTCTGGATCATTTCGTCCAGAGGAATCAACTGCGGGATTCCTGCGAGAGCCATTTCTGCGGCAATTATAGCGTTTGCCACACCTGCAGCATTTCTGTTCTGACATGGATATTCTACCAGACCGCCGACCGGATCGCATACCAGACCAAGCATGTTCATAAGAACAGTAGATGCAGCAAAAGTACATTCTTTCGGTGAACCTCCCATCAGCTCTACAGCAGCAGATGCAGCCATTGCAGATGCAACCCCTACCTCGGCCTGGCATCCGCCTACCGCACCTGCAACAGTTGCATTTCGCATTGCCAGATAACCAATGGCACTTGCGTTAAATAATGCCCGTATAATCTCTTCATCAGAGAATTGATAATGTTCCTGCATTGCCAGCATCAGCCCCGGTACGATTCCGGCAGAACCGGCAGTAGGAGAGGCCACGATCAGCCCCATGGAGGCATTCGTTTCCAGTGTAGCCATAGCATAAGTAATTGCCTTCTGAAGCAGATTTCCGCAGAGACCTTTTTTCTCCTGAGCGTGGAGACTCAGCTTTCTGGCTTCGCCGCCGATCAGACCACCCATAGATTTTACCGGCTGTCTGATTGGTGAGAAAGCAGCATCTTTCATAATTCCCAGTACTCGTGTCATTTTTTTATTTACAATCTCAGAGGCTGTTTCGCCAAGCTCAATCTCACGGATACGCATAATCTCTGAGATAGGAAGATTTTTTTCTTCACAGAGTGCTAAGAGTTCATTTGCATTTTTAAAATCCATGATAAAAATCCTCCTTATCTTTACATCTGTACGATCATAACTTCATGAATATTCGGGTTCTCGCGAATCGCAGGAACGATATTCTCAGGAAGTTTGCCGTCAGATTCTACGATTGTATAAGCAATCTCTCCCTTGCTTTCACGGAACAGACGCATAAATGCAATATTGATATTGCGGTCACTCAGGCATTTGGTAATATAGGCCACAACGCCGGGAGTGTCCTGATGAATCACGATCACTGCACTGTACTCGCCTGTAAAGTCTACCTGTACGTGATTGATATCTACAATACGGACCTTGCCTCCTCCAAGGGATTCGCCGCGTACGGTCATTTTCTGGCCTTTTTCATTTTCCATGCAGATATCTACGGTGTTCGGATGAATATCTGTTTCCAGCTCATTTGGAGTGAAAGAGAATTTCAGACCTTTTTCATGAGCAATATCAAAAGAATTTCGGATGCGCATATCATCAGTAGAGAATCCCATAATACCACCCAGCAGAGCTCGGTCAGTACCGTGACCATGGTAAGTTTTTGCAAAAGAGCCGTACAGGATGAAGTCGGCTCTCTTTAACGGGCCTTCGATCATTTTCTGGGCAAGATAGGAAATACGCGCCGCACCTGCGGTATGTGAACTTGAAGGACCGATCATGTTCGGACCCATAACATCAAATACACTGATAAATGACATATTTTTTCTCCTGTGAATATCAATTATAGTCTTGCATGTTTATGGCAATAATCTTATTATTTGTAAATTTCTGATTATATTCTATCATTTAGGAATAAAAGAAGCAAACTTATCGTTAACATTAACAAAAATTAATGTAAAAAATGAGAAAACAGGGTTGCTTTTTCTCTACTGGGCGGTTACAATAACTGTGCAAATTGAAAATAATTTTAAAAATGCTGTTTCAAAATAGGAAACAGCATAAAATTTGCTGTTAGAAATCAGATTCCCGAAAACAGGGTCTGATATCCGAAATCGTAAATTTTAAAGAAAAGGCAGGTGGAACAGAATGGATAATTGCGATTCTCATGGGCGAAGTAGTAGCACAGGATCTGAATTAAAAAGAGTATATGAGTATAGCAGCCGTTTTTGTTCTGCTGTAGTCATATATTTTCCATGTATGCATATAGAATAGAAGCTTTTTACTGTCTGTGATCTGACAGTTTCTGTATGTGGAAGATTGGATGTCTTTTTCATTTCTTATCCTGTATTTATGAAATTCCCCCGAATCATGCAATTACATATTGAGCAGTAATGATCCGGCGAAGATGCCGGACAGTTACGGACAGCGGATGAATAGCAGGTTATGGTTTGATACCCTGCGGTTTATTCTGCTGGAAAAAGCATGAAAGAAATGGCAGTAAAATGTAATAAATAACAGACTGCTTTCTTTTGGTGTGCTTTTATGCAAAAAAACGGAGGATGAAAGAATGGAGAAAAGAGTACAGGATTATTCCAAAGAAATTCTGAAGATCATCCGCAGCAACACCTCTCCTGCCGTTATGGGAGGAAGGCTGCAGGATTATCATGAGAATGATCTGGCAGATGTAATGCCGAAACTGACTGTACAGGAGCGGTGCAAGCTGTACCGTATCCTGGATACAGATATGCTCTCTGATATTTTTGAATATACAGATGAGGAGAATGCAGCAGAGTATCTGAATGAAATGGATGTGAAAAAAGCAGCAGCCATTTTATCCAAAATGGAGACAGATGCTCTTGCAGATGTATTAAATAAAGTTGAAAAAACAAAGAAAAAAATACTGATCGATCTGCTTGAACCTGAGGTTCGACGTGATGTGGAGATGATCGCATCCTTTGATGAGGATGAGATCGGAAGCCGCATGACAACAAATTATATTGTGATCACAGATAAACTGACAGTTAAGCAGGCAATGAGCAGTCTGATCGAACAGGCTGCAAAAAATGACAATATCTCCACTATTTTTGTAGTGACAGAGCAGCAGAAATTTTATGGGGCCATTAATCTGAAAGAACTGATCATTGCCAGACGGGATGATCTGCTTGAGAATCTGGTGGTGACTTCCTATCCATATGTATATGCGGAAGAGAATATTGATGACTGTATCGAAGAACTGAAAGATTATTCTGAGGATTCTATTCCGGTTCTTGACAACGATAATCAGCTTCTGGGTGTCATCACATCTGCCAGTATCATTGACCTGGTTGATGATGAGATGGGTGATGACTATGCGAAGCTGGCCGGTCTGACAGCAGAAGAGGATTTAAAGGAGCCACTGAAAGAAAGTATGAAGAAACGTCTGCCCTGGCTGATCATTCTTCTGGGACTTGGCATGGTAGTTTCCTCAGTGGTAGGAATTTTTGAGAAGGTGGTGACTGTACTTCCGATCATTATGTGCTTCCAGTCTTTGATCCTTGATATGGCAGGTAATGTGGGTACCCAGTCTCTGGCTGTGACGATTCGTGTGCTGATGGATGAATCTCTGACAGGTAAGCAGAAACTGGAACTTGTGTGGAAGGAAATGAGAATTGGTCTGTGTAATGGCGGACTTCTTGGAATTCTGTCTTTTGCGCTGATTGGATTGTATATTTATCTGTTTAAAGGAAAAACACTTTTGTTTTCCTATGCAGTATCCGGATGTATCGGTGTGGCACTGTTGCTGGCTATGTTGATCTCCAGTGCAGTAGGCACCTGTATTCCATTGTTCTTTAAGAAGATCAATATTGACCCGGCAGTAGCATCAGGTCCGCTGATCACAACAGTGAATGACCTTGTTGCAGTAATTACCTATTATGGCCTGAGCTGGCTGTTCTTGTTAAAAATGCTGAATCTTGCAGGCTGAATTTCAGATAATAAAAACAGGTCCTGTATCTTTGATTATAAGATATTGGATCTGTTTTTGTATGGAGTTATTATAGTTGGTCGTTATCCCGTAAAATACGGACCTGTCTTAATATTTCAGAGGATTAATTATGACAAATGTAATGTATGTCGTTTGCAATCTGGAATAAATTTTGTGAAATAAGGAAAATAGCAGTTGACATTATTCAGGGGATATGCAAATAATATATTGCAATTAGTGTTTAACTGACCTGACGATTGAAAGAGGCAAGTCGTTATTTTGATTTACAAAGCATATAAATGTTACTGAGAACGGAGTAAACAGTAACAAATAAACATCGGTGCAGGAAATATTAATGGTAAACAGTAATAAGAAATGAAAAATATAATATATATAATGTGTCTGTGAATAAACCAGTGTGCCGACAAGTTGATTCTTCGAGAAATCAACTTGTTGGCACACCAGGTAACTGTATAATTCCACAGATACAGTATCGGCAAAACAGTCGAAAGGCTGTGGCGCAAAGCTAAAGGGCCTGTAAAATGGCAGCCAGTTGCATTTATACAGAGAGTAATGTCTTGTTGTATTGTAGCGGGCATTATTCTCTTTTATTTTAAAGAAAGGTTGAGAATATCATGTCAGAGCATAGGTGTATGCTTAACAAAATGAATAAGATTGAAATATATGTCTCAAATGAAGATACGGATATTAATCCTTCAGTTCAGGAAGCTATTGAATATGTACTGAAACAGAATGATCCGGTGGGAACAGTCTCCGGTTATTACGATGAGAAGCTGACAATCTGGAGTGTAAGTAACTATTTTCTGCAGCTTTTGGGGTGGGATGACCTTGATGAATTTATGAAAGCATCAGATGGTTCTATGCTCAGTGTGGTCTGTAATGAGCAAAAGCATATATTTTCACCGGAAAGACTTCATGATTTACAGGGTTCTCACATCTTGTATCTGACAGACAGTAAAGGTTTATCAATACCGGTAAGGATTGTGAAGGCAGATGCCAGGGATAATAAAGGACAGTCAATCTGGGTATTATCTGCCAGATCTGATCACTTTGCCCGGAATCAGGAAGCAAGGGAAGCTGCTTTTCACCGGGCTTTTACAGATATGAATCTGTGTGAATATTATGTGGATCTTCAGGAAAATACATTTGAATCTATGAAAGTAAAGGGTTCGCTTCAGGAAATTTTCAACAAAAGCCGGACATGGGATGAACTGATACAGATGTTTCTTGATAATTATGTCTGTCCTGAGAGTAAAGAGGCGGTTGCGCAGATTTACAACCGGGAATATATTATGAAGGAACTCAGAAAAATTACCGGGGAACTCAGTCAGGAATACAAAGCAGTGCTTGACGGAGAGCTGCGTATTATCCGGAATGTAGTGATGGAGGGAGATACAGATGAGAACGGAGAGGTCAGACACGCCATGATTTTTCTTCGTGATGTGACGGATTCGAAAAATGCGGAAAAAGAACGCAGAGCGATGTTAAAGCAGAACATCGCCATGGACCAGCTTATTCAGGGAGTAACCAGGATTGTAGAGCGTTTTGCAGTTTGTGATCTGGACAGCGGGATATACGAATATTATGAGATGAACAATGAGTCTTATTATAATCCTGCAGGTGATTACAGGGAGCTTCTTCAGCGTATGTCCGGAGAGTATGTGGTACTTACGGAAAAGATAAATATACAGATGGATGATCTGCTTTCACCGGAACATCTGAGAAAAGTTATTATGTCTGAGGATGATCTGTATACCTTTGAATATTCTACTCTTGACAGATCTTCTTATAAAGTAATGTCAGTGATACCTGTGGAATGGAAAGGCAGTATACTGTCCAAAGTAATGCTGATCGCTCAGGATATCGGGCAGAAGCATGAACTTGAGAAGCTGGCAAATACGGATGCACTGACAGGACTTTATAATGAGCGTTATCTTTCCGAAAGATTAAAAAGAAATGGAAAGTTACGCAAAAAATTTGCCATGTTCTATCTGGATCTGGACAGGTTTAAGCCTGTTAATGACACTTATGGACATGACATGGGGGACAGATTGCTGAAGGCGGTTTCCCGGAGATTGTGCAAATGTATCAGGAAGACAGACTATGCTTTCCGTATCGGTGGAGATGAATTTTCCCTGATCATTGAGGAGGGCAATATTAATGATGAATTCTGTGAGATGATGGTCAGAAGAATAAAAAGAGTCATTGACCGGCCTTTTAACATAGAGGGTCGTCTGCTGAGCGTGGATACAAGCTGTGGCTATGCCATTTATCCGGAACACAGCCAGAAGATCGATGAAATCCGCATTATGGCAGATCACAGAATGTATGAAGATAAAACTCAAAATAGAAAAAAGGGTTAATGGCGGATAAAAACAGAAAGAGGGATAAAATCTTTATGGATTTAAAACAATTACAGTATTTCGTAGTATGTGCGCAGACTGGTTCATTCAGTGATGCTGCGAAAAATCTGTATTCTACACAGCCCAGTGTCAGCAAGGTAATCAAGGGACTGGAAGATACGCTAGGAATGCAGCTTTTTGAACGACTGCCAAGAGGAATCAGACTGACAGTACAGGGGCATAAGATGTATGAATATGCGTCGAAAATTATAAATGAAGTAAATGTTCTGGAAAATATGGCTTCCAGCGGAATGACAAAATGGATCCGGATATCTTTAAATCCCAG
>OLSE01002375.1_pt1 | contig 10962 bp, 10 predicted proteins | sample 1673191 | NCBI WGS metagenome assembly OLSE01 (sample SAMEA3136764, study PRJEB25190) | human gut metagenome | biome: human gut; feature: human-associated habitat; material: faeces | place: Austria | collected 2013
CAGCCGCCGGAGCGGTGCTTAAGCCGTCAGGCGGGAATTGTGCGGTGTTGCCTTAAAGCTTTTTGCCCCGTTCTTTTTCAAAAAGGCGGGAAAAGCGGGAATTATTCGTACAGGAGGAAGCGAGCGGTCAGGCTGGCAACGCGGGCAGCGATGTCGTCTTTCTTGCCTTCAAAGTCAAAGATGCAGTCTGCGATGCAGTCGGCAATCTCTTTCATCTCGGCGGGGCCCATGCCGCGGGTGGTCACAGCAGGGGTGCCAAGGCGGACACCGCTGGTCACAAACGGGCTGCGCTTTTCACCGGGAACGGTGTTCTTGTTGGCAGTAATGTGTACTTCGTCCAGGTTGTGCTCCAGCTCCTTGCCGGTCATCTCGGAATCGGTCAGGTCAACCAGCAGCAGGTGGTTGTCGGTGCCGCCGGAAACCAGCTTCACGCCGCGGGCGGTCAGCTCGTCGGCCATAGCAGCGGCGTTCTCCACAATCTTGCGGGCATAATCCTTGAACTCCGGCTTCAGTGCCTCGCCAAAGCAGACAGCCTTTGCAGCAATCACGTGCTCCAGCGGGCCGCCCTGGGTGCCGGGGAAGATGGCGGAGTTGATGCGCTTGATCAGGTAAGCGTTGTTGGTCAGGATCAGGCCGCCGCGGGGACCGCGCAGGGTCTTGTGGGTGGTGGTGGTCACAACATCAGCATAGGGCACCGGGTTCTGGTGCATGCCGCCGGCAACCAGGCCGGCAATGTGAGCCATGTCCACCATCAGCATTGCGCCGTAACCGTGGGCGATCTCGGCCAGCTTTTCAAAATCGATAGCGCGCGGGTAAGCGGAAGCACCGGCAACCAGCAGCTTGGGGCGAACCTTGGCAACCTGCTTGGCCAGGGCATCGTAATCAATGCGGCCGTCCTCGGCAGAAACGCCGTAGGAAACAAAGTTGTAGTTCTTGCCGCTCATGTTGGCGGGGGAACCATGGGTCAGATGGCCGCCCTGGGAAAGATCCATGCCCATGACGGTATCGCCCAGGTTGAGCAGGGCAAAGTAAACGGCCAGGTTGGCCTGTGCGCCGGAATGGGGCTGCACGTTGGCATATTTGGCACCAAACAGCTTGCAGGCACGGTCAATCGCAATCTGCTCAACCTGATCCACAAACTGGCAGCCGCCGTAATAGCGGTGGCCGGGGTAGCCCTCGGCATATTTGTTGGTCAGCACGCTGCCCATGGCAGCCATAACGGCAGGGGAAACAATGTTTTCGCTGGCAATCAGCTCAATGTTTGCCTGCTGGCGGCCCAGCTCACGCTGCATGGCCGCACCCAGCTCCGGGTCATACCCCGAAACAAAACCAATGGTGTCCATCATGTCCTTGTACATAATACTTACTCCTTTCAGTGTTACCCTTATATACTGAAAACGGGGCCCCGCCCCAGGAAAACGAAATTAAGTTAGGAGGCAGTTAGATGCTTCCTTTCGTGGAAAGCACGCCCACAATGCGGTCGTCATGGCGGGCGGCGGCGGAAAGGGCTTTGGCGAATGCTTTGTACATGGCTTCCAGTTTGTGGTGGTCGTTTTCGCCGTACAGCACCTTCAGGTGCAGGTTCATCATGGCGCTGTAGCTGACAGCGTAAAAGAATTCCCGTGCCATCTGCACATCCATGCCGCCGCAGCTCTGCCCGGCAAAGCTGGCATCATAAACAAAATACGGCCGTCCGCCAAGGTCCACAGCGCACAGGGCCAGCGTTTCGTCCATGGGCAGCATGCAGCTGCCGTAACGCACAATGCCGGCTTTGTCGCCAAGGGCCTCACGGATGGCCGTGCCAAGCGCGATGCCGCAGTCTTCAATTGTGTGGTGACAGTCCACGTTCAGGTCGCCATCACAGTGTAATGTCAAATCAAACAGGCCGTGGCGGGCAAAGCCGTCCAGCATGTGGTCAAAAAAGCCGATGCCGGTGTGCAGGTCGGCTTTTCCGCTGCCGTCCAGGTCCAGTGTGACGGTAATGTTGGTTTCCCGCGTTTTGCGGGTCACGGTAGCAGTGCGGCTCACGGTTGCATCTCCTTTGCATGGTCCGGCCAGTGGGTGCCGGAAACAAAATAATCCGCATATTTGGTCGAAAGTTCTTCCCCCAGCCGCATTACGCCGCCGTACAAATGGCGGGAACACTGCGCCCGGATGGCGACGGTATCATTGCGGGCAATGGCATCCAGCAGAACATCATGTTCTGCCACAATATCGCCAAAATTGCCAACAGCCACAAGGTCCAGCATGCGGAACCGCGAATAGCTGTTCTGCGAAGTCTGGATCAGCTGCCACAGCTGGTCTTTGCCGGTGGCAAGAAACCAGCTTTCGTGCAGGCGGCTGTCCAGCTCATAAAACATCCGCGGGTCTGGGTGGGGTTGGGCCGCCAGGCGGCGCAAAGCATCGTTGCGGGTTTTCAGCTGGGCCAGCTGTTCGGGGGTGCAGGCAGCGGCAAAGTCTGTCATCACGGCGGACTCCACCGCGTTGCGCAGGTAGATCTGCTGGCAGATGGTGTCAAAATCCAGCTGGGTGACCCGCGTGGATTTGTAGGGGGTGACTTCAATCAGCCCGGCAATGCGCAGCTCCTGCAAAACGCTGCGCACCGGCGTGCGGGAAACCCCGAACTGCTCGCACAATGCGTTTTCCCGCAGGGTGGAGCCGGGCTTTAATTCCAGCAACATGATCTGCTGGTACAGCGTTTGGAAAATGTCATGGCTGGAAAATGCCTGCATGTCTGGGAACCTCCTTCTCTTTAGTATACTAAAGAATATAGCACCGTTGCCCCCGTCCGTCAACGATACACCCCAACATTTGGATGATTGTCTGATAAGAGTTTACGATTTTGCAACACATTCCGGCACTTTGCGCGCTACAATAATGTTAACAAACCATAAGGTGTACCTGAAAAGTCGAAAATTCAGCCTGTTTCTACAACCACAGCTGGATTTTGCCTTAAATCCCGCTTGTGTTTGCGGAATAATTGTCATTTTCTTTGCTTTCAGCTACACTCTAAGGCGGAGTTTTGCGCCTTAGCGGTGCTCCCTGTGTGACAAAAGCTGGCGAACCCCTGTATCTGTTGTCGGCTTGTGTGAAAGGACCAAAAGCAACATGGGTAAAATCATCGGAATTGATTTAGGAACAACCAACAGCTGCGTGGCTGTGGTGGAAGGCGGACGCCCAACCGTTATCCCAAATGCCGAAGGCCAGCGCACCACCCCGTCGGTCGTTGCTTTTGCAAAAAGCGGCGAACGCCTTGTGGGCGATCCGGCCAAACGCCAGGCTGTCACCAACGCACCGCGCACCATTGCCAGCGTTAAGCGCAAAATGGGCAGTGATGAGCGCATTCCCATTGACGGCAAGTGCTTCTCCCCGCAGGAGATCAGCGCCATGATCCTGCAAAAGCTGAAAGCGGATGCAGAAGCTTATCTTGGTGAACCGGTGACAGAAGCCGTTATCACCGTGCCGGCTTATTTTAACGATGCCCAGCGCCAGGCTACCAAAGATGCCGGGCGCATTGCGGGCCTGAATGTAAAGCGCATTATCAACGAACCTACTGCGGCCGCCCTGGCCTATGGCCTGGATAACGGCAAGACCCAGAAAGTGATGGTGTACGACCTGGGCGGCGGTACATTCGATGTTTCGCTGATCCAGATCGGGGATGGCATTGTGCAGGTGTTGGCCACCTGTGGTGATAACCATCTGGGCGGCGATGACTTTGATGCTCGTGTGGCTGACTGGCTGGTGCGGAACTTTGCCGCCGAAAACCAGGTAGACCTGACCCGTGATCCCGTTGCCATGCAGCGCGTGCGGGAGGAAGCCGAGAAAGCAAAAAAAGAGCTTTCCGCTGCCACCCATACTGAAATCAACCTGCCGTTCATCACCGTTGGCCCCAACGGCCCGCTGCATTTGCAGGTGGAACTGACCCGCGCCAAGTTTGATGAGCTGACCGCCGACCTGGTGGAGCGCACGGCCCTGCCGGTGCGCAACGCCCTGCGGGATGCCCACCTGGCCGCCAACGACCTGGATCAGGTGCTGCTGGTAGGTGGTTCCACCCGCATCCCGGCGGTGCAGGCCAAGGTCATGCGGATGATCGATCTGGAACCGTCCAAAACGCTGAACCCGGACGAGTGTGTGGCCCTTGGCGCTGCGGTGCAGGGCGGACGCCTTGGCGGCGAAGGCCTGGCTGCCGGCGGGCAGGACCTGCTGCTGATGGACGTTACCCCGCTGACCCTTTCGATTGAGACGGTGGGCGGTGTGGCAACCCATCTGATCGACCGCAACTCCACCATTCCCACCCGGTATTCCAAAATCTTTACCACCGCCGCGCCGTTCCAGAGCACAGTTGAAATCAAGGTGCTGCAGGGTGAGCGGGAGTTCGCCAAGGATAATAAGCTCATCGGCAACTTTACCCTCAAGGGCATCAAACGCGCCTGGGCCGGTGTGCCGCAGATCGAAGTGACCTTTGATATTGACGCCAACGGCATTGTGACGGTGAGCGCCCGTGACCTTGGCACCGGCAAACAGCAGAGCATTACCATCACCGGGTCTTCCAACCTGAGCGAGCAGGAGATCCGCCGCGCCATGGACGATGCCGCTGCCTTTGCCGGGCAGGACCAGGAGCGCAAAGCCGCCATCGAGGCCCTGAATGCCGCGGAAGCCGCCATCTACCGCGTCAATTCCGCCCTTGGCAGTAAAGAGGGCAAGGAGCTGGATAAGGACACCAAAAACCGCATTAAAGAAGCAGAAAAGAACCTGGAACGCCTGACCCGCCACAAAAAGCCCGAAAAAATGACCCCCCAGGACACCCAGGCCCTGAACGCCGCCCGCGAAGCCCTGCAAGCTCAGACCAAGGACCTGGTAGCACGGTGGGAGCGACGAGGGAAAGTTAGGAGTTAGAAAGTAGGAGTTTTTGGGGCTGCAGGTACCCAAAAATTCTGTCTGAATATTAAAACAAAAATTGTAGGGAACGGTCAAGACCGTTCCCTACAATTTTTTTATGGGGTTGCGGCAAACTTTCAAACCGCTACTTAACTCCTAACTCCTACCTTTACAGGTAGCTCAGTTCCTCCCGTCTGGTTCCTGCCAGATCGGGGTGGTCGAGGACGGCGCCGGCGCCGAGGGCAACGCAGTCCAGCGGGGCTTCGGCAATGTGTACCTCAATGCCGGTTTCGTTCTGGATCAGAGTATCCAGCCCGCGCAGCAGGGCACCGCCGCCCGAAAGCATGATGCCGCGGTCAATGATATCGCTGGAAAGCTCCGGCGGAGTGCATTCCAGCGTGTCCTTGATGGCTTCCACAATGCGCATCAGGTTTTCGTTCATTGCCTCGCGCACTTCTTCAGAGCGGATCAGGATATCTTTCGGCAGGCCATCCACCAGGTTACGGCCCTTGATCTCCATTGTGGTTTCGCCATGCTCGGTGTCGGTGGGGTCTGGCGGGCAGGCGGAGCCGATTTCCAGTTTAATCTGCTCAGCAGTGCGTTCGCCCACCAGCAGGTTGTATTTGCGCTTGATAAAGCTGGTAATGCTCTGGTCCAGCGCATCGCCCGCACAGCGCACGCTGCGGGATGCCACAATGCCGGAAAGGCTGATAACCGCCACTTCCGCCGTGCCGCCGCCGATATCCACAATCATGCTGCCCACCGGTTCAGCGGTCGGCAGCCCGGCACCAATGGCGGCAGCCATCGGCTCTTCGATCACCGTTACCTGACGGGCACCGGCTTTGGCGGCGGCCTGGCGCACGGCGCGGCGTTCCACTTCGGTCACGCCGGACGGCACGCAGATGACCACGCGCGGCCGCACGAACAGGCGGCTGCCGCATGCCTGGCGGATAAAACTTTGCAGCATGGCGGCGGTGATGTCAAAGTCGGCAATCACGCCGTCTTTCAGCGGGCGTACCGCCAAAATTGAGTTGGGCGCTGCGCCGATGATAGCTTTGGCCTCGTGGCCTACGCAGCGCACACGCAGTTCGTCGGTGCGGGCATCCACCGCCACAACGCTGGGCTCGCGGATGATAATGCCGCGGCCTTTCATATACACCAGCGTGTTGGCGGTGCCAAGGTCAATGCCAATATCACAGGTAAACATATTGCGCAGAGCTTCAAGCAGCTGCAAAATCGGATTTGCCATTTTTATCTCCCCATCATGTGTTTGTGCGGGTGGGCCGCACAAAGAATGCGCACGACACGCCGCAGCAGCCAGGCCGCTGCGGCACTGCCGTTACAGCGCTCCGGCCTGGCGCAGTACCTGTGCCAGACGGTGTACGGGCAGACCCATAATATTGTAATAACATCCCACAATGCCGCTGCACCACAGCGCAGCATGGCCCTGGATGGCGTAAGCCCCGGCTTTGTCATACGGTTCCGGGGTGCGCGCATAGGCAAGCAGGTCACTTTCCTCAATGTGCGCAAACTGTACGCGGGTGGTTTCAGTGGCAAGGTACGCCTTGCCGCCGTGTACCACGCACAGCCCGGTATGTACTTTGTGTTCCCGGCCAGAGAGCGCGTGCAGCATCCGCACAGCGTCTTCCTCGCCGGAAGGTTTGCCGAACACAGCACCGTCACAGTCCACCACGGTATCACAGCCGATCACGGTATCATCGGGGTGCTGCTGCGCCACGGCCAGGGCTTTGGCTTCCGCCAGGGCCTGGGCCAGCTGGGCAGGCGTTGCGGCGGTAATGCGGCTCTCGTCCACATCACTGGGGGCAACGGTGTAATTGGGCGTGATCAGCGCCATCAGCTCCCGCCGCCGCGGGCTGCCGGAGGCTAAAATCAAGGACATAATGGGATGTTCCTTTCGTAACAGATTCTACCGCACCACCGCGGCGAAACAAAGGGAAAAGAGGAAGTTAGGAGGTAGGAAGTAGGAGTTAGGAGTTGATTTAATTGGGAATTGGCAACGAACCATTAGCAATTTGGATATGGCAAGGTTGGCAATAGATGCCGTAACGAGATTTACCGCAAAGCGGCGGGCGCACACTGTGCGCCCCTACGAGGGCATCTTAACTCCTAACTATTTTCCTGTCGATCCAAACCCGCCTTCACCGCGTTCGGTTTCGTTCAGGGTGGCGGCGGGCACAAAGGCGGCTTGCCACACGGGGGCAATGCACAGCTGGGCCACGCGCTCACCGGGGGCGATGGTATAAGGCTCGGTGCCAAGGTTGATCATGGGCACTTTCAGCTCGCCGCGGTAATCGCTGTCCACAACGCCAACGCCGTTGGCCATGCACAGCCCGTGCTTGATGGAAAGTCCGCTGCGGGCATACACCAATGCCACGCACCCGGCATCCGGCAGTTCAATGGCAAGGCCGGTGGGCACCAGCACCCGCTGCATGGGAGCAATGGTCAACGGCTCTTCCAGCGCGGCGCACAAATCAGCCGCCGCCGCCCCCGCCGTTGCATATGCCGGCACCTTTGCCAGCGGGGAAAGAACGGAATATTTGACGATTTTTTGTTCCATAGTACGTTGGGGTGAGTTAGGAGGGAGGAGTGAGGAGTTAGGAGTTATCTCAATTAGGAATTAGCAATGAGCAATTAGAAATTACGATGCCCCCCGTAGGGGCGCATGATTGCAAATTCCATTATGGCATATATGGCAATGTTTCGGAACGGTCAAGACCGTTCCCTACAGAGCAAAACCTTAGGTCCTGCTTTAACTCCTAACTCCTACTTCCTCACTCCTAAGGCAACACCGCACAATTCCCGCCTTACGGCTTAAGCACCGCTTCGGCGGCTGCGGCACGGCATCTGCGTTGCCAAAATGCTCGATAAGACATCCAGTATTATCTGCGCTTTTGGCTTAGCAGCTGCCGCACCTCGCTCGCCGTATCGGCACTTAGAATTATGCGGTATTGCCCTAACTTACCCTTCCTCCGATATTATGATTTAGTTATTCGTATAATATAGCCCTCTTGTAAACTCGCCGTCAAAGGGCTGCTGATGGAAAAGGTGGGTCAGGACCTCTTCCACGCGGTCGGCAGGTTCCAGGGTGAACGCGGCCACGGCAAGGTCCACCGGCATTTCGGTCAGGCGGTCCCCCATATAAAGTGGTACAGGGTTAAACACGGTGCGCATTCCGGCGCTGCCGGGGGCGGAGCACCGCACCGGGAAATCCCGCCCTTTGCGGTCCCGCAGTTTGCCCTTGTGGGTGCAGCCCGCGCAGCTGGTGCGTACATTGCGCAGCGGGCAGGCGCGGGTCAGCATCAGGGGCAGGTGGCCATAGCACAGGGCAACGGTGGGTACTGGGGTGCCGTCTTTCTGCCGGGGTGCCACAGCACGCATGGCGGTCAGGGCGGTTTCAGGCTGCACCAGCAGGCCACAGGCACCCAGGCACACATACTCTGCCGCAGACATTGGGTTGGTTACATTCAGCCCCAGCCCGCCGAACACCGGCAGGGGAGAGGCATACCCAAACTGCGCCAGATTGTTTGCAACCACACCCGCAAAGCCGGAGCCTTCCAGCGCAGCCAGGCGGCGCATGGTATCCGGTTCCACAGTGCCGAAAGCAGCGCGGGGCAGCTCCAGCAGCGTTTTGCAGCGCAAGGGCTGCGGCACAGCGTCCGCTTCCCGGATGGGCAGGATCAGATAGCGCAGCTTGGCCAGGTATTCGGCACCGGGCAGCTGGGCAGCGGTTTCAAAACGGGCGGCCAGCTGGGGTATCACGCCTACTTCGTGCTCGGCGTATTCCGGCAGGGTGATTTCCTTTGTGGCCAGGGGCGCAGGTTCACTGCGCTTTTGCAGCAGCTTGTCCAGCGCTTCGCGGCGCATCTCATTCCAGGCGGAGCCGGGCAAAAATCCGGGGCCGCCCTCGCCGCAGGCAAACTCAACCCCGGCGCAGGTGAACGGCGTACCGCCGGTTTTGCCCAGGGCACGCTCAATGCCGGGGGCGGGGTCTTTTTGTGCGGGCTGCGGTTCATCGGCGCTGTACACATTGACACGGCTGCCGTTGTCGTCGAAAGCTGTCAGCTTGATGCCGCCGTCCTCCACACCGCCGCTGACGCAGAAATGCACCGGAATGCGCTCCAGTTCGCGGCGGAACAGCTCGCGGGCTTTCGGCGTGGCGGCGCGCGTAGCGGCTGCATCGGCTTCGGTGCGCACGCCAAACATGGTGCCGTCATTGCGGCCCGCCAGATAGGCATCACTGAAGCCGGAGCGGGAGAAAATATCCCGCAGCAGCGCTTCATCATAGGGCTGCCCGGCGCGGGCTGCGCGGCAGGCCGTTACCGCAGCGGCGGCATATTCCGGCGTGCGCAGGCGGCCTTCAATTTTAATGCTGGCAACCCCGGCGGCTTTCAGCTGGGCCATGTGGGGCACAAGGTCCATGTCTTTCAGGCTCAGGTGGCAGGCTTTGCCCGGCTGGCCGGGGCGCAGGCCGTTGGTAGCATCAAACGGCAGGCGGCAGGGACCCGCGCAGGCGCCGCGGTTGCCGCTGCGCCCGCCCAGGAACGCGCTCATCATGCACTGGCCGCTCATGGACATGCACATCGCGCCGTGTACAAACACTTCGCATTCGATCGGGCTTGCCTTTACCACGGCTTCGATCTCCGCCAGGCTCAGCTCACGGGCCAGAATGGCGCGGGAATACCCCAGCTTTGCCAGCATCTTGGCGCCCTCTGCGGTGTGGATGCTCATCTGGTTGAGCCGTGCAGGCGCAGGCCAGGCGCAATGCTGCGCACCAGCTGCGCGGTGGCAAGGTCATCCACAATCACGGCATCCGCCCCGGCGGCGGCAACAGCGCGCACGGCATCGGCCAGGCCGCCCAGCTCGGCGGCGTAAACCAGCGTGTTCAGGGTCACATGCACCGCAACCCCGCGGGCATGACAAAAACAGACGGCTTCGCGCAGGGCATCAGGGTCAAAGTTCCCAGCGCTGCGCCGCGCATTGTAGCCATCCAGCCCAAGATATACAGCGTCAGCCCCGGCAAACACCGCAGCCCGCAGCATATCAGCATTGCCGGCGGGGGCCAGGATCTCCGGGCGCTGTAAAACAGTCTGTTCCATCAGGCTTCGCTCGTCAGGGAACGGCGGTGCAGGTCGTCCACCTTTTTGCGCAGGGCGGCGTTTTCGCGGCGCAGCTCCTCGGCAGCCATCTTGGCGGAGGCGGCATCCTCCAGATAGTCTTTGATCTGGCGGCGCATATTATCCGCGCTGCCGCTGGCCTTTTCCAGCTCATCGCGGTAGTTCAGCGCGGTCATGATGGCAGCGGTGGTGATGGAAACCGAATTGGAAGAGCTCATCAGCTCATTCATATCAAGATTCAGGCGCTCGGCCAGATTCTGCATGTAATCTTCACTTTCGTTGGTAGAGATCACATAGCTCGAACCGCAGATGGTCAGACGTACTTTGTTAGCCATAGTTGGGGTCTCCTTTGTTTCAGTTGATGGTGGTTTTATCAGGAATACCCTGCACTTTTGTCGCCAAAAGCGGGACGGAAAGGGGCTTCTGCGCGGCAAAACCGCCCACCAGCCCCCGCAGCGCAGGGAAAATGCTTAAAATTATACCCTTATATTATAGTATAAAATGCCCGTAAGAAAAAGCCCCTTTTGTGTAAAATTGAAAAAATTGACGCGTGTGGGAAAAAAGCCTTGCACATATCGCCAATTTTGACTATAATGCTTAAGGTAAGTATTTTTATTGATTTTGAAAAATCAGTATAATCCCAGAGGATTCTGGTATAGATAAGCCGTAAGGAGAGGGATACTTTTGATGAAACTTACTAAAAAAGAATTTGAAAAAATTCTCAAAGACAAGGTCGTCAGCGAATGCGGCGTCACGTTGGACGTTGCTTCCGCCGAGCAGATCTACCGCTGCATGGCAATGATCGTTCGTCAGATCATGTCTGACCGCCAGAAGCAGTTCCAGGCCAAGACCTTGGGCGAAGGCAAAAAACAGGTCTATTACCTCTGCATGGAGTTCCTGATGGGCCGCAGCCTGCGCACCAGCCTGTTCAACCTGGGCCTGAACGAAG
>OLSE01002379.1_pt1 | contig 10949 bp, 8 predicted proteins | sample 1673191 | NCBI WGS metagenome assembly OLSE01 (sample SAMEA3136764, study PRJEB25190) | human gut metagenome | biome: human gut; feature: human-associated habitat; material: faeces | place: Austria | collected 2013
GCGAGCAGTTCCTCCTCGAAGGCCGCGGCCTCGGCGCTGGCGGCGGGGCTTCCTACCTCGCGCAGCAGGGCGTGCTTGGCCAGGCCCGCCACCTTGTCGAAGGTGGCGCCCACCCCCAGGCCGATGACGAGCGGCGGGCAGGCGTTGGCGCCCTTCTCGCGCACGCAGCGTACGAGCTCGTCGACGATGCCCTGCTTGCCGGCACCCGGAACCAGCATGACCACGCGGCTCGCGTTGTCCGAGCCGCCGCCCTTCAGCATAACGTGCAGCCGCGCCGCGCCCGGCTCGTCCACGGGATGGACGTCGCAGAACGCAGGCGTGTTGTCGCCCGTGTTCGCGCGGTCGAGGACGGCATCGCGCACCACCGACTTGCGCAGGCGCGCCTCGTCGTAGGCGCGGGCGACGGCGTCGTCCACGTCGGCGAACACGTCGCCGCGTACAGCTACGTCAGGCCCGATCTCGAGGCTGACCCACACGGTGCCGGTGTCCTGGCAGATAGGCACGCGATCCTCGGCGGCGATCGCCGCGTTCTCAATTAGCTGGTCGAGAACCGCGCGCCCGCGCGGATTGCCCTCGAGCTCCCGCGCCACGGCGAGCCCCGCTTCGATATCGGCCGGCAGCACGCAGGCCAGCTTCGGGATGGCCGCGTAGACTGCGTCCGCGACCTGTGATTTCGTGATGATGGTTTCCATGGGGATGAATTATACCGCAACCCGCCCGATCCGCCTCCCACGTTGCCGCGAGCGCCGCATGCCAGGTCCAGCGTGCGCGAACGCACCTACCTCCTGCGAGCAGCTATGCACAGCCGCAAGGCGAACCCGGGACTGCTTCTTGCAGCGTCGGGCGGCGGGCGTTTATTGGCGAATCCGCAAATATTGCACGCGTCGCCGTCAAACAAAGCTATAATTTGCGCTGGACGTCTTCGCGACGCGGATTGAAGTGTATATATCTTTGCAGGAGGCGGATCGATAACCAATCCGCCTTTATTTTTACTTGACTTTTACTTCCTTCGTATATATTTTAGCAGCATATCATCGTCTAGTAATGCTCCCACATCTTGATCGGCGGTATCGACATGGTATACCTCGCACGCAAAGACGAAAACGGGCGCTCCCAAACGGTGCGCGAGCACAGCATCGGCGTAAGTACGCTCTGTGCCGCAACGTGCGCGAAGCTCGGGCTTCGATACCTGGGGATGCTAGTCGGACTGCTTCACGACCTTGGAAAATGCACCATCGAATTCAAGCTCGTCCTCGATTTGGAGCGGCATAGCGGAATCAAGGTCAAACACGCGCTCTTCGGCGCTCGTTACGCGATGGAGGAGCTTGGCGACATGAGCTGCGAAGCGGGCATTGCCGACGACTCCTCTCCCCGAGCGAAGGCGGCGCTCCTCGCAGCCAGCGCGATCATCTCCCACCATCAAGGACTTATCGACCTTGTGTCGCCCTCCGGGATCGACGGGCTCGAAAAAGCCGTGTTCCAGGAAGAAGAGCGCTACCAACGCGCGAAGAGCGCATTTCTCGCAGAATGCGCATCCGAACACGAGCTCGCACAGCTCTTCGAGCAAGCCGTCGAAGAGGTCGAGAACCTGGAACGCACCCTGGAAAGCGCGACGAACGCAGCGCTCGCCAAGGAGATCCCAAGCGTTCGGAGCATGCAGCGATCGTTCTCCTATGGCATGGTCGTTCGGTTCATCGCGTCGGCGCTCATCGACACCGACCGACTCAACGTGTGCTTGTGGAGAACAGGCGATGACGCCTTCGGCGCATCCTCCAACGCAGACTGGGAGGCTTGCCGCGCGAACGTCTCTGCCCACCTCAACAACCTCGCGCGAAAGGCAGGCTCCCCGCCCGAGCTCGTCGAAGCCCGCCGCGCCGTCGGCGAAGCGTGCGCCGCATTCGCCGCCTCGACGCTCGAGCCCGGCATGTTCCGCCTCACTGCAGCCACCGGATCAGGCAAGACCCTGGGCATTCTGCTCGCAATCGCCACGTTCGCCGCTAGCTCCTCGCAGCCCCCGCGCGTGTTTTACCTTGCCCCCTACAAGGCCATCCTCACGCAGAACGCCCAGGAATGGCGCGAAGCGATCAAAGGAGCCGTCGATCTCCTCGAGCACCACAGCGACGTCGTCTCGCAGTCTGGCGAAGCCGATACCGCCCCACACGATGACCTGCGCGACCCGCTCGTTGAGCGTTGGTCGAGCCCCATAGTGGTCTCCACGCTCGTGCAGTTCCTCCATACGCTGTTCTCCCCGCATCCGAGACGCTTGCGCCGGTTTCAAGCCCTCGCCGGCTCGATCATCGTTATCGACGAGATCCAATCCCTGCCGCTCGGATTCACCGCCATCGTCAACGGGGCTCTCAACTTCCTCGCCACGGTTGCCCGATGCACCGTCATCTGCATGACGGCAACGCAACCTGCGCTTGAATGCGGCCCTCTTCCGCTGGCCCTGCATCAGTCGAGCGAGATGGTCGCCCCCGAGGTCGGTTTCGCCCCCTGCTTCGACCGCGTGCACATCATCTCCCGCATTCGTCCTCGCATGAGCGTTGTCAAGCTTGCCTCGTTCGCCCAAGAGCGGCGCTTATGCGAGGGAAGCGTCCTTGTCGTCGTTAACACCAAGCCCGGAGCCCACAAGCTTTACCGCGAGCTCGTCGCACGCGGAGAGGACGTCATCCTGCTCACCCAGCACCTCTGCCCCAAGCATCGCCTCGATATGATCGGCAAGGTCAGATGCAAGTTGGAAGCAGAACGATCCGGCACGGGGGCGTCGTTCGTCTGCGTCAGCACCTCGCTCATCGAAGCGGGCGTCAACCTGTCGTTTCCCTGCGGCGTACGTTGCCTGATTGGACTTGATTCTCCAGCGCAGACGGCAGGACGCGTGAACCGACACGGAGAATCGCTCTTCGGCAACCTGTACATCGTTGACTACGAGGAGGAACGCATCGAATTCCTCGGGGACATGCCCCTCCGAAGCGCCTGCGCACGGGAGATCCTTTTGAGGCGCCGAGGAGATCCCCGACTCGATGTCGCGGTTGTTGAAGAGTATTATCGGCTTCTTTTCAAGCGACACCAGAAGGAGATGGAAGGCCCGATCAAGAATCTCAATGACGAGGGCGTCGCACTCAAAGGGAAGACCTTGCTCGGCCTCTTCACCTCCAACGTATGCGACAAGCCTTCGAAAGACGCCCGACACAGCCTGCGGCAAGCGTTGAGGACAGCCGGGCGGGAGGCGAAGCCCATCGACGACGACACCGAGGCGGTCATCGTTGCCTACGACGGCGGCGAAACGCTCTTCGAGAAGATCCGGCGTGCAAACTTCGCGCAGCTGCCGTCGCTGCTCGCACAAGCTCAACCGTATTCTGTTGGGCTTACCAGCACGGAGGTCAAGCGCCTCTCCCCCTACCTGCGCACTGACGGGCAAAGCGGGGCGCGTTTTCTCGATGAGAGACTATACGACGAGCGCGAAGGAGTGATGCCGTTCGCCGAAAATTTGCAGTAACAGCGTCGCGCCCAAACGCGACACCACCGAGGAAAGGAGGAGGCGATGCGCTACAAAAACAGCATCAGCTACCTGCTATGGGGACGCGAGGCCCTGTTCAGCGATCCTATCATGCGTGTCGGCGGGGAGAAATGCAGCTACCCCGTCCCCACCTACCAGGCACTCAAAGGAATAACCGAGAGCATATACTGGAAGCCCACGCTCATCTGGATCGTGGATAGGGTTCGAGTCATGCACCCCATCAGGTCGCAGTCAAAGGGCATGTGTCCCATGAAGGAAGCGCCCGGCAAGAATGATCTTGCCCTGTACACCTATCTCACGGACGTCGCCTACCAGGTGGAGGCCCACTTCGTCTGGAACGAGGCGCGAACGGAGCTCATCGCCGACCGCAACGAGCACAAGCATTTCTCCATCGCGAAGCGCATGCTCGAGCGCGGCGGGAGACGCGACATCTTCCTAGGCACGCGCGAATGCCAAGGTTACGTCGAGCCGTGCACGTTCGGATCGGGCGAAGGCGCCTACGATGACGTCGACGAGATGCCCCTTGGCATGATGTTCCATGGATTCGATTACGCCGACGAGACGGGCGAAAACATGATGCGAACCCGGTTCTGGCGACCGAGAATGCGCAAGGGGATCATCGATTTCTGCCCGCCCGATCGCTGCCCCGTGGTGAGAACCGTCAAGAATCAGAAGCCCATGAGCTTCGAACCTGGCGTGAACCTCACACTCTGCGAGGACGAGGAGGGTTGGACATGAGCCTGTTTGCCAATCTTTGCGAGGTCTACGAAGCGAACATCGCGAAAAAGCGCGAGGGCGAGCACGTGCCGCTGCTTCCGTTGTACCACACCGTGCAGAACGCCCAAGTGGAGATCATGCTCGACGAGAAAGGCGAGTACCTCGACGCCCGCCTTATCTCCTCAGCCGATAATGATCGCCTGACCGTGACCCCCTGCACGGAGAGCTCCGCCTCGCGTTCCGGCCAAGCGCCCAAACCGCACCCCTTGTTCGACAAGCTGAAGTTCCTCACTCCCGAATGCGTGGACCAGGGGCGCGGCAGGCCGGGGGCATTTGACGAATATTGCGAGCAGCTGACGGCATGGTGCGCTTCTCCCTATTCCCATCCTGGAGCGAAGGCGGTTCTCGCCTACGTGAGCAAACGAGGCATCTTGAACGACCTGGCCAGAGATCGCGTGCTCGTTCGCGCCGAAGATGGGTCTTTTCCCGCCAAGCGCCCCGCCTCCGCGCGAGAGGGAAAGCGCTCGTCAGCGGCGCACGACATCTTCGACGCCTGCAAAACCGACCAGCTCGACGCCTTTGTGAGGTTTCAAGTGCTCTTCGATGACGAAGAGGAGGACTCGCGGCTTTGGGAGAATCCCGGCATATGGAAAAGCTGGATCGAATACCAGGACTCCCTCGCAACCGAGAGGGACGTCTGCTACATATCAGGCACCCTGCAAGCTCCCTCGCGAATAAGCCCCCGCAACATTCGGCGTCCAGGCGACGGAGCGAAGCTCGTTTCGTCGAACGACACGCAAGGCTACACGTTTCGAGGCCGGTTCGCAACCGCCTCCGAAGCAGTGAGCATCGGAAGGGCGTCGACCGAGAAGGCCCACAGCGCGCTTCGCTGGCTCATCGACCGCCAAGGCTACCGTCGCGGAGACCAGGTGGTGGTGGCATGGCTCAAGCACGGCCCTTTTCCTCAGCTGCTGGCGGCAGGATCGGACGGCGCGGTAAACGCGTGCCGCGAGGCAGGATGGCTCGAACCGGAAGACGACCAGAAACTCAGCGAACCGCTCACGGGAAGAGACTTCGCGATGGAGCTCAACAGCGCGATCGCCGGCTACAAGAACCGCCTGGAGCACGGGGAGCAGGCATCCATTGTGTGCCTGAGCGCCGCTACGACAGGGCGGCTCTCAGTCACGTATTACCGCGAGATCCGAGCCGTCGACTTACTCGACAGAATAGCGTCTTGGCATAGCGAATGCGCTTGGCAGCACCGCTACTTCATCCCGGCCTCCGATCGAACCGACCCAAGCAAGAAGAGCAAGCCGGTATTTTACTATGGAGCGCCTTCTCCACTCGTCATCGCTCATGCCGCTTACGGGAAAGACGCCTCGGACAAGCTGGTGGCAAAGACCATCGACAGGCTTCTTCCTTGCATCGTCGACAGGACCCGCGTGCCGCGTGACCTCATCGAAAGCGCGGCCCGTCGAGCATCGCGCCCCACCTCCTTGGAGCGATGGGAGGTTCTGCAGGCGCAATCTGTGGCCTGCTCGCTCATCATCAGGAATCGTTGTCTCGACGACCGCCAACCGACGGAAAGGATCACCATGGAAAACGCCAAGGACTTGCCGGAGCGCGACATCGTCTTTGGAAGGCTGCTCGCATACATGCGCTACATCGAGGAAAGGAGCCTCTACCGAGCCAATAAGGCGAACGACCGTATTACGAACGCGGAGCGATACCAGGAGCGGTACGTGAGCAGGCCCGCCTCGACGCTGCAAATGCTCATGAGTCGCTTGAGGCCCCATCTGAACCGGCTAAACGCGCAAGGAGATGGCTGGTGCGAGAAAGCCATGCTCGAAGTCATGGACGAGCTCGCACCCGAGGACATGACAAACAAAGCCTTGGGGCCGGTGTACCTCATCGGCTACGCCTCGCAGTACAACGCGCTGCGCTCCCCTAAAGGCACGACCCACGAATCGACCGGCGAGGATGAACCCGTGGCAGAGGGGATCTGAGATACGAGCTCTGCGAATCCAGTCTTTGCTTTGAAACCATCGCGATAAGGAGAGAATCATGACCGCACTGCAAAACAAGATCGACTTCGCCGCCCTATTCACCGTCGACCACGCCAACCCCAACGGCGATCCGCTCGCCGGAAACCGGCCGCGCGAGGATTACGACGGATACGGCGAGGTCACCGACGTATGCATCAAGCGAAAGCTGCGCAACCGCCTTTGCGACCTTGGCGAGAACGTGTTCGTCATCTCGCAGGAGAACGCGACTGACGGCTTCAGCAGCTTGCGCGAGCGTGCCGACGCGAGCGAAGCTCTGCAGAAAGCGAGGAAGGAGAAGGATCGCGCGTCGTACATCGCGGCCGCGTGCGAAGAATGGATCGACGTGCGCAGCTTCGGACAGTTGTTTGCGTTCTCCGGAGAGAGCAAGAAAGACGGCAAGGGGGTTTCCATCGGCATCAGGGGGCCGGTAAGCATCCACTCCGCTTTCAGCATGGATCCCATCGCCATCGATGACATCCAGATCACCAAGAGCGTGAACTCCGAATCTGCGTCGGACGAGCTGGCGGACAAAAAGTCATCCGACACGATGGGCATGAAGTACCGCGTGCCGTTCGGCCTCTACCTGATCAAGGGAAGCATCAACTGCCAGCTCGCGGAGAAGACCGGTTTCTCCGAGGAGGACGCCGAGAAAATCAAGCAAGCCCTCGTCACCTTGTTCGAAAACGATGCGTCATCTGCCCGCCCTGAAGGCAGCATGGAAATGCGCAGAGTGTACTGGTGGCGCCACAATTGCAAGGCAGGCCAGTACCCCACCGCCGCGGTGCACCGCTCCCTAAAAGTGACCCACGCGCCGGGAGTAGAGGAGCCCAAGCGGTTCGAGGACTATCGCATCGAAGTCATCGAGCTCGCAGGGCTTGAAACGGAGGAGATCGATCCGACGGCGTAAGTCCCGCATCTCATCGCAAGCGGTTTCCCGAACGTGAACCTTGACAACATAGGGTGCGAACCTAGGGCGAACATGTCTCACGAACGAGGTTCGCACCCCTTTTTGCCGTTAATGATTGCTGCTGGAAAGCAATTCGGTAGATCGCCAACCTTTTCATGACTGTATGCAGGGTACTCAGCTTGCACTATCACAACATCTTGCGGTCGCCCTCCACGCGGAGGGCGTGGGTTGAAATTGCTCGGTCGGCAGGCCAGCGCGAACCTGCGGGAGTCGCCCTCCACGCGGAGGGCGTGGGTTGAAATACTTTCCGCCGATGCCCGTGGTATGGTATTCTTGTCGCTCTATGCTGAGGGTTGATAGAAATTACGCGGACATGACGATCTTCGTCTCGTCCGCCACCGCCGTCAGTACGAGAAAATATCGTCCCCGCATTTCAATCACTCCAGGTGGAACAGCTCCTCCACGGTCGTGCCGAGCTCGCGGGCGAGGCGCAGGGCGAGCGGCAGCGTGGGGTCGTACTTGTCGTTCTCCACGGCCACGATGGTCTGGCGGCTCACGCCGCAGCGCTGGGCCAGGTCCTCCTGCCGCAGGCCCAGCGCTTTGCGCAGGCGCTTGATGTCGTTGCGCATGGTGCCGCCCGCTTACGCCGCGTACAGGGCGAAGAAGCCGGCGAAGAACGTCACCAGCGCCACGCCCAACGCGCCCACGACGATGCGCACCGTCCGGTTGGGCTCATGGTACTCGTCGTCGCTCTCCACCATGCGGCGCTTCATGGACTCCTCGGAGAAGCCCTGCGCCAGCAGCACGGCTATGAGCACGAGCGTGGGCAGCATGTCGTGCACGCGCCCCGTGGCCAGGTACAGCACCAGGTTGACGAGCGTCCACGTCGCCAGCAGCAGGACCGCGAACTTGTACCCCAGCGATTGGGACTTCGTCCTGATCGACTTCCCCATCTCGTCCATGATCGGCTCCTCCCGTAAAAGTAAAGAACTCTTGACATTTCGCAGTATGCCCCGTTCGCGGCAAAATGTCAAGAGTTCTTTACTTTTACGGTGCGCCTAAAGCGGGAGCACACCTCGAAAACCCTTACACCATACCCTCTTTCCACGAAAGGCTGAACCGGGCCGCGCAGCCCCCCGTGGCCATACGGGCGCCCAACGCCACGGCAACCGGAGCCTGCCGACGTGAGCAAACCGTCCCCGCACGGCCTACCATGATCCTCCGCAAGCATCCGCATCGCGCGAGGAGGATCCCATGACCACCATGATGAAGGCGATGGGCATATCCCGTTACCACCAGAAGCAGCTGGAGGAGTTCGTGCTGCCCATCCCCGCCATCGCGCCCGACGAGGTGCTCGTGGAGGTGCATGCCGCCAGCGTGAACCCCGTTGACTTCAAGATCCGCGACGGCGTGCTTCGGCTGCTCATCGACTACCGCATGCCGCTCGTCCTGGGCTTCGACTTCGCGGGCACGGTCGTCAAGACGGGCTCTCAGGTGACGCGGTTCAAAGTGGGCGACGAGGTGTACGGCCTGCCGCGCCGCACCATGGTGGGCACGTTCGCCCAGTTCTTCGCCGTGAAGGTCGAGGACATCGCGCTCAAGCCGAAGAACCTCGACTTCGAGCAGGCGGCCTCCGTCCCGCTCGTGGGCCTGACCACCTACCAGGCGTTCAACGAGCTCATGGGCCTGCGATCCGGCGAGCGCATTCTCATCCAGGCGGGCGCGGGCGGCATCGGCACCTTCGCCATCCAGCTGGCGAAGGTCATGGGCGCCTACGTGGCCACCACGGCGAGCGAGCGCGGACGGGCGCTGGTGGAACGGTTGGGCGCGGACGAGGTCATCGACTACCGCGCCGTCGACTTCTGGAAGGTGCTCCACGGCTACGACTGCCTCTACGACGTGTTCGGCGGCAAGAGCCTGGACGAGGGGTTCAAGATCCTGCGGCGCGGCGGGCGCGTCGTGTCGCTCAACGGCACGCCCAACGCGCGCTTCGGCAGGGCGCAGCACCTGGGCTTCTGGAAGACCGAGGCCTTGCGCGCAGCGTCGCTTCCCCTCACCCTGCGCGAGAAGCGCTACGGCGTGACGTACAACATGATCTTCGTGCGGCCCGACGCCCGCCAGCTCGCCGTCCTGGCGGGGCTCTACGAGGAAGGCCGCCTCGTGCCCGTCGTGGACAAGGTGTTTCCCCTGGCCGAAGCGCAGCAGGCGCTCGACTACTCGCAGTCCGGCCGCGCCAAGGGCAAGATCGTCCTGAAGGTGAGGTAAGGTCGCGCCCGACCCCAGCGCGTTTCGAACAGGCCGGAGCGCGCTACTTCACCACGAAGTCGCCCGGCAGGCGCGGGGCCGTGCGCGGGTAGGATACGGCGGGGCGGCCGAGCAGCAGGCACATCTGCAGCGGCTTCTCCCCTGCCTCGAGGAACGCGCGCACGGCGGGAAGCTCCTCGGAGGCACGGCAGAGGTAGCCGTTGAACAGGACGCCCAGCCCGAGCGAGGCGGCCATGAGCTCCATGTTCTGCGCCGCCAGGCCCGCGTCGTCGGCGCGCTCGGCGGCCACGTACGCGACGGCCGGCGCGTCGCGGAACAGGAAGTCCTGCTTGCCGGCCTGCGCGTCGCGCAGGAACGGCTTGTAGAGCTTCCCAGCGCGGCTTCTCCTCGGCCGGTAGCGCGAGCAGCTCCCCGATGCCATCCCACACGAGGCGCTTGAGCTCGGCGAGGCCGTCCTGCACCACGATGAACCGGCAGCCCTGCGCGTTCTTCGCCGTGGCCGTGTAACGGCCCGCCTGCAGCACGAGCTCGAGCTCTTGGCGACTCACCGGCTCCGGCTTGAACGAGCGGACGCTGCGGCGCGACTTGATGGCGCGCAGGAGGTCGGCGGCGTCGATCGTCTCGCCCGCCGGCGCAGCCGGCTCCACGTCGGCCATGTCGTAGCCCGGAATGGACACCGCCGCCGTCGGGCACACCGCCACGCAGTGCCCGCACAGGATGCAGCGCCCTTTCACCTGCGCGAAGCCGTCTTCCACGGCCAGGTTAGACCCCACGCAGTCGGCAACGCACTTCCCGCACCCGACGCAGCGCTCGGCATCTATCTCGATCAGCATGAACATCCTCCTAGAAAACGGAAGCGCCCGGTACGGGCGCTTCTCCACTGTCCCACGCCCCCTCATTGGCGCGGGAGCGGCGTGCGGCCGGCTCACGCACGCCGCGCCGATTCGCCAAGGACGCGGCATGCGATCGGCGCGGCGCAGGACGCGCGCGACCCGAAGCCTTCCTCCGCGCCCGAAGGGCAGGCGGAGCAAGGACCGAAGAAGGGATTGGAAGGGAACGCCGTAGGGGCACAACACCGAATGCCTGGTGCAGGATAAGCGGCACAGGATTGGGATGCGGGATGCACGACGCGCATCCCGATCCTTCGCCGCACCCCTTCGCACTTACTCCGGCAGGTTCGCCAACCCGGCCCTCACGCTGTCCGCGGACGCGCGCAGCGCCGCCAGCTCCTCGTCGTTGAGGTCGAACTCCACGACCTCCTCCACGCCGCCGCGGCCCAAACGCACCGGCACGTTCATATAGAGGTCCTCGATGCCGTACTGGCCGTCGATATGCGCGCACACGCTCATGACCTCGTGCGTGTCTCCGAGGATGGCCTCCACCATCTTGGCGATGGACGCGCCGGGCGCGTAGTAGGCGCTGCCGGTCTTGAGGTGCGCCACCACCTCGGCGCCGCCCTTCACGCAGCGCTGCACGACCTCCGCCACGGCCGCATCGT
>OLSE01002390.1_pt1 | contig 10890 bp, 8 predicted proteins | sample 1673191 | NCBI WGS metagenome assembly OLSE01 (sample SAMEA3136764, study PRJEB25190) | human gut metagenome | biome: human gut; feature: human-associated habitat; material: faeces | place: Austria | collected 2013
CCTTGTCTAAACGTGATCGAGCCGCCCGGGGGTTGCCTGGACGGCTCGATCAGGGGGATACCGTCGGTTACGCGATGTCCGTGAGCGGCTCGAAGTCCATTTGCTTGAGCCAGTCGGACAGGTGCAGGTTGTTGAGCGAGGCGAATCCGGTAGCGGGCACGGCGTTGCGGGCCAGCGTGACGTAGGGACCCACCGTGATGGCGTTGCCGATCTCGCCCGGCTTCATCATGCGGTGAGCGAAGCCCACGTAGGTGCGGTCGAACAGCACGTTCTGGTCGCGGCCGCACTCGACGACGGACCAGACGATAGCTTTGCGATGCTGCTCGAGGAACGCGATCATGTCCTCTTCGTTGTCGTTCTCGGTCCACACGCCGGCATCCTCGATGAACAGGTCGGCCGCGAAGTCGCGATCGGCGGAAAGGGAGATGGCGATGAAGGACCACACGCCGTAGCCTTCGCCCTCCTTGAGCGGGCGGTCGGTCTTCGGGCGGTAGGCGACGACGCCCTTGTTCGCGCAGATGGTGTGCGCGCCCGGAATGGGATGGTAGCGGCGGTTCTGCTCGGTGCCGAACAGCTCCACGCCTGCGCTCAGCAGCGGGGCGGCGTCGTACACTTCCAGCTCGCGGCCGTTCCACTGCTTCTCGGTGAACAGCGGCTTGCTCTTGCCGTTGTCGACCGAGTCGTGGCGGGCGAGGTCGTAGCCCCACACCTGTCCGGCCATGCCGCAGAACGACGAGGCGGTCAGCATGTTGATCTGGCCGACGTACGCATCGGCGGCCTCGGCCTTGTCGTACGTGACGATGCGGTCGACCAGCTCGTCGTTGGTCTTCTCCACCGTGCCTGCCGAAACCTTCAGCACGGACACGTAGCCGTTGCCGTAGGCGCCGGGCATGCCGTATCCGTCGCAGTAGTCGTCGTACGGACTGATGGCCGTCTTGTCGATATGCGGCGCGCGCATGGTTGCATGGTGGTTTGCCTCGCGAGCGATAGTGCGGTTGCGTCGCTCCTCAACGTTCTTCATGGATGGAACTCCTTTCGTATGCGAACGATTTCAGCGCCGATTGTAGGACCCCTCGTGCGTGTGGAATTTCGCAGGGGGGTTTCGATGGCGAGCCGTGCTTTGCCCGACGATGCGCCGTCACGAAGATGAAAGGAAGGTGTTGCCGGGATTCGTCGCATCTCTTGACGGTGCTGTTGACATACCGTATATTACAAACGTTATATAACGGTTGTAATATACGGGAGGGTGAGGATGCCGGAGCAGAAAGTGGGGCGCGAGACGGTGCTCGATGCTGCACTGGGCTTGCTGCGAGAGAGGGGAGAAACGGCGCTGAGCGCACGGACGGTGGCCGAGCGGGCGGGCTGCTCGGTGCAGCCGATCTACAGCTTGTTCGGCGACATGCGAGGACTCGTGCACGCACTGTACGACCATGCGCGCGCGTGGGTCGCGGCGTACAACCGCGAGCATGTGGACGACGGCCGTAATGCGTTCGAGGCGAATGGGTTGTCGCATCTGCGCCTTGCGCGCACGGAGCGTCATTTGTTCCAATTCCTGTACCTATCTCCGCACATGGAGGCGACGAGCTTCGCGGAAGTGTACGAGAGCGTGGCCATCAACGGCGTGCAGCAATGCATCGAGGAGCTGGGGCATCTGTCGCCCGCGGCGGCGCGCGCGCTGTACCTGCACATGATCGTGTACACCCACGGTATGGCGGCCATGCTGGTTGCGGGCGCGCAATTTTCCGACGAGGAACTGGGCGAACGCTTGAACGAGGCCTTCACGGGTCTGCTGACGTTGGTGAGATGAGGGAAACCATGGAGGAGTCGGAGAGAAGTTGTGCGAGCGATGCTTCACGTGAAGCATCGGGTGTTTCAGAACGTATGTTGCATGATGCCGCCTCGGCCGAGACGCGAGCGGGGGAGCCGAATGGTCCGATGCGAGGCGGGCGAGGACGTGTAGCCGCGCGGTCGGCCGACGAGGTGCGCGGGTCGGCAGCGCGCTCGGCCGACGAGGTACGTGCGCGGCGCGAACGGGGAAGGAAGCGGCAGAACGCGCGGAGGCTGGCCCTGCTCGTGTCGTTTCTGCTGTTCCCGGTCATCATCTTCTACTTCTCGCCGGCGCTGATCATCGAGGGCGCCTTGGAAGGGGCGGTGGCTGCCAGCATGCTCGTGTTCTGCCTGCAGTTCTTGTCGGCTATCGTGCTGCGTCGCGCGTGGTGCGGGTGGTTGTGCCCGGCGGGCGGCCTGCAGGAGCTTGAGGCGACCGCCGTAGGCAAGCCCGCGAAACTGGGGTGGAGGGCGCGCGTCAAGTATGTGATCTGGGTGCCGTGGGTGTGCTCCATCGTAGCGTGCGCATGGATCGCCGGTGGTTTCACGACGGTCGACCCGTTGTACGGCATACCGGGCGGCGTGTCTATGAACAGCCCTTTGGGATTGCCTATCTATTTCGGCATCGTGGCGCTGTTCTTCGTTCCCAATCTGCTCTTGGGGCGTCGCGCCATGTGCCACTGCATCTGCTGGATGGCGCCGTTCATGGTATTGGGCGAGAAACTGGGTTCGGCGCTGCGGGTTCCGCAACTGCGCATCGAGGCCGATCCGAATGGCTGCATCGGCTGCGGGAAGTGCGACCGCGCGTGTCCGATGAGCCTGCCGGTGCAAGACCTCCTGGCCGGCGGTGCCGTCGCCGACGCCGAATGCATCCAGTGCGCCGCCTGTGCCGACGTATGTCCCAAGGGCGTGCTGCGTCTGCGCATGGGCCGCATGCGGTAAGCGAGCCCGAATCGGAATGTATCACGTGAAACATTAGTACTGTTTGTCCACTTCGATCAGCGCATGCCCTTCTTTCGAATAACGTCTGGCGAGGGGAGCGCCGCGCAACCTCAATCCGGTCGAAAAAAATTGCACGCGTCTGTTGACCCTCACGTAACGTGAGGGTGTACGCTGGTTGCACGCAGGAAAGGAGGCGCGCATGGAACGGGAACGGACGGGCGTCGGGTACACGGTGCACGAGTTGGCCGAGCTGTCGGGATGCACGGTGCGCACGCTGCATCATTACGACGATCTGGGGCTGGTGCCCGCGCAGCGCGCCAACAACGGGTACCGGCGCTACGGCGCGGCCGAAGTCGACCGGCTGCATCAGGTGCTGCTGTACCGGGAATGCGGCATGCCGCTTGCTGCCATCGGGCGTTTGCTGGACGACCCCGCGTTCGATGCGCGCGACGCGCTGGCCGGCCACCTGCGCGAGCTGCACGCGCGCAAGCAGCGTCTCGACGGATTGATCGCGAGCGTGGAGAAGACGCTCGCCTGTATGGAAGGTTCTGCAACTATGGAAGACGAAGAGAAGTTCGAGGCGTTCAAACAAGGCCTCGTGGGCGAGAACGAGCAGCACTACGGCAAGGAGGTGCGCGAACGCTGGGGCGACGATGCGGCCGATGCGAGCAACGCGAAGCTCATGGGTATGAGCGTCGAGCAGTACCGCCAAACCCAGAAGCTGGAGCAGGGCGTCAAGGATGCGCTGGCGGCAGCGATGGCTGCGGGCGATCCGACGGGCGAGGACGCGCACCGCGCGGCCGACCTGCACCGCCAATGGCTGTGCGAATTCTGGAAGGACGGAACGTACTCAAAGGCCGCGCACCTCGGCCTGGCCGAGATGTACGTGGCCGACGATCGCTTCAAGGCCTACTACGAAGCTGTCGCCCCCGGCGCTGCGGAATTCCTCCGCGATGCCATCAAGGCGTACTGCGCATAGGAATGTGCGCCCCGCCGCCTTTCGCGGCGGCGGGGCGCCATCTTCGCTCGCAAAACACGCCTCGGCTCCCAACGCGTGTTTTACGAGCGAAGATGCTTAGTTTTGCCGGAGCGTGATTATTCTTCTTCGCTTGCGAGCAGGCAGGTTGCTTCTAAGGCTTGCGACAGCTCCTCCTCGGTTGGCAGGCAGAGCACGTACTGCGATGCGAAGATTCCCTTCTTATCGGCGAGGACGGAATACTTGGCCACCGCTTCGTTGCGATTCGCGCAGAGGACGATGCCTATGGTGGGATTGTCGTCAGGCTGGGTGCACTGGTCGTCGAATAGGCGAACGTAGAAGTCCATCTGCCCGACATCCTGGGGCGTGAGCTTCCCGGTTTTCAGGTCGATCAGGACGAAGCATTTGAGGATGTAGTGGTAGAACACGAGGTCGATGTAGTAGTGGTCGCCATCGGCGCTGACTCGCTGCTGGCGCGCGACGAACGAGAACCCTTTTCCCAACTCCAATAGAAATTGCTGGAGTTTGTCCATGAGCGCTTGCTCTAAATCCGTTTCCAGGTAGTTCGAGTTGCCACCCAGATCGAGGAAGTCGAGTACGTAAGGGTCTTTGAGGATGCCGTCGGCTTTAGTTGGCGGCTCGAGGTTCTGGATCTCTTGTCGAACCTCGTCTTTTCCTTCTGCGCGAGTGGCCAAAAGTCGTTCGTAGTAGAACGAGTGGATCTGCCGGTCGAGCTGCCGCACCGTCCAGCGCTCTTCGACGGCGGAGCGCACGTAGAAGTCGCGACGGACGGGATCATCTATGCGTATGATCAGGCGATAATGCGACCAGCTCAATTCGGCACACAATGTGTGCCGAATTGGATATGCAAGATACAGCTGGCGCATGGCGCGAAGGTTTCGTTCCGTGAACCCCTTCCCGAATTCGGCTGTCAGCCGCTCGGACAGGTATTCCATCAGATGCTGGCCGTATTCTGCGCGGTCGCCCTGCGCTTCGACGATTTGCCGGCCGATCTCCCAATATGCGGAAACCATTGCGTCGTTGATTGCCGCCGCCGCTTTCGTGCGCGCGGTTTCGAGTGCGGCGCGAACCGATTGATAGACGGCTTCGTCCGGGGAAGGATCGTAGATCTGTTCCAAGGACAGCCTCCTTTCGAGAAGGCGGCTGTCCTTTACGGGAAAGTTAGGGTAGCACCCGACCAGTGAATACGATGTGCTTCATTATATAGAACATCAGTTCGTTTATCAAGCCTCTTCTTCTGTCAGATCCAGACGGTTGATGCGGTCGGCCAGGTCGGCTCCTCGTTCGTAGAACAGAAGGTCCTCGTTGTGGGCGAAGTAGCGCTCGCAGCCGTGGTCGTTGATGAAGGCCATGCCATAGCGGTTCACCGATAAGTCGGTGACCAACAGCAGCATCTCCTGGCCGTTGCCGAACGCGTCCTCCACGAAGCGGAAGGCGTTGTCCAGCGCGCTCGACACGGCCGCGATGCGCGCGTCCAGCGCGTCGACCATTTCCCCGAACAAAGTTTTCACCTGCGAGAACGGACCCCCGCCGCCCGCAGCGTCGCAACGCAGCGCGCGGTCGATCAGCGCAAGCGCGCGCTGGTAGGCCACGTACTTCTCGTCCGACAGCAGGCTCGCTTTGCGCTCGGTGTCCAAGCGCGCTTGGAGCGAGGCAGCTTCTTCGCGCAGGAGGGGCAGCGCGTTCGCGTCGTCGATCGCTATCGCCGCAGGGGATCCTTCGACTGCGCTCGCTCCGTTCGCTTCGCTCAGGATGGCATCCCGCATCGCCGCCAGCCGTCCGTGCGCGAACTCCACCGCGCGCTCTTCCATCACGGCGTCGCGCAGCCGTCCGCCCAAGGCGTCCGTGATCAGCCCCATGAGCGACACCCGTTCGTCGAACGCGGCCTCGCGGGCGCGCTCGACCACGCTCTGCTCGGCGGAGCCTTCCAGTATGCGCTCGATCTGATAGTCGGCGCGGTACTTCGTGAACAGGTCGTAGTATACCGAGAAGCGCTTCGCGATCTCGGCGTTCTGCACGTACTGCCCGATCAGCAGCTCGTCCACGGGGACGCCTTGCTCCTCGTACAGCTTCATCATGGCGGAGAGGTCGTCCCAGCCGCGCGCCGTGACGAACGACTTGCCGTCCACGGTGGTCTCCACGCGGTAGAAGTGGTCGCGCTCGATATCGAGGTACGTGAGCACGGCGGGGTGCACGCCCGTCTCCACGGCGAAGTCGCGCCAGGCGGCGAAATCGGGCTCCACGTCGATGCGCTTGAGGCGGTCCCAGGTGGCGATGTCGAAATCGTGCGCCGTGCGGTTGTACTCGGGCGGGTTGCCGGCCGTCACCAGGATCCAGCCGTCCGGCACGCGATGCCGGCCGAACACCTTGTACTGCAAGAACTGCAGCATGGCGGGCGTCAGCGTTTCCGACACGCAGTTGATCTCGTCGAGGAACAGGATGCCCTCGCGCTTGCCGGTGGCCTCCATCGCGTCGTACACGGCGGCGATGATCTCGCTCATCGTGTACTCGGACACGTCGTACTCCACGCCGTCGTAGGTCTTCTTCGCGATGAAGGGCAGGCCGAGCGCGCTTTGCCGCGTGTGGTGCGTCATCGAGTACGACACGAACCCCACGTCGAGGTCCTGCGCGATCTGCTCCATGATGGCCGTCTTGCCGATGCCGGGCGCGCCTAGCAGGAACACGGGGCGCTGCCGTTCGGTGGGCAGACGGTAGTTGCCGAACTCGTCCTTCGAAAAGTACGCCAGCATGGCGTTTTTGATCTGCTGCTTTGCCTGACGGATGTCCATGATTGCTCTCCTTGCGAGTTGATGTCCTAAAAGGGGACAGGCACCTTTTAGGACATTTCTTCCAATACGACGGTTTCGTCGAGCTCCACTTTCATGGCCCACGCAGGGACGTTCGGACTCGCGGCGGCCGAGGCGTCGTCGACGAAGACGAACGCGGTGTCGTAATCGGGCTTGCGGGCGGGATAGGTTCCCTGCCCGTCGGTGAAGTAGATGAGGCCGCCCAGGTTCACGAGGTCGCCGCGCTCCACGGCGTCGTCCACGTAGGCGAACACGGGGCGGAAGTCCGTGCCGCCCAATCCTTTGATCTCGAGGCCGTCCAGGTAGTCGTCCAGATCGCGCAGGTTCGAGATGCGCGCGACGTCCGTGATGGCGGCGTCGCATTGCACGATGAGCACGTTCATGTCGGCGAAGAAGCTGGTCTCTTGGCTGAGGATGGCGTACGTCTTCTCGATGAAACGGCGCACGAGGCCGTCCTTGGTGGAGGCCGAGGTGTCGATGGCGATGACGAAGTCGCGGATGCGCTTCTCCTCCACGTACTCGAGCGGCTCGATGAGGGGCAGGTTGCCGTAGCGCTCCAAACCGTAGCAATAGTAGACGTAGTCGAACTCGTCGTCGTTCACGCGGATCTGCTCGCCCATCCGGGCGAACTTGCGCAGGAACTCGCGATAGTCCTGCTTCTCGCGCGTCACGGCGCGCAGGTTCATGGCAAGGTTCGCGCCCTCGACGCCCCACAGCTTCGCGTAGGCGTCAAGCTGCACGCCCATCTCGTAGGCCGCGCTCTTCCACTGCTCCTTGGACCGATCTAGGTTCACCGTGTCGGCGAAGCGGTCGTCGATGGAGCGTCCTACCTGTTCGGGAGCCTCTTTCTGCACGATGTCGTCCTGGCTGACCGCCTGGTGCGACTTGTGGTTCGGCTTCGCCTGGTCGGCATCGGACGGCATCTCCATGTCGGTTCCGCTCGTGGCGGATTGGGCCGACGCGGCTCCGTCCTGCGCGTCCGCCCCCTCATCGCGTTCGCCCTCTTCCGAATTCGTTTTGCGGGCCTCCTCTGCGGCTGCGAGGCGGTACCAGGGCTCATGGTCGTCCATGTAGAACGGTGCGCGCAGATCGGCCAGCTCGGCATCGTCGAGCCCCTCATCCTGCAGGTACCGGTACACGGTTTCTGCGGTTGCCAGCGGCAGCGCCGCGTCGATGCGCGCGAGGGTCGCGCGCTGGCGCTCGGCGCGAGCGGTGCGGGTGGCGGGCAGGTCGAGTTCGGAGATGGTGCGTTCCACGACGATGTCGCATGCGGCGTCCCAGCGCGCAACGTCCACGTGCGGGCCGGGGTAGAGGTGCAGGAACACGTTGTGCAGCACGATGTGCAGATAGGCGCGAGTGAGTTCGGCCGGTTCCGCGGCGTAGAGGCGCGCGAGCGTTGCGGGGTCGAAGCGGATGTGAAGGCCGTCAGTGGCCAGCGTGGCATCGCGCACGGGGAAAGGGCGCAGGCGCGCGAACGCAGCGTTCATGAAGCGCAGGTTCACGAGCAGCGCGTTTTTCGCAAGGTCGAGCGCTTGGCGGGCAAGCGGCTCGACGGCTTCGACGGCCATGATGCTCCTTTGAACGAATGTGCGTGCGCGAAGCGCGTGCTTGCTTCGCGGCGGCTCTTGCCTTCGTCGCTTCCCGCAGTGTAGCATGGGGGAAGCCAAGGGTAAACAGGCTCGTTGCCGAGAGGTTTTTGGGAGGTAGCACAATACTATGATGGAGAACACGCTGGTCTATCATGGTGCTCATGCGCCGATCGAAGAATTGCTTGATCATGCGATCAAGAATCCGGTGCGCCTCGACGCGCGCGATGTGGAGGTTGTCGAGGCTGCGCGGGCGGTGGAGGGCGAAGTGTGGTCTCCGCAGCTTCCGGCTTATCGGGCCTGGGCTGCCGAAGGGGAAGCCGGCGACGTCGCGGGCGGTGCGGGTCGCGAGGGGGATCTGTATTCCGCAGGCGCGCTGTGGATGGGCGAGTTCGACGAGCTGCTTGCCCAGGCGGCCGAACGCGATGCCGCCGACGCGCAGGAGACGCCGCGCGCTCGTATGGAGGAAGGGCTCCGCGGAGCCGTGGGGGTGCGGCAGGTGCCCGGCGGATATGCCCTGACCGCGTTCGATCTGCGGAGATTCGCTGCGGCGGTGGGGCAGAGCGACGATTTGGCGGTTCTGCTGCCCGCGTACGTGGACGGGATCCCCGTGGTGCGCGTGGCCGTGGAAGCGTTCGCGCGCCGCTTCGTGCAGGGCGTGGGGGTGCTGCTTCTGGTGGTGCCCGACACGGTGGAGCATATCGCTGCGAACGCGTTCGCAGCGATGTCGGCGCAGCGGATCCATATCGGGCGCGGCGTAAGCCAGCTAGGAGAGCAGCGCTGCGATTTGGCGGGAGTCTCGCCGCGGTTGGCGCGCCGGGAGTATTCGGTGGATGCCGGAAACGCGCGCTATCTGGCGCGCGAGGGCAACCTGTTTTCGGACGGCGGACGGGAGCTCGTGTTCTTGGCCTCTCCGTACGGCGAGCGCGTGAGCCTGCCCGATGGGGTGGAGCGCGTGGCTTCGTCGGCGTTTGCGGACGGTTGCGAGCCCCCTGCGGTGGTGGACTGCTCGGCGGCGCTTGCGCGCGTTGACTCTCGCAGCTGGGACGACGCGGTCTGGCGCTGCCCGGTCGAGGCTCCCGCGTACCGCGCGCTTCGCAAGCGCGGCGTCCGTCTGGCGGGGCCGGCAGCCGTCGAGTTGGAAGGATGCTGGTACGACTTCGACGCGGAGGGCGCGGTGCTGGTAGCGGGGCCGCCGAAGCCGATATCGGTGTCGCGGCGCTTCGCCGAGCAGGCTGCGGTGCGCGCCGTGGCCGTGCGCGGCAAAGACGAGGTTGCAGACGATGCCGACGTCTGCGCGCTTTCGCCCGCTGCGGCGGCTGCCGAGGCGGCCACGGAGTTCGCGGCCTCGGGGGAAGCGGGCTCCACCGTGGGTTACGTGTCGGCCAGCGCGAGCGACGTGCTGGCGCTTCCGCGACAGGTGGAAGGGCGGCCGCTCGTGCGCATCGGCGTAAGAGCCCTGCCGTTCGCGCCGGCCTCGGTGGTGGTACCCGAAACCGTGCGCATCATCGAACGCGACAACGCATGCCGCGGCACGAAGCGCCTGATCCTTCCCGAAGGGCTGGTTTCCATCGGCGCGCACTGCTTCTGGTCGCGTAAGCTGGAGGGGCCCGTGCTTATCCCGGCGAGCGTGCGCTCGGTCGGGGAGGGCAGCTTCGAGTACGCGGTGTGCCGCCTGTCGCACGTGGGGGCGATCGTGCACGTGTCGGCCGATCAGCTGCTCACCTGCTTTCTGACGGACGCCTCCGACGGCGTTCCGTTCGACTTCGGGCGCTACGACGAGCTTCTGCGGTCGGGGAAAAACCTGCCCGATCGTTTGGGCGCGCTGCTGCACCGGCTGGCCGTACCCTACCGGCTCGCCGACGACATGCGCTCGGTTCTGGTGTCGCACCTGCGGGGCTACGGGCGCGAGGCCCAGGAGCGCATCGCGCGCGAGGGAGATCGGAACATGGTGGAAGCTCTGGTCAAGGCCGGTTTTATCGACGATGCCTCGTTCGATCGGCAGATCGAGCTTTTGCGCGCTTGCAACCGCACCGACTGCGTGGCGTACCTCATGGAGCATCATCGCGCCCAGGCCAAGCCGACGAGCGCGAAGGAGCGGTTCGCGCTGTGAGCCACGGCGCGTAACGCGCGTCGGAAAGGCGTGGACCCTGCGCTAGGTTTAAGCGGTTTGAGCGACTGGGCGAATCCGCTTCGGCGGCGCGCCCTCGCGCTGCTATACTTGATGGCTCTGGAACGAACGAGGCTGTAAGAGGTGCGCGATGATCGACGAGATCCAAGTTGAGAACCTGGCGCTGATCCGCGAGGCGACGCTGGTGCCGGCGCGCGGGCTGACCGTGCTCACGGGCGAGACGGGCGCGGGCAAGACGGCGCTGCTCTCGGCGTTGAAGCTGCTCATGGGCGCGCGCGCCGACAAAGACGCCGTCCGCGACGGCGAGGAAGCCCTCTCCGTGTCGGGGAGGTTCTACGGCGCCGTCTTTTCCGGCTTTGCGTCTTCCGACGATCTTGCGGGCCGGTCTTCCGCTGACGCGGTTGAAAGCGGGGAGGCGGACGACGGCGTTCCCGTCGAGCTGGTCGCCATGCGCCGCGTAACCTCGGACGGGCGTTCGCGCGTGTCCATCGACGGCCGCATGGCCAGCGTCGGCGAGCTGGCTCGCGCCATTGCTCCCACCATCGACTTGTGCGGTCAGCACGAGCACCAGCAGCTCATGAAAACGTCCCAACATGTTCG
>OLSE01002391.1_pt1 | contig 10887 bp, 9 predicted proteins | sample 1673191 | NCBI WGS metagenome assembly OLSE01 (sample SAMEA3136764, study PRJEB25190) | human gut metagenome | biome: human gut; feature: human-associated habitat; material: faeces | place: Austria | collected 2013
TAGAACCCAACTGGCTGTTGGGGTATCTAAACCCTACACTTATATATTAGGAGGAGAATAACTTATGGATTTTAATGTTAAAAAAAAGAATAAAAAAAGGGCTAGAAAAAATAGGATTCGAAAAGAAAAAAAGTGGATTATTCCTAGATTTGTGACGACCATATTATATATTGTTTCCATTTTTTCATTTTGTGTAGGTATATTTTTAATTTCCAATAATGATTATGAGAAACTAGAAATATTTGGAATTGTTTTTGTGGTAACTTTTATACTTGCAATAATATTAAGTGCTGTTGTTGAAAATCTTGCTTCTCATTGGATACAAGATCGTCTTAATGAAAAACTATGGATGGATGAGAATGCGCTATATCATTTTCAGCAAGTGGCATTTACGGCAGGATTAAATTCGAGAAATGCTGATTCAACAGGCTACACATTTGTAATGCCACTTAGTTCTATTAGAAATGTTAAATATGACGAAAGGTCGAGACGAATAGAATTTTTGGCAGATGGAACAGGCTACCATTATTCAGATGTGAGGAAACAAATTGTAGATAGAGAATGGCCACTTAATGAGTATGAAGCAATATTTTACGATTACTTCGAGCCATCTTTGATAGATACATTGAAAACCAAAGGTATAAATGTAGAGGTAAGAGAATTAAATTCTTATTCAGTTTTTAATAACACAATTTAAGGAGGTTTGAGAATTGAACGAACAAGCACTTGATTATAAAATGCAAGGTTTTGCAATGATGCGTACACTAAAACGATTTGCCTTAGCATACGCATCACATATCATAAACAATACCTCTTCTTGTCATCTTGAACATATTCCATAATATCTTCAATCCGGCAGTCAAGTATCTGACATAGCCTGTTCAGAATAATAGTTTTTACCACCATATTTTGCCGGACCCGCTGAAGCTGTGCTTTGTCAATGCCATAATCTTTAATGAGCTGGTACTGACTGATGTTCTTAGCCTTAAGCGTTTGCCAAAGTGGATCATATTTAATCATACAGGCAACTCCTTTCCTACCTTGTATTTTAATGGCAGAGAACGTATAATAATATGGTGCGTGTAAGAACCACATAACATGCAAATGGTAAAGACAATAATGCCTAGATTGAAAAATTAAACCTGTACTTTGACAACTGAAAATGGCTAAAAAAGTCTAATTTACTTTTGCAATGGCTTCTTCTGGCAGACATGATATAGTTAAGATATCGATTGCTATCTGCTAGAAAGGGGCAGATATGACTTATTACAAAAAAGAAGGACAGATGGATCTGTCTGACAGGATTGCGATAGAAACCGGAATTAGCAGTAAAGATTCCTTCAAAAAAATAGGAAAACTACTCCATCGTCATCCGTCAACAATTGCACATGAGATTAAAGAAAATCGTACATTCATTCCGGGTAACTATTTTCTAAGAAAGGACTGCAGATTTGTAAGACAGTATGTACAGCATCACGTTTGTGGAGATGAGTCCTGCGAAGAAAACTGTTGTAGATGCCGAAGTGTGGACTGCCAGAAATACTGCGGTAAATATGTATCCCGGGCATGCCATAAATTCGAAAAGCCTCCATATGTGTGTAATAACTGTTCAGAGAAAAAGCTTTGTTCAAAAGACAAATATATTTACAGTGCAAAGCATGCTGATGCAACTGTCACACGAAGACGAAGCGAAAGCAGACAGGGAGTTCGCATTTCTGATGAAAAGAAATCTGAAATGGATGAACTGATTACCAAACTTGTTAAAAAGGGACAGCCTCTTACCCACATATATGCTGAGCATGAAAATGAAATACCAGTATGTTTGCGGACTCTCTATAATTACATAGATGATGGTGAGTTGACAGTCAAAAACATAGACCTGCGTAGAAAAACCGGGTATAAGAAACGAGGAAAAGGGTATCAGCCACCTCTTGGATTTGCAAATATAGAATTCCGCCAAGGCAGAACTTACACTGATTTTGAGTATGCGATGAAAGTAAAGTATACAGAAGATGAAGTGGTAGAAATGGATACTGTAAAAGGTGTGAGAGAACAAGGGAAAAGGCTTCTTACAATGATATTTAGGAAGAACAATGTAATGCTACTTTTTCTTATGCCAGATGGGAAAGCAGAATCTGTAAAAAGAGTGTTTGACTATCTTGAGTCAGGGCTTGGAATAGAAGTATTTAGAAGATTATTTCCAGTTATATTGACTGACAATGGCAGCGAATTCAAGAAAGTTGATGAGCTGGAGCTTACAACTGATGAGGACGGCTTTCTGATTTACAGAACAAGTCTTTATTACTGTGATCCAATGGCTTCATGGCAAAAAGGATGTATCGAGAAAAACCATGAATTTATTCGTTATGCGATTCCTAAAAAGAAAAGCTTAAATTCTTATAATCAGGATGACATCACTAAGCTCATGAATCACATCAATAGCGTGAAACGACCTGGACTTGGAAATAAAAGTCCATATGAGTTGGTTGAGGAAGATGATGAAGATTTTCAAGAATTAATGAGATTTTTAAAAATGCACCTCATCCCGCCAGATGAAGTGCATTTGATGCCAGACTTATTTGTTAAAAAGTAATTAAAAGACTTAAATGCAGGTAGTAATCGATTGTCAATAGGTGTTATTAGACGGGTCGCGTTTACTTTTGCATAAGAATTAGCCAGCCGTCTGTTTGCTATGCAATTTTTGATATACCCGCTGTCTGGAATATGCTAATTATAGCACCTTTCAGAAAGAAGGCACAACAATATAAGTCGAAATTGGGGGCGAAAATCGATTTTGTGTAATCAGACGATATTTCAGTCAAGTTTTAGTTTTTCATTCAAGGGAGCCATCATAAGAAATAAGTAAAAAAAGACCCATTGTTACTTCTTTAAGCAAAATATTTGACATCGCCATAGGAAAATAGTATATTTGAATTACAAGTAATTTCTACTTATGGTAGATTAAAGATATCAGGTATTAAAGAAGTAACGTTAAAAAACGTTATTTTTTTACAAGGACACTAGTTACACATTACATATCTTTATAAAAAAGGAGAGAAATATGAATAACGGAACAAATAACTTTCAGAATTTTATCGGAATTTCTTCTTTGCAGAAGACTCTTAGGAATGCTCTCATTCCAACCGAAACAACACAGCAATTTATTGTTAAAAATGGAATAATTAAAGAAGATGAACTCAGAGGAGAAAATCGTCAGATACTTAAAGATATCATGGATGATTATTACAGAGGTTTCATTTCAGAAACTTTATCGTCAATTGATGATATTGACTGGACTTCTTTATTTGAGAAAATGGAAATTCAGTTAAAAAATGGAGATAATAAAGACACTCTTATAAAAGAACAGGCTGAAAAACGTAAGGCAATCTATAAAAAATTTGCAGATGATGATAGATTTAAAAATATGTTCAGTGCAAAATTAATCTCAGATATTCTTCCTGAATTTGTTATTCATAACAATAATTATTCTGCATCAGAAAAGGAAGAAAAAACACAGGTAATTAAATTATTTTCCAGATTTGCAACGTCATTCAAGGACTATTTTAAAAACAGGGCTAATTGTTTTTCGGCTGATGATATATCTTCATCTTCTTGTCATAGAATAGTTAATGATAATGCAGAGATATTTTTTAGTAATGCATTGGTGTATAGGAGAATTGTAAAAAATCTTTCAAATGATGATATAAATAAAATATCCGGAGATATGAAGGATTCATTAAAGGAAATGTCTCTGGAGGAAATTTATTCTTATGAAAAATATGGGGAATTTATTACACAGGAAGGTATATCTTTTTATAATGATATATGCGGTAAAGTAAATTCATTTATGAATTTATATTGCCAGAAAAATAAAGAAAACAAAAATCTCTATAAGCTGCGAAAGCTTCATAAACAGATACTGTGCATAGCAGATACTTCTTATGAGGTGCCGTATAAATTTGAATCAGATGAAGAGGTTTATCAATCAGTGAATGGATTTTTGGACAATATTAGTTCAAAACATATCGTTGAAAGATTGCGTAAGATTGGAGACAACTATAACGGCTACAATCTTGATAAGATTTATATTGTTAGTAAATTCTATGAATCAGTTTCACAAAAGACATATAGAGATTGGGAAACAATAAATACTGCATTAGAAATTCATTACAACAATATATTACCCGGAAATGGTAAATCTAAAGCTGACAAGGTAAAAAAAGCGGTAAAGAATGATCTGCAAAAAAGCATTACTGAAATCAATGGGCTTGTTAGCAATTATAAATTATGTCCGGATGATAATATTAAAGCAGAGACATATATACATGAAATATCACATATTTTGAATAATTTTGAAGCACAGGAGCTTAAGTATAATCCTGAAATTCATCTGGTGGAAAGTGAATTGAAAGCATCTGAATTAAAAAATGTTCTCGATGTAATAATGAATGCTTTTCATTGGTGTTCGGTTTTCATGACAGAGGAGCTGGTAGATAAAGATAATAATTTTTATGCGGAGTTAGAAGAGATATATGACGAAATATATCCGGTAATTTCATTGTATAATCTTGTGCGTAATTATGTAACGCAGAAGCCATATAGTACAAAAAAAATTAAATTGAATTTTGGTATTCCTACACTAGCGGATGGATGGAGTAAAAGTAAAGAATATAGTAATAATGCAATTATCCTCATGCGTGATAATTTGTACTATTTAGGAATATTTAATGCAAAAAATAAGCCTGACAAAAAGATAATTGAAGGTAATACATCAGAAAATAAAGGGGATTATAAGAAGATGATTTATAATCTTCTGCCAGGACCAAATAAAATGATCCCCTGGGTATTCCTCTCTTCAAAAAAGGGAGTGGAAACATATAAGCCGTCTGCCTATATATTGGAAGGCTATAAACAAAATAAGCATCTTAAATCCTCTAAGAATTTTGATATAACGTTTTGTCACGATTTGATTGATTATTTTAAGAACTGTATAGCTATACATCCTGAATGGAAGAATTTTGGCTTTGATTTTTCTGACACCTCCACATATGAAGATATCAGCGGATTTTACAGAGAAGTCGAATTACAAGGTTATAAAATCGACTGGACATATATCAGCGAAAAGGATATTGATTTGTTGCAGGAAAAAGGACAGTTATATTTATTCCAAATATATAACAAAGATTTTTCCAAGAAAAGTAGCGGAAATGATAATCTTCATACTATGTATTTGAAGAATTTGTTTAGTGAAGAGAATTTAAAGGATATTGTACTGAAATTAAACGGTGAAGCGGAAATCTTCTTTAGAAAATCAAGCATAAAGAATCCTATAATTCATAAAAAAGGCTCTATTCTTGTTAATAGAACATATGAAGCAGAGGAAAAAGATCAATTTGGAAATATCCAGATAGTCAGGAAAACCATACCGGAAAATATATATCAGGAGCTTTATAAATATTTCAATGATAAAAGTGATAAAGAACTTTCGGATGAAGCAGCTAAGCTTAAGAATGTAGTAGGTCATCATGAGGCTGCTACAAACATAGTAAAAGATTATAGATATACATATGATAAATATTTTCTTCATATGCCTATTACAATCAATTTTAAAGCCAATAAGACAAGCTTTATTAATGACAGAATATTACAATATATTGCTAAAGAAAAGGATTTGCATGTAATAGGCATTGATCGTGGTGAAAGAAACCTGATATATGTTTCAGTAATTGATACTTGTGGAAATATTGTTGAACAAAAATCGTTTAACATTGTTAATGGATATGATTATCAGATTAAGCTCAAGCAGCAGGAGGGGGCGCGACAAATCGCACGAAAAGAATGGAAAGAAATTGGCAAAATAAAAGAAATTAAAGAAGGCTATTTATCTCTTGTAATTCATGAAATTTCAAAGATGGTTATTAAATATAATGCCATAATTGCAATGGAGGATTTAAGCTACGGATTTAAAAAAGGTCGTTTCAAGGTTGAGCGACAGGTTTACCAGAAATTTGAGACAATGCTTATCAACAAACTCAACTATCTGGTATTTAAAGATATATCCATAACTGAAAATGGTGGTCTTCTAAAGGGATACCAGCTTACATATATTCCTGAAAAACTTAAAAATGTCGGTCATCAGTGTGGCTGTATATTTTACGTACCTGCTGCCTATACATCAAAAATAGATCCTACAACCGGATTTGTAAATATATTCAAATTTAAAGATTTAACAGTTGATGCAAAGAGAGAATTTATAAAAAAATTTGACAGTATCAGATATGATTCAGATAAAAATCTGTTTTGTTTTACATTTGATTATAATAACTTTATTACGCAAAATACTGTTATGTCAAAGTCAAACTGGAGTGTATATACATACGGAGTTAGGATAAAAAGAAGATTTGTCAATGGCAGGTTCTCAAATGAATCGGATACAATTGATATAACAAAAGATATGGAAAAAACACTCGAAATGACAGATATAAATTGGAGAGATGGTCATGATCTGAGGCAGGATATTATTGATTATGAAATCGTACAACACATATTTGAGATTTTTAAATTGACTGTACAAATGAGAAACAGTTTAAGTGAATTAGAAGACAGGAATTATGACCGTTTGATTTCTCCGGTGCTTAATGAAAATAATATATTTTATGATTCAGCTAAAGCAGGAGATGCGTTACCTAAAGACGCAGATGCTAATGGTGCATATTGTATAGCTCTAAAAGGCTTGTATGAAATCAAACAAATTACAGAGAATTGGAAAGAAGACGGTAAGTTTTCAAGAGATAAACTTAAAATTTCCAATAAGGACTGGTTTGACTTTATTCAAAATAAAAGGTATTTATAATGGATGATTTGATAATTATTTCAAATGACAAATTACGAACCAGTTTTGCTAAATATCTGTCAAGATTTGGACATCGAATTCAATATTCAGTATTTGAGATTGACAACAGTAAAAGAATTGTTGATAATATAGTTAACGATTTGACGAACACATTTGAAAAACGATTTTCACAATCAGATAGTGTATATATTTTCAAAATGTCATCAAGCTGTGAAGTTCTAAGATATGGTTATGCCAAAAATGAAGAAAATGATTTTTTCATCATAACGTAATGCAAACCTGGACCTTAATTTTATAATAATCTATATTACTTAACATATATTGTGCAAATGTTATATAAAATAATAAAAATAAAGTTGCTTGGCTCCAAAAAATTGTGCAAATACACAAATTTGGAGTTAAGTAATATAGAATAATTTCTACTGTTGTAGATCACCCGGCTATATTTTGCAATTATTAAGGTTAAGTAATATAGAATAATTTCTACTGTTGTAGATTACAAAAATGGCTGGCTTGTAAAAAAGTTAAGTAATATAGAATAATTTCTACTGTTGTAGATTATTACAGGCTCGGCGGCGTTGTCCACGTTAAGTAATATAGAATAATTTCTACTGTTGTAGATTGATCGCCATCTGTGTGTTGTCCACTGTTAAGTAATATAGAATAATTTCTACTGTTGTAGATCCATATTTCCTCCAATAAATCTAATGTGGTTAAGTAATATAGAATAATTTCTACTGTTGTAGATTCGGAGATTTGGTGGGCGGTACTTATTGTTAAGTAATATAGAATAATTTCTACTGTTGTAGATATCATCGTATTTAGAAGTACGATCTTCGTTAAGTAATATAGAATAATTTCTACTGTTGTAGATCTTTCCTTTAAATCCCAAAAGTCTGTTTCAGTTAAGTAATATAGAATAATTTCTACTGTTGTAGATCCGCTCATCTCATTACATATAAGAGGTTAAGTAATATAGAATGATTTCTACTGTTGTAGATAGTAATTGGAGGGAATATATGATTATTTTAAGATAACTTTTTTGAATTAATAGGAGGACCAAAATCATGAGCAAAGTATTAGAAGAAATGAAAACCAGAAGAAGTATTCGCAAATTCAAACCGGACATGATTCCGCAGGACATCCTTGACCGGATAATTGAGGCCGGAACCTTTGCGGCAAACGGCAGAGGTGCACAGAACACCATTATTATTCAGGTGACAAACAAGGAAATGAGGGATGAAATCGCTAAGAAAAATGCCGACATAATGGGAAGTAATACTGATCCATTTTATGGTGCGCCGGTTATTCTTATCGTTCTTGGAAAGAAGGACTGGCCTACACATGTCTATGATGGCAGTCTTGTGATGGGAAACCTGATGCTTGCAGCACATGATCTGGGTATTGGAAGCTGCTGGATTCACCGCGCGAAGGAAGAGTTTGAGTCTGACTGGGGCAAGAAGCTTCTCAAATCACTCGGTATTGAGGATGAGTATGAGGGAATCGGACATTGTGCTCTTGGATATGTTGATGGAGATTATCCTGACGTGATTCCGAGAAAAGAGAATCGCGTATTTTACATATAGGAGATAACCACCATGAATTTTTTATTTGTGGCATTGGGTGGCGCCGTAGGTGCAATGGCCAGATATGCCATCAGCCTTATACCTTTAAAAACTGAGTTTCCTTTTTTGACTTTAATCACCAATATAATTGGGGCAATTCTGATTGGATTTATTGTCGGAATCACAAGTGCAAGGGATGGAGTATCCAAGAATATGGTTTTGTTTTGGAAAACCGGTGTATGCGGTGGCTTTACCACGTTTTCTACATTTTCGCTGGAATCCTATAATCTGTTTGAACATAATCACTGCCTGCTTGGGTGCGGATATGTGTTGTTGAGCTGTTTAGGATGTATACTTGGTGTGATGTGTGGCGAAAAACTTGCTGCAATAATCAAGTGACGAGTATCGTGCGGTTTTGCGAATGTGCGTGTGTTTCTGAATAGTTACAATACAAATTGATGGGGAGATAAGTGTATATGAGTGAAGCGGAAAACAATGAGCTGACTGCCGGGAAGCAATCTAAGGAACCTAGGAGCAATCAAAAGCTAAAGCTTTTGTATCTGGCGAAAATTCTTTTGAATAATACGGATGCCAATCATGACATTACGCTTGATGAGATTTTAAATAAGCTGCATACATACGATGTCACGGCCGCGAGAAAAAGTCTGTATGATGATATAGCACAGCTGAATGATTTTGGTATCAAAACCCAAAAGACGCAGTATGGCAGGACTGTCCATTATAAGGTGATAGGCAGGGAATTTGAGCTGGCGGAGCTTAAGCTTTTAGTGGATTCTGTCGCGGCTGCCAAGTTCATCACTGAGGAGAAATCCAATGAGCTTATTAAGAAGCTGGAGAGTCTTACAAGCAGACAGGAGGCTGCCACTCTGCAGCGTCAGGTATATGTTGCCGGAAGAGTGAAAACCATGAACAGCGACATCATGAAAAATGTCGATGCCATACACAATGCAATTGCAAATAATTCAAGTCTTTCGTTTCAATATTGCCGGTGGAATACGAAAAAAGAGCTTGAGGTGAAGCATGACGGCACGCTGGTTTCCTGCACCGGTTCCACGCTCATTTGCTGTGCAGGATCAACATAGGTTTGCTGACCCGCGTCGGTGGGGATTTGCTGATTGGAATCCGTGGCAGGCTGGAGATCGGACGGCGTCATGCCGTCGACAACGTCTCCGGTGACCGCATTGGCATTCTGGCTCTCCGACAAGCCGGTTTGAGCGGCGGCCGTCACTTGGATTGTGACGGTGGTCTGGACGGTCTTGGATTCGGTCCCGGCGCCGCTGTTGTATACGACAATCGCATTGGTGGTATAGGTGTCCTCAGCAGGAGCTGCCGTGAGCATCACCTTCCAGGATTTATCCTCCCCGCGAGCCGCAATATACGAGCTTCCGTCATAGTTCGTGGTGAAGTTGGTTTCGTTGCTGACCTTTACAGATTCGATAACAGCTTCCACATCGCTCTCATTTTTTATGATGAGCTCCACGGGAGCAAGCCTGTCGGCCGGCTGCGAGTCGCTGATGCTGCTCATGGTCAGCACCGCGGACGAAGGCGTACCGGATTCTGTCACGGTCAAAGTAACGGTGGCCACAGCGGGAGAAGCCGTATTGTTATACTCCACGTTGATCTGTGCGGTATAGGTTCCGGGGGCGAGGTCCGCCTTGGGCTGCACGGTCCAACTCTTGTCCGGTCCGCCCACGGCGATCTGCGTGCTGCCGTTGTCGTTGACGGTAAAGCTGTCCGCATTCGTGCCGGAGAGATAGACTCGCGTGACGGTCGCGGTGGAGCCGCCGTCATTGGTGATGGAGATCGGCTGTACGACCGGCGCACTGCCCTTTACGACGCTGCCGAAGTCAACTTTACCCACCTTCAGGGAGGGTGCTGCAGTGGTGCCCTGGGTTACCGTGAAGCTCACATCCGCCTGCGCGGTCTTGCCACCGTCGTAGGTGACCACCAGGGTGGCGGCGTAGGTGCCCTGCGTGAGATTGCCGGCGGGCTGTACGCTGTAGGTAGCGGTTTCGCCTGCCTTGATGGCCGTTACCGTACCACCCAGAATGAAAGCGTCGGGATTCTTGCCAATCAGCGCGGCGCTGTTGACGGTTACATCGGCGTTGCCGGTGTTGCTCACGGTGAAGTTCTTGGCTGCAGGCACGCTGTAGCCTTCCTGCAGCGGGTCGAATGCAACGTTGCCGATGACCAGCTCGGATACGGGCGCGGGCGCCGATTCCTTCACCACGAAGGACACCGTGGAGGAGACGGTCTTTCCACCGTCATAGGTCACGGTGACGGTAGCACCGTAAGTGCCGGCGGCCAGGTTTGCCGCGGGCTGGATGGTCCAGGAGGTGTCCGTCGCGCCGGCGGCAATTTGCGTGCTGCCGGTGGCGTTGATGATAAACCGGGTCGGGTCGCTGGAGGAGACACTGGAGATGGTGGCGCCGGCGCTGCCGGTATTGG
>OLSE01002394.1_pt1 | contig 10872 bp, 9 predicted proteins | sample 1673191 | NCBI WGS metagenome assembly OLSE01 (sample SAMEA3136764, study PRJEB25190) | human gut metagenome | biome: human gut; feature: human-associated habitat; material: faeces | place: Austria | collected 2013
CCATCAACCTCAACCGACTGACCGGCGAGCTGCCCGACTGGCTGCTCTACCACCCCGCCCTCGACTGGTGGTCACCCTTCCAGCTCGTATTCACGCAGGAAGGTAAGGACGCGACGGGCGCATCGGCCGGATTCGGCAACGAACCCGCCAACCTGAACTATTACTACGAATTCTACGAGGGGTACAAGAAAGACCCCGGCGCAGAAGAGGAAGACGAGGATACGACCAAATAATCAAGACGATGAAAAACTATTTATACGGCATTTTTGCCATTGCATTCCTGGCATTTACCGCCTGCACCAACGAGGAGCTTCCGACGCCCGGCACGGGCCCGGACACCCCCGCCGAGCACAAGTCGGGGGAGATACTCGTCAAATTTTCGCCTTACGTGAGCGAGATACTCGACAAGACGGCCGCAGCGACCCGCAGCGGCGGCCCCGCCACCCGCTCGGGCATCCTTTCGGTCGACGAGGTTCTCGACATCGTGGGCGGCTACCAGATCGAACGCGTCTTCCCCGTAGACGGCCGCAACGAGGAGCGCACCCGCGAATCGGAGCTGCACCTGTGGTACGTCGTACGCTTCGGCGACGACTACTCCGCCGAGGAGGTCGCCGAGAAACTTTCGGCCCTGGGCGAAGTCCAGCACGTGAACCTCAACCGCACGATCCGCCGTGCCTACAACGCCGGCAAGAAGGCGATGCCTCTCACCCGCGAGGCCCTCGCCGCCATGCAGCGTGCGACCCGTGCCGCCGGGGATACGGGCTATCCCTTCAACGACGAGCTGCTGCCGATGCAGTGGCACCTGATCAACCGAGGCAACCTGTTCGGCGAGAAGTCGATCGTCGATGCCGACGTGCAGTGCGAAGAGGCGTGGAAATCCTCGACGGGCGACAAGTCGATCATCGTCGCCGTGCTCGACGAAGGCGTCATGGTCGAACATCCCGACCTGAAGAACAACATGTGGGTCAACGAAGGCGAGGTTTACCGCTCGAAGCAGGACAACGACGGCAACGGCTACAAAGGCGACGTCTACGGCTACAACTTCGTCTTCGACACGGGCGTTATCTCGTGGGACGACGTCAGCGATACGGGTCACGGCACGCACGTGGCGGGCGTGATCGCCGCACAGAATAACAACGGCATCGGCATCAGCTCGATCGCCGGCGGGAACGCCGACATCCCGGGCGTGAAGATCATGAGCTGCCAGATATTCTCGGGCAACGCGGTCAGCAACTCGCTGGCGACCGTCCGGGCCATCAAGTACGCGGCCGACAACGGCGCCGTCATCCTGCAGTGCAGCTGGGGCTATATCTCGGGCAGCGCCAACAGCTACGAGTGGGGGGCGCCGGGCTTCAAGGACGAAGAGGAGTGGGCGACGAACGCCCCGCTGGAGAAGGACGCCCTCGACTACTTCCTGCATAACGCCGGATCGCCCAACGGCCCGATCGAAGGCGGCCTGGCCATCTTCGCAGGCGGCAACGAGAGCGCCCCGCAGGCCGGGTTCCCGGGCGCTGCCGAGGAGTGCATCTCGGTATCGGCCACGGCTGCCGACTATACGCCCGCCGTCTACACCAACTACGGCCCCGGCACGACGATCGCAGCCCCGGGCGGCGACCAGGACTACTATTACGAGTACTTCGACGACAACCACAAACGCGGCGAGATCGGCTGCATCCTTTCGACGCTGCCCTATGCCATCAGCGAAACGGGCTACGGTTACATGGAAGGCACCTCGATGGCCTGCCCCCACGTTTCGGGCGTCGCCGCGCTCGGGCTCTCGTACGCCGCACAGCTCCGCCGCCACTTCACGGCCGACGAGTTCAAGGCACTACTCTACCAAACCACCACGCCGATCGACTCCTACATGACCGGCCTGAAAAACTACTACCGCTACGTCGCCGACGTCGGCCTGAACCAGCCCATGCAGCTGACGCTGGCCAACTACCGCAACCAGATGGGCACGGGCCAGGTCAATGCGGCCAGGCTGCTCAACGCGGTCTCCGGCAACGGCAAGCAGGTTTCGTTCCCGAACCTCTACATCTCGCTGGGCAAGGAGGTCAAAGCCATCCCGGCCAACTACTTCCTCGGCGGCGAGACGCTGACCTACACGGTCAGCATCGCCGACACGGCGGTCGCCACGGCGTCGATGGAGGGTGCGAAACTGACGGTCAGGGGGCTGAAGGCCGGCACTACCAGGGCAAGCATCACTTCGAGCAAGGGCGAGACGCACAATTTCAACATCACGGTGCGTAAAACGGCAAACGGCAACGGCTGGCTCTAACGGACAATGCGCTGCGGAACGACGATAGCACGTATGCTCTTCTGCTGCGGGGCGTTGTGGGCGGTAACCGCCGCCACACCGCTCTGCTCGCAGATCCGCATCGTCCCCCGTGCCAAACTCGACAGCCTGGCGCACCCCGCCACGGCCGCCGGTGCCGAAGCGATGCGCTTCGAACGCACGCAGATCGACGCAGGGCATATCGGCGAGGACGACACGCCGCCGGGCTACACGTTCAAATGGCATAACGCAGGGACGGCACCGCTCGTCATCACCCGCGTGCAGACCACCTGCGGCTGCGCCGCGGCCACCTACGGCCGGCAGCCCGTCCGCGCGGGCGGCGAAGGCACGGTGACGGTCACCTACCACCCGAAGGGACACCCGGGGAGCTTCGACAGGCGGATCTTCGTCTATACGCAGCTCTCGGACAAGATGCCGACGGCCATCCTGCACCTCACGGGCACGGTCATAGCCTCGGAACGCACGGACGGCGACTACCCCTATGCAATGGGTGCGCTGCGGCTCAAACAGCAGTCCGTGCGCCTCGCCCCGGAAAGGTTGCAGAACGAGCGCATCGAATGCCTGAACACGGGCGGCAAAGCCATGCGGCCACGCTGCGACGAGCACCTGCTCCCCCCGGGGATCACCTTCCGGTGCGAGCCCGCAACCCTCGCCCCGGGCGCCAAAGGCGACCTGGTCATCGGGTTCGACCCCGCGCAGGCAACGCGCAGGCCGCCTGTGCAGCTGCCCCTGATCCTCGAAGGGCCCGATGTTCCGCCGAGCGGGCGCACGCTGCAGATCCGGTTCGAAGAAACAGAGAAAGAAACAGACAAAAACGAGTCATATGAAAACAATTTTTAGATTTACGCTCCTTGCACTTATCGCGACGGCCTTCTGCGCCTGCGATGACGACAAGTCGTATGTAGCCCCCCTGGATGTCACGCCCAACAACCTCGCCGGCACGTGGCAGCTCGCCCAATGGAACGGCGCGCCCCTCGCCGAGGGCAGCTACGTATACATCGAGTTCATCCGCAAAGACCAGAAGTACGTCATGTACCAGAACTTAGACAGCTTCGGCGCCCGCAAGCTCACGGGACGCTTCGCCATCGAAACCGACGAGGAGCTGGGCGCCATCATCTACGGAAACTACGATTACAGCGTAGGCGACTGGCAGCACCGCTACATCGTGACCGACTTTTCGAAGACACAGATGATATGGACAGCCAAGGACGACCGCTCGGACATTTCGGTCTACGAACGCTGCGACGGCATCCCCGAGGAAATCACCGGAGGGAAAACGGAGTAATAAAAAGTTCACGCCGCAAGGCAGTAAAAGGGACACCCACTCCGGGGTGTCCCTTTTACCATTATGTCACGGAACGCCCCTCCCGGCACAACCGGATTGGTAATGCGCAGAATTTGTAGTAATTTTGCGCAAAACAATACGGACGATGACACGACCACTGCAATTCATACCTTTCAAGTCCCGCTCGGACAAAGGCTGGGCCGAGGCCTGGGAGCTTTACGAAAAGTCGTTCCCCTACAACGAACGCTGGAACGCCGAAGGCTACGACCGGGCATTCGGCGACCCGAATTTCGAAGCCGACGGCATCTGGCGCGGCGACGAGTTCATCGGCATCCTCTTCCACTGGGGTGCCGACGGGTACCGTTATGTCGAGCACCTGGCCGTCTCACCCGCCCTGCGGGGACAAAACATGGGCTCCGCCGCACTCTCGGCCTTCTGCCGGAAGGTCGGGCGCGTCATCCTCGAGATCGACCCGCCCGTAGACGACATTTCGATCCGCCGCCTGCACTTCTACGAGCGGCTGGGGTTCGTCGCCAACCCCTACCAATACATCCACCCGTCGTTCCGCAAGCCCTTCACACCCCACCGGCTGGTGCTGATGAGTTATCCCGGCGCCATCACCTACGAAGAAGCCCGCAGTTTTGCGGACTTCGTTCGGGAGGCAGTCCTCCGCTATTCGGAGCACGAAGCCCCCACTCTGCCGAATTTAGCGTAAAAAGCGGATCGCTTCCAGCAAGACAACGGTTCCGACCGGCATAGGCCGTTCAGCGGCAGGATTTCTTTCCCGGCATCCCCGGCAATGCAGACGATGCAGGCGGATAGGCGCCATATCGGCATAAAATGGAGCCGGGCGCAAAAACGGGATCCCTCCGGAAGCCGCCCGGCCGAAAACCCCGTTACAGGATCCCGACCAGGTATTTGGTGACGAAATAACCGCCCACGACCAGCCAGACATACAGCAGTCCCGCCAGCACGAAGGGCTTCGCCCCGGCATGTTTGAACTTGTCGATGCTCGTTTCCGTACCCAGCGCCGTCATGGCCATCGTCAGCATGAACGTATCGACATATTCGATGGCGCCGTTCAACGGAATGTCGCGGACACTCTCCGCCCCGGTCAGGTATTGCAGCAGCGAATTGAGGCCGATGACCGCGATGAAGCCGAAGGCGAACCACGGAATGGTAATTTTGCTCTTCTCCTTGTGCCCTCCGGCGGTTTTCCGGCGGCCCGCCAGCACGAACCCCAGGATAACCAGCACGGGCGCAAGCATCATCACGCGGATCATCTTGGTAATGGTGGCCGTCCCAGCGATTCCCAGCGTATCGGTCGGATCCATTGCGTTGCCCGCCCCCGCCACATGGGCCACCTCGTGCAGCGTGCTGCCCGTATAGACGGCCACGCCCGTGTCCGTCAGGGCGTCGAGCATCCCCGTGCGGTACATCAGGGGATAGAGGAACATCGAGAGGGTGCCAAAAATCACGACCGTGGAGACGGCGATGGCGGTCTTGTACCCCTCGCATTTCACGACCGGCTCAGCACCCAGTACGGCCGCCGCGCCGCAGATGGCACTGCCCGTCGAGGTCATCAGCGCCGTGTCGCGGTCGATCTTCAGCAGGCGTCCCAGCAGGACGCCGCCCAGGATCGTGACCGTCACGACGACCAGGTCGACCGCGACGGCCGGAATACCCACGGCGGCCACCTCGGAGAGCGTCAGGCGGAACCCGTAGAGGATAATGCCCCAGCGCAGCACCTGCTTGGTACAGAACCTGATGCCGGGCACCCACGTTTCGGGCAGTTTGTTGCGCAGGCTGTTGGCATAGAGCATGCCCAGCACGATGCCGACGATCAGCGGGCTGAACGAAAGTTTCTTTACGAGGGGGAACCCGGCGATGTAGAATGCCGCGAACGAGAACAGGACGATCAGCAGAATCCCGTGCAGGGTATTCGCCCTGTTACCTTTTTTCAACATATCCTTCGTGTTTTTTTAAGAAGCCGTTATAACTTTTCCTTTGTTTCGCCGACAAAGATCGCATCTTTTGGCGGGATATGGAACAAGAACCGGTTATCCTACATAACCATAAGTTATAACGCAAACTGCAGCCGCGCAGCGATGCCCGAAAATGGAAACGGGAACGGGATGCGGGAACAGAATACGAAAACGGGAACGGGATGCCCGCCGGGTCAGCGGTCGGCCCGGGCGAAATCGACGAACTGCCGGACAAGCCGGGCAGGTTCGGCCTCGGGATGCACGAACACGAAGTCGCGCGTGAGCGCCAGGGAGTCGACATCGACGATTCGCAGCGTACCGCTGCGCAGCTCGTCCACGACCGAAATCACCGACAGGATGGCCATGGCGTCGCTGTTGCGCACGAATGCCTTGATCCCCTCGGTCGAGCCGAGGCGCATCACCACGTTCAGCTCCGGGATGCGGATCCCGGCCTTGCCGAGTGCCGTCTTGATGACTTCGAGCGTCCCCGACCCGCCCTCGCGCAGCACGAGGGGAATCTGCCGTAAACGGTCGGGCGTCACGGCATCCGTCCGCGCATAGGGGCCGCCCGTACGTGCGACCAACACCAGTTCGTCGGGCGCGAAGAGCGTATAGTGCAACCCCTGCCGGCGGCTGAGGCTCTCGACCATCCCCAGGTCGATGCTGCGCCCGCACAGTGCCTGTTCGACCTGGTCGCTGTTACCCGACATCATCGAGACCCGCACGCCTGGGAAACGCGTGGTGAAGCGGGCGAGGATCGGCGGCAGGAGGTATTGGGCGATGGTCGTGCTGGCACCGAGGCGCAGTTCGCCCTCGACCGCACTCGCGCAGAGGCTCATCTCATACTCCATGCGGCGGTAGTCGCCGGCCAGCCGTTCGGCGCAGGTCAGCAGGGTTTCACCGGCCGGGGTCAGCTCCAGGCGGCTGCCGCGGCGGACGAAGAGTTGCGTCTTATAACGGGATTCGAGCTCACCGACATGCTTGCTGACGGCGGGCTGGGAAATGAACAGCTGCTCGGCAGTCCGGGTGAAACTGAGCGTCCGGGCTGCGGTGATAAAAACTTTAAGTCGGAAATCGTCCATAACTTTCGTAGGTTATCGGCGCAAGGCCACCAGCCATAGCGTCCTCAACCCAGATGCCCGTCTTGGGCGAACTCCTTTACCGACTTGATATAGTGGTCGATAGTCTCCTGCATCGAAACGAACGATTTACCTCCCGCGGCATTCTTGTGGCCGCCGCCGTTGAAGTACTTGCGGGCGAAGAGATTGACGTCGACATCTCCGCGCGAACGTAAACTCACGCGGATGAACTTGCGGTGGGCCAGGAACATGGCCGACATCTTCATCTTCTTGATCGTCAGCGCGTAGTTCACGAAACCCTCGCTGTCGCCCTGCTGGAACTGGAAACGGCGCATTTCGTTCTCCATCAGCGACATATAGGCCACCGTCCCGTCCTGGATGATCTCCATCTTGCGGTTGATGACATAGCCGAACAATCGTGCGCGGCCTTCGGTATAGGCGTTATAGACGTTGTTGTGTATCTCGGGGATGCTGATGCCCTTCTCGACCAGCACCGCCACGGCGCGGAACAGCTCCGGCGTGAGGAACGAGTAGGCGAAGTTGCCCGTGTCGGTCATGATGCCCACGTAGAGCGCCTCGGCCATCTGCCGCGTAATGGCATCGGTGCCGAACAGCGCTTCGATGATACTGTATACGAGGAAACAGGTGCTCGACGAATCGGGATACGAGAACGAGAGGTCGAAATGCCCGTCGGGCGAAAGGTGGTGGTCGATCAGCACGCGGCGCGCCGTGGTGTTGGCCTCGATCGTATCGCTCAGGATTTCGAGCCGCGACACGGCGTTGAAGTCGAGGCAGAAGAGCAGGTCGGCCTCGGCGATGGCGCGCACGGCATCGCCCGCGGTGTCGTTCTTGAAGACCACGACCTGGCCGATACCCGGCATCCAGTCGAGAAAATAGGGGTATTTGTTCGGGACGATGCACGTTACCTCGTGTCCCATTCCCCGCAGCACCTCGGCCCAGGCGAGCGAAGAACCCACGGCATCGCCGTCGGGATTGGTATGGGCGACAATCACGATCTTACGGTTTGCCGGGGCGAGAAGTTCCCTGAGGGATTCGATACGCTCTTTCGATAGCTCCATTTCAGCCTTGCTTCACATTGGTGATACTGGGCAAAGGTAGCAAAAAAGAGGGAGATAACAAACCGCGCCCGCCGATGCATACTGAATTTGCACGTTTGCATACACCCCGCAGCCGGGAATTTCGTTAATTTTGTCCCGGCTAACCAAAACCGTACGTATGAAAAAACTTATCCACCTGCTCCTGGCAAGCCTGCTGCTGGCAGGCCTGCTCCTGGCAACGACCGCCGCGACGGCCGCGGCACCCTATGCCAACAACCGCGCCCCGCTGCGCGAAAAGCCCTTCGTGAAACTTCCGCTGGGCGCCATCCGCGCCGAAGGGTGGCTCCGCGACCAGTTGCAGCGTCAGGCCGACGGGCTGACGGGGCACCTCGATTCGGTCTACCCCGAGGTGATGGGCCCGCGCAACGGCTGGCTGGGCGGCGACGGCGACGTCTGGGAACGCGGCCCCTACTGGATCGACGGGCTGCTGCCGAGGATATAGGCCAGCGGCAGCCCGACGGCTATTTCGGCCCGGCGGAAGACCGTCCGTTCGAAAGCCCGGCCATACAGCGCGACAACGCCCGCGACTGGTGGCCCAAGATGGTCATGCTCAAGGTGCTGCAACAATACTACTCGGCGACGGGCGACGAGCGCGTCATCGAACTGATGAGCGCCTATTTCCGTTACCAGCTGCGCGAGCTTCCGAAGACCCCGCTGGGGCACTGGACTTTCTGGGGCGAACAGCGCGGCGGCGACAACCTGGGCATCGTCTACTGGCTTTACAACATCACGGGCGACGAATTCCTGCTGGAGCTGGGCGACCTGATCCACCGGCAGACGTTCGACTGGACGGGCATTCTCGCCGGCGGGGAGGTGATCCCGACGCCCTTCTCGCTGCACTGCGTGAACCTCGCGCAGGGGATCAAGGAGCCGGTGGTCTACTACCAGCGCAGCAACGACCCGGCGCATGTGGCGGCCGTGAAGAAAGGCTTCGCGGACATACGCCGCTACATCGGCCTGCCGACGGGGTTGTACGGGGGCGACGAAGCGCTGCACGGCGCCGCCCCGACGCAGGGTTCGGAGCTTTGCACGGTCGTGGAGATGATGTACTCGCTGGAGGAGATGGCCGAAATCACGGGCGACGTGCAGTTCGCCGACCATCTGGAGCGCGTGGCGTTCAACGCCCTGCCCACGCAGGCCACGGACGCCTATGACGCCCGCCAGTACTACCAGCAGGTCAACCAGGTGATGATTACCGACCACCGCCGCAATTTCGAGCAGAGCCACGACGGCACGGACATCCTCTACGGCCTGCTGACGGGCTATGCCTGCTGCACGTCGAACATGCACCAGGGATGGCCCAAGTTCACGCAAAACCTGTGGTATGCCACCCACGACGGCGGGCTGGCCGCGATGGTCTACTCGCCCTGCAACGTCACGGCCGAAGTGGCCGGCGGCGCACGGGTGACGATCGCCGAGCGGACGCAATACCCCTTCGACGAGCAGATACGCTTCGAGATAAAGATCGACGGGCGCAAGGTGAAAACAGCCGAGTTCCCGCTCCGCCTGCGCATCCCCGGCTGGTGCGAAGGGGCGACCGTGGCGGTGAACGGCCAGGCCGTGGCGTCGCCCGGGAAAGGTTCCGTGGCGGAAGTGCGGCGCACGTGGCGCACGGGCGACGTGGTGACGCTCCGCCTGCCGATGGAGGTCGCCGTCAGCCGCTGGTACGAGCGCTCGGCCGTCGTCGAGCGCGGGCCGCTGGTCTACTCGCTGCGCATCGGCGAACAATGGTCGAAAGTCCGCAACCCGGGCAAACAGATATACGGCCCGTGGTATTACGAAGTGCGGCCGACGACCCCGTGGAACTACACGCTCTTCGAGGAGGACGTCCGCCCCGAACGCATTGCGGAGGCATTCAGGGTCGAGCGGCGCGATATCGGCGACGCCTATCCGTGGACGCTGGAGAACGCCCCGGTGGAGATCAGGGCGCGCGGGCGCAGGCTCGACGAATGGGTGCTCTACCAGGAGAGCGCCGGCCCCCAGCCGTACAGCACCAACGAGACCGCCAATCCCGCCGAAGAGATCACGCTGATCCCCTACGGCTGCACGACGCTGCGCATCACCGAGTTCCCCCTGACGCGCGACCTGCGCAAGAACTGGTAGTGCGCCCGAAAGGCAGGGCGGGGAAAAGATAGCGCCTGGAAACGGGTGTCCGGGAAAGCGGATGCCGCAGGGAGGGATCCGGTGCCGGAGAAAACACCGTAACGGGAACCCGCAACCCGGGAGAAGGGAGGTTGACGGAAGAAGGGGAACCGCCCGGAAAGCATGGCGCCGGGAGGGACAGCACAACGTTTCCGGGGGGGGGGGGAAGTCCGATCTTCCGGCAACGAGAAACGGCGCACGAGGGGATATGACCGTCGTGCGCCGTCCTTTTTTCGGGGAGGGGCAGCCCGTTTTCCGGGGGCCGGAGCCCCTTTCCGGGACGGCGATTGGCACGGTTCGGGATTTTTGCGTAGCTTTGCAAATCTAAATCACACGTTATGGCTTCTTGTCTCCAGGTGGAAAACCTCACCAAATCGTACGGCGAGCAGGTGCTCTTCGAAAATATCTCGTTCACGATCGAGGAGGGCCGGCGCGTGGCCCTCGTGGCGAAGAACGGCACGGGGAAAACCACGCTGCTGAACATCATCGCGGGGAAGGAAAGCCACGACGCGGGCAGCGTCGTGCCGCGCCGCGGCCTGAGGATCGCCTACCTGGAACAAAGCCCCGCATACCCGGCGGGCATGACCGTACTGGAAGCCTGCTTCCACGCAGCAAACCCGGCTCTGAAGGCCATCGCGGAGTATGAGCGGGCGATCGGCAATGCGTCGGGCGAAGGGTTGCAGGAGGCAATGGCGCGGATGGATGCCCTCGAAGCGTGGGATTACGAGCAGCGCGCCAAGCGGATCCTTTCACGGCTCAGGATCCGCGACTTCGGGCAAAAAGTGGAGACCCTCTCGGGCGGGCAGCTCAAGCGCGTGGCGCTGGCCAACGTGCTGATCAGCGAATCCGACCTGCTGATCCTCGACGAGCCGACCAACCACCTCGACACCGACATGACCGAGTGGCTCGAAGAGTACCTCGCGGCGAGCAGCGCCGCACTGCTGATGGTGACCCACGACCGGTA
>OLSE01002398.1_pt1 | contig 10864 bp, 7 predicted proteins | sample 1673191 | NCBI WGS metagenome assembly OLSE01 (sample SAMEA3136764, study PRJEB25190) | human gut metagenome | biome: human gut; feature: human-associated habitat; material: faeces | place: Austria | collected 2013
CAGAGAAAGGTAACGTCTATTCAGCTTTTTCTCTCGGACGGATATACATGACCGAAGAAAAGCGGGATGACAGCAAAGCCGAACAGTTCCTGAAACAATACCTTGCTGGGTCTGATGATGAGCTTGGCATTGGAGAATATGCTCTCGGCAAGCTTTATTTGACTCAGGATCGCATTGACGAAGCAGAACAGCTTCTTATTTCATCATCCGAAAAAGAAAATCTGTATGCCTCATATAAACTTGGAAAGCTGTATCTTACAGATAGAAAGCTTGACTATACAAAAGCTGTGAAATATCTGAAGCCATGTGCTGACAAGGCAGACAATGAATACGCTCAGTACGCACTCGGCTGTATCTATCTGAAAAAGGAGCATTACGATCGCAAGTTAGCAGAAAAATATCTTCTTGAGTCATCAGGTCACAATAACTCGTCGGCTCAACTGAAGCTGGCTCTTATGTACCGAGAAGAACAGAAATACCGCCAGTCAGATTACTGGATGAGGCTTGCTGCACAAAACGGTAACGAATATGCACAGAAAATTCTTGCAGAGCGTCACGAACAGATAAGGATGAAGCTCCATCTTGGCGCAACGGCGAACAGCGTCATGCGGCGTGTTTACAGTAATATGCAGACAAAGGCTCAGCAGCTTCTTGCCCAAGTGGAGCGTGACGAACAGGAACAGAAATACAAACAGGATATAAGTCAGACTTATAGCCGATAATACACCCTACCACACGTGGTAGGACAAGGGGGATAAGAAATGAATAATGATGAGCATAAAATACTAAAGACAATAGGACGGATACTGCTTCTTATTATCCTCACAGCGACAATAGCAGGAGTCGTATGTCTGGTATTTAATCTGCTTGATGAGCTGTCCGCTATAAACAAGGCAGCTCAGACCAATCAAGGCAATGTTGGTGAAATGTGGGCAAATTTTTCTATTCGGAAAGAATATTTCTGGACAAAGCCTGAGCAGCTTGAGGTCAGCGATCTTTTTTTCTTATCTTTCGTCATATCTTTGGTTATCTTTGCAAAAATATCACGACAGATAGAAATAAAGAGAGGTTACAAAGACCTCGAAGGCAGCGACAGATGGGCAACAAAGCGAGAGCTTAACAAAAACCTTATAAGAATACCTGAAAAGGAGCTTTACAAAGCCGGAAAAACAGGACCGCTCATAGCCTGCAAATATGGGTATTTCTATGTTGACCCAAAGAACAACCACTCCCTTATAATCGGCACAACTGGCTCTGGTAAAACTCAGTCCCACGTTCTTCAGCAGGCACGAGTATTCGCCTGTGGCAAGGACAAACAGTCCATGATATTCAATGACCCTAAGGGAGAGATATTTTCTTCCACCTACCCTATAATGAAAAAAGAAGGCTATAACGTAGTCATATTAAATCTAAGAGACACGAACAGATCTTCACGGTGGAACCCACTTACATTCATAATCAATGAGTATGTACACTGCATAAAGAACAACCTTGACCTTTCAAAGGTATCCGAGTATATCGACACAATGGCGTCAACCTTAACGAACAATCCTAAATCAGATCCTATATGGCCCTCATCTGCAAAGTCCCTGCTTTCAGCTCTGATACTTTACATGATCGAGCAAGGATATAAGCATGACAAGCTCGATAAGGTCAATATGTATTCTGTTTATCAATTCTTTATTGAATATGGTCAGGAAGTTGAAGAAACAGATCCATTCGGAAATATCACTACTAAGAACAGACTTGACGAGATATTTAAGAGCCTGCCTGTAGGGTCCCTTGCAAAAGCAGCATATGCTACATCAAACTTTGCAAAGGGCGACATGAGAGCCAGCATATTCGCAACCCTAGCGGACAATATCCGCATATTTGGTCTTGACACGGGTATCGCACAGCTGACCTCAGGCAATGACATAGACCTTGACGATCTTATCTCTTGCGGAAAGCCCTTTGCAATATACATGATCATTCCTGATGACCGCCCTACAAGACACGTCATAGCCTCAATGTTTATCAATCAAAGCTATCTCAGTATGGTAGAATATCTCACAAGGAACAGTATGAAAGCGCTGCCACGCCGAGTGAATTATATACTAGACGAGTTCTGCAATCTTGTGACCATACCTGGTATGGATAATAAAATAACTGTATCTCGAAGCAGAAACATAGGCTGGCACTTGTACATACAAGGCTTGAGCCAGCTGGACGCAAAGTATCATGACGACTCCAAGACTATCCGTGAAAACTGTGCCAACTGGGTATACATCTATTCGGGTGATCCTGACACTAACCAGTTCATCAGCAACATTCTCGGAAGCAGAACAGTACAGTATAAGACGTACTCAGGAAAGCTCTCAGAGGAGCTGTCAGAGAACAGAGCATATAAAGGGAAACAGCTTAAAACACCGACGGAGCTTGCCGTTCTTCAAGAGGGTGACACCATCGTTAAGCACCACCGTATGTACCCTATTGAGTCAAATTTCAAGTTCTTCTACAAGCTCAATCTTGGCACTGCAGAGCTTGACGATATAGCTTTTTCTTCGGGAGGAAAAGCTCTCGTCGAGATCCTTATTCCGTTTGAAATACTTATGCCTCAAAAAGCTGATCAGGAGGATCATCTGTCCGAAAAGAACAGTAGTGATGATGGCTTGCACCAGCAACCAGCAACAGCTATCCCGAACAGATTTGTTGACTCACCTGACAGTGTGGTGATATCTCCACAGAAAGCCGCTCTTGAAGCTATCAATGAAGCTACAAACGGCGAATGGAGCAGAGCTATGCAGGAGATTGACATAGATACCCTTGAAAGGCTCCTCAACAGAGCCAAGATAAAAAACAGAAGCACTATAACAGACGAACAGTTTGAAATGCTGAGCAATATGATACTCAGGAAGAAACAGCAAACTGTTTTATCAAACATAACGTAAAGAGGTCAATTATGAAATTCAGCTACTATTACCTGCCGAACAGCCTTGTAGAAAAGAAAATGCTGCCATCAGACTTTGCTGTGGCAGCATTTCTCTATTCTATGGCACAAGCCTACGGAAATAAAAACCTGTACGGCATATACGTTAAGGTGAAGCAGACTACAATAGCAGAAGCCTGCGGCATAAGTGTGGAGTCCGTAGCAAGGGCAACTAAAAGGCTCATTACATCAGGCGTTATCATATCCAGAGAGCGCTGCGTCAAAGCTAACAGACATCTTAGCACATATACATACACTCTTGCAGAGATAGGATCTCGTTTCTTTCGGGTGGACAGAAAGGCAGCTAAACGTCTGACAGCAAAGGAACTCAGGTGCTACTGTGCTTTCTGTAAATGCAAACAGAACAGCAGCAAAATGTTTTTCCACAGCTACTCAGACCTTGCCAAAATGCTCGGTATGAAGCGCAGCGAGCTAATGGCAATAGTGGACAAGCTCATTTCTCTCAAAGTCATACACAAGCGCTATCAGGTCACATCATGCGGTGACTTTGGAGAGAACAGATACTATGTTTTTGAGTTTGTTACTGGGCATATCCGAAAAAAGTGCAAAAAAAGGACCGCTGCCCAAAGCGGTCCTCACAAAACTCATAACCCAGCAACCCCTAGAAAATCACTGAATTTACATAAATTCTACCACCATCTAGGGAATTTGTCAAGGGGTTATGTGAAAAATTGTGAAAAAAATCGAGCGGGACCCCATTTTATGTTTAATGGTAGGGGCAATTTTGACAGGTCATATCTATGACCCACTTAGTTTTATCTATCCGAAAAAGAAAAATTTATGTTAGGAGTATATGTTATGATAAAAGACAAAACTTTATATGACTTACAAAACCTTGTTCGCAAGCTTGTTTCAGACAAGAACAGCATTGATGACGTGAGAAGCTATCTTTTGCAGCTCATTTTCTGCTTTTATTGTGAGGAAAGTGGAATTTTTCTGGGAAAGCCCTTTACTCAGCTTGTTTTAAGCTCTGAAGCTTCGTCTTTTCCGTCAAGATTTATGCAGCTTATCTCCTCCCTGCCGCCCTTCATGGCTAAACCACAACAACTTTTTCTTTCGGAGGATACTCACCACGCTATGAAGAAGCTTTGCCGTATAAGCTGGAACGACGTAAATCCGAGCATAATGGGAGCTGTACATCAAGCGGCTCTGAGCCGTTCTGATCAGCGTGCAACAGGGACGCACTACACCTCACTGCGTAACGTTCACCGTGTTATCGACAAGCTGTTGATAGACAAGCTTCTTGACCAGTTTTCTGAAACAAAAAGCACTGAAGAAGCCGCTGCGTTTTACGAACAGCTTGGCAAAATTTCCGTGTTTGACCCTGCCTGCGGCGGTGGAAATTTTCTTATCGAGTCTTATCTTGGGCTTTCCGCAATGCGTCTTATAGCCTCCCGTGGAATATCATCGGTCAAGCCTCTGAGTACCAGAAATTTTCATGGCTTGGAGCTTTCTGAAGAAGCTGCCTGCATATGCCGAACAGCTTTGTTTGCCACAGCAAGACTTGAGGAGAAGCGATATGCCGAACAGTTTAAAACGCCCCTATCTCCCGTTGACCTCTCCGAATGTGGTGATATACGCTGCATAGACGCTCTAAATTTTGACTGGGATAAAATTTCCGCCGACTATATCGTAGGAAATCCACCATTCATGTTTAACCACAAAGAACAGTCTTTCAGCCAAACACTGCTTTTTGCCGACTCCGCTTCAGCGTCAGTAGACTACTCTGCAGGCTGGATAATTAAAGCCGCACAGTATTGTGCCGCTCATCCACGAACAGAATGTGCGTTCCTAACTACCAATTCTGTTTGTCAAGGCTCGCAGGTACAGTTCATCTGGGAGCCTGTGACTGACAAGTACAAAATGCACATAAATTGGGCATACAAAAGCTTTCGCTGGGTATCAGATATATCAAACTCAAAGATAGACCTGAGCTGTGTTATAACAGCTTTCAGTGCTAAAGATATGCCTGACAAGCAGCTCATGACAGTATCCGATGACGGTCATGATAGTGCCAGAACAGTTTCACATATCAACGCTTATCTGACAGAATATGACGACATATATCTCTACCCTGAAGGACTTGATGATCGACGCCCGACAATGCTCCTAAGACGGCGAACAGAAACGCCAATCCTTACAAGATACCAAGCCGAACAGCGAACAGAAAGTGGACTTCTTACCTGCAGATTTATAACGGCGCACAATATGCTGGCGACAACAATGCGCCAATATGTTGTGACTGACGGCGGATACTCGAACAGTATTGTCATTCCCCGTCATTCCTCCGAAAAAAGAAAATATGTACCGCTTATCTACTGCAAAGAGCGTGTTATGGTCAATGACAGCGTGTACATAATACCAAACACAGACCTCTTCGTTTTCGGCTTGCTATCATCATCAATGCACAATGCCTGGGTAAGAATGTTTTGTGGACGTCTTGATATGCGTATCCGATACTCAAACATCCTATGCTACAAGAACTTCCCTTTTCCTGAAGATATCACCACTGAACAGAAAGAAAATATCGCTCGGCTTGCTGCAAGGATACTTGAGCTGCGAATGAATTACAAAGACCAGCCACTCGGCAATGTCTATAATGACCTACCGCCTGAGCTGCTGCTTGCCCATATCAATCTGGACAAAGCCGTTGAAAAGCTTTATGGCGAACAGCTTTTCTTCAATGACGACGCACGTCTCAAAGTTCTGATCAAGCTTTTCAATAAACAGAGAACAGGCAGCCCCTAACGGGATCTGCCTGTATTTTTGCGTCTGCGTATAATGGCTGGATGTCTAACTGGAATTTCTGCACTTGCCGCAACAGCTTTTTCTTTCGGCTCGTACTCGTTTGACTGCACTTTAGCCAAACGTCTTTTGAGAACAGCCTCAAGCTTTTTGAAATCACAGCAACGGCGTGTGAGGTTGATTGATTTTTCAGGACTTTGAGTAATTAAGCGATAAAGCTTGTTCGCCTTTTTAATTATATTATCAATGTTATCATTACACCAGTCGAGCTGATTATTTAGCAACTCCTTATATTCTCTTTCTTTCGGAGTATCACTACTGCTGGGACGAATGTCTAACTTTTGGATTACATCATTTGAAACTGGAATCATATTATTAAAATTAAGCGCTCCAATCAAACAATTATTTGAATCCAATATTTTAGAAAAATCAAGATCATTTTTCATCTTATTATGCTTAGGCTTAGGCGATGTCATTGGAATACAGTAATTATGCTGTTTCATAATAATTATTATTCCCACAAAAGGTCTATTTTCTTTATGTTGTTGAGGTGACACTGACATAACTCTATTATCGGCATTAGCCAAATCACGAACATATTTGACATCTAATGTATACAGATGTAATCTCCTCTTTTTCATACTTCTCACCCGTTTCTCATTAAAAAGGCTGCGATATAAATACCGCAGCCAAGTTTTTTATAGGTCCCACTCACAGTAGGGTCCACTGCTTTTAAAACTCCCACTCACAGTAGGGTCCACTGCTTTTAAAACTCCCACTTATACGGTAGGGACCACCTCTTTTTACAAAGGTCAAAGACCTTCATATGATAAGCATTGCTTATCTTCACTTATATTATACTCTACTTGCGACAAAATGTCAAGTAAAATTCAACATAAAAAAGCAGCACACCTGTACTGCTTTTAATCCTATTTGCTCGGTAGGGCTCCCGCCTTTTACAACTCCCATTTATTTTATACGGTAGGGTCCCCGTCTTTGATAGCTCCCATTTATTTTACACGGTAGGACTCCCGTCTTTAATAACTCCCATTTTTGCACGGTCAGGACAACCGCTGCAAGCTCATCAAGCTTACAACACTGATATTATACAACACAAACAACAGAATGTCAATAATGCAATTAGCAATTTAATATAATTAATTAGCGAGATCTACCCACCTTTCTTCGTCTGCGTATGACAGCAGGATGAATTGCAGGCACATCAGCGCTTGCAGCAACTGCTTTTTCTTTAGGCTCAATATTCTGTTTTACTGATATACCAATTTCAGAATGAAAATATTGCAAAGTAGAATATCTATATTTCTTTGAAGAAAAATCATCTAATTCTCCAGCTACATATTTTTTATACCCACTAACATACGCTGAAAATTGTTTTATTATAAAGTAATATTTTCTGTTTAATTCTAAAAATTCTTTTTCATCAATAAAAGCAGCCGTTCCAATATATCTATCATCATTTACTACAACAGCTTTTGAATAATCAAGACCAGTAAAACTATGAGTATCTCTTGATGAATTTTTAAAACGATAGCAAGCTTTATGTGATACATTTGTTCTAAATGGAATAGCATATGTATTATTTTCGACTTTTAAAACAAGGACTAAATAAGGACGATTTAATTTATGCTCAATTTCAGGAAAATGTTTGGAGTCATATTTTTCAAAAAAATCCTCTGATAAGTAATTTATCTCATATTTCTTTTTCATGCTATTCCTCTTTCAAACTAATCAAAATCCCCTAGTACGGGTTGTACTAGGGGAAAATCTTCAACTGGGATTTCTTTAAAGTGTTACCCTCGCACCTTATCTTCAACTGGGATTTCTTTAAAGTGTTACCCTCGCACCTTATCTTCAACTATATTATACTCTACTTTTAGTAAAATGTCAAGCCCACCAAAAGAATAGCTCATAGCATTTTCTCAATCGCCTCAGCCGCTTTCTTGTTTTCTTCGGACATCTGATGAGCATACAACCTCAGAGTTATCTCAGGCGTTGAATGACCAAGACGACCAGCAACTGTTGTTATCGGTGTCTTGGCTGCAATGAGCAGTGAAGCATTGGTGTGCCTGAGTGTATGCACACAACAGCTCGGCAGGTCATGCTCCTCTATAAAGTTATGAAAATACTTTGTAACAGAGCTTGGATTTAATGGCTTCCCGTTTCTGTAGGTGAACACTCTTTTACTGACTATACCAAGCTCCGACTGCCGCCGTCTGACCGAAAGAAGAATATTGATAACTTTCTCATTGATAGCTATTATACGCTTTGACAACTTGGTTTTAGGAGTATCTGTGTATGTACCTAAGCCAGGGAGATAATAACTCGAACGACGAACAGTGATCGAGCCTTGTTCAAGGTTTATGTCCTCCCATTCAAGACCGCAGGCTTCGCCACGGCGCATTCCAGTAAATAGAATGAGTGTCAGCAGCTCTGTGTATGGATACTTACCACATTCATTAAGTGTCGAAAGAACAGTTTCAGCGTCTTTCAGATCAAGATAACGTGCTTCTTCAGAAAGATCGAGCTTAGGCACCCTAACTTTAGCCATAAGGTTGTGCCTGATAACTCCGTCATATGCAGCGTCCTTGAATATGGAATACAACAGCCTATGATAGTGCATGATAGTCCTGTCCGAAAGGAGAAAATCATTCTCGGTGAACAGCATATCAATCGGCAAAAGCAACAATGTGGAAGTCCTCTGAGCAAGACTAACATCCTTACCCGCTCTCAGAGAATCGACTGTCCCCATGCCCATTCCTGTAAGGCGAACAGTTTCTGGTCTTGTGTATCCATCCTTTAGCAATCGTCTGCAAGTTTCATTTGGAGTAAAGGTTATCTGCTCTGACTTAGCTTCTCTTAGATCATCATAGAAAGAATAAATATCCATAACAGTAATATCCCTCAGCTTTTCAGAGCCAAGAGCAGCATTTATTCTTCGGGTGAGTCCGCAGTATCTTGTGTATGTACTGACCTTGACCTCATACTGCTTCCGTGGCAGCCATTGCTCTGCAATATATTTTTCCAAAGTGATATTCTTATTGATCTTCAACTTAATCCCCTCTTTCAAAATTTAAAGATCACAAGAATATTATACCTTTTTCTTTATTATTTTGCAAATATCATGAACAACCCTACCACACGTGGTAGGGCTGTCTATGTTCAAGAATACGAATATTTGAACTAAATTGCTATACAATAAAATGGCTATAATGAACAAATCAAACTTATTTAGCCAAAATATTTGAAAAAACACTTGACAAATACACGCTAGTGTGGTATATTTGAACACGTAAAGCAAGTGAGTGCAAAAAAATAAGCACCCACAGGATATACTTCTTATTAGCAGTAAGAAAGTATATCAGTCCCAGAAGTTGTAGCAAAACCTCTGATGACCTTAGTGAATGCTTTGTTTCGTGTTTAGTATACACGATTACGATACATTTGTCAAGCGTTTATCGGAAAGTTTTCAAATAACTTTGTAGTGCTACAATAGATATTGGACAAAATTAAGAAAAAAGAAAAGAGAGATAGACAAAAATCTGATAAAATAAAGTTACCACACCAAATTCAAATCAGAAAGGAAGCCTATCTCTCATGAATAGTATAACACAAGATATGAAGTTTCGTCAATCCTTAATGAATTACGCAAAGAAATATGGAGTGAGCCGAGCGAGCAGAAAATACAATAAATCACGTTCATATATATATTTCTGGCTGAAACGCTGGGACGGAAGTGTGGAGTCCCTTGCAGTTAAATCACGCCGACCGCATCATCATCCCAATGAGCATACCAAGGAAGAAATAGATCTTATCAAAAGGTATCACAAACGGAACCCGACACTTGAGCTTCCCGAACTATGGCATCGTCTCAGAAAACAAGGGTATACACGCTGTCTTGAAAGTCTTTACAGGGTTATGAAAAAACTAGGAATGCTTCCGAAAAAGCCGAAGAAAGCGACGTATAAACCAAAGCCATACGAGCAGATGACATACCCCGGAGAACGTGTTCAGGTGGACGTAAAGGTAGTTCCGAGAAAGTGTATAGCTGACCCAGAGATGAAGCTGTACCAATACACGGCGATCGATGAGTATACCAGGATAAGATTTTTATACGGATATGAGGAGCAAAGCACCTATTCTTCAGCAGACTTTGTAAAAAGGCTGGTGAAATGGTACAAACGCAGAGGAATAACGGTGAGATGTATTCAGACCGACAATGGATTTGAATTTACTAACCGCTTTTCGCCAAGCAAAAGAGACAAGAAAACGCTGTTTGAGAATACGCTCTCACAACTTGGCATTGAACACAAACTCATTCGTCCATATACGCCTAGGCACAATGGCAAAGTAGAGCGCAGTCACCGAGAAGATCACAACAAATTCTATTCGTGCCATAGGTTTTATTCCTGCGACGACTTAAACGTGCAGCTAGCTGCACGTTTAAGTCGAACAAACAACCGTCCTATGCGTCCCCTCAAATGGTTTTCGCCTATCGAATTTCTTAATAATAGTGTCCAATATGATTGACAAACCTACAAAACTCACAAAATTCACAAAAATCTTCTTTTTGAAAGCATTTATTCTGTTGCAAAAAATAACAGACCGACTTTCAGCTTTTTTCGCTGGAAGTCGGTCTTTTTTTATTCAGCTACCCACTGTTTTAAAGCCGCAGAAAGTCGTCTGTCGATATCCTTTCTTGTCTGCTCGCACTCCTTAGGATAGTCCTTTGCAGCCTTGAAAATAAATTTCATTACGAATTTAAGTCCCACAGGAAGCGCTTTTCTGAGCATTGTCTCAGGAAGCACAAAGTGCGTTCCATGCTCGTAAGTCAGGGCTTCGTAATCGCACTCGTGAGGGCGTTCTTTCAAGCGCTTATCCATGCGGCGGACGTATTTTCCTGCCTCCCAGAAGCTGTCGTCATCAGCACCCACCATTATAAGCTTGCCCTTGATGTTCTCAACCTTTATCATTTCTTCCTCTGTATGTTCTCTTGCCTTTTCAGAGTCGATAAAAAGGTGCGTGCTTCGTGTTATATCTCCCGAGCCTTTGGTTTCTTCTTCTATTTTGTGATAGTATTCAGGGTGGGCATAAACGAACGGCATATAGGCA
>OLSE01002399.1_pt1 | contig 10861 bp, 8 predicted proteins | sample 1673191 | NCBI WGS metagenome assembly OLSE01 (sample SAMEA3136764, study PRJEB25190) | human gut metagenome | biome: human gut; feature: human-associated habitat; material: faeces | place: Austria | collected 2013
CCGCACCTCGCTCGCCGTATCGGCACTTAGAATTATGCGGTATTGCCTTAGAAAAGCAGAGCATGAGGCGTACCCCGGATTTGCAGAAAGAGGAACCGTCCATATCTTCGCCGCCAATAGATTTAATAGCCAGTGCTTTGGCCGATTTTAGAGGGTAAAGCACTATACAGAAAAAGGGCTTCCGCCAGCAGATGCGGAAGCCCTTTTTGAGAAGGAGAATAATGAATATCAGTTTTTCATTTCGGCACGAATCTTATCGTTGGCCTCCTCGACCTTCATGCGGGAGAGGATAAAGGTAATGATGGCATCCAGCACAAAGGGAATCACGAGGTACATGAGTTTCAGCATATTGATGCAGGAATCCGGCTGTACGGCCAGCGCCTTATCGTAGTTGCTGAACGCCAGCAGCCAGCCGGTGATGGCGGTGCCGAGACCGCCGCCCAGCTTGACACCGAGCGAGGTGCAGGAGTACATCGTGCCGTCTACGCGCTTGTACTTCGTCAGCCAAGTGTACTCGGAGCAGGAGGCGATAACGGCGTTCATGTCGCCCTGCCACGGGCCCTGACCCAGTGCAGCAATGGCCGTGAAGAGCAGCATCATCTTGACATCGCCGGTGCCAGTATAACCAGCCACGGCAACGAGCGCGCGGGCCACGGTAGCAAGGGCATAGCTGCCGACGTTCAGCTTGTACATACCGTGCATCTTGGCAACGAGGGTCGGGGTAAAGACCAGTGCGATGATCAAAGGAATGTTGATGGCCCAGGAGAACACGCCGAACAGGTTCTTGTCGCCAAGGATATGAGCAGTGTAGTAGGTACCCATACTGATCATGGCACCATAGATCTGCTGCAAAATGTAGGTGACGCAGATCATCAGGTAGTATTTGTTGGAGACCAGCAGCTTGGCGGCTTCGACAAGACCGTACTTCTCGTCTTTCTCGATTTCGGCTTTATCCGTGGTATCGACAAACTCTTCCTCCGGCAATTCCTTGACGGAGAAAACAGAGAGCGTGTTGACGATCAGACCGATAATGGCATAGACGATAGCCACGGTGCGCCATGCTTCGGCAGTGTCGCCCAGTGCAGAGACAGCCAGCAGTGTGAAAGACTGAATGGCAAGGCTGGTGGCGAATGCGAACATGAAGCGGTAGGAACCCATCTCAACTCGCTCGGCGCTGTTCTTGGTGACAAGGGAAGTCAAGGCAGAGTAGGCGATGTTGTTGGCCGTGTAGAACACAGCGTTCAGCAGGGAATAACAGATAAAGAACCATGCGTACTTGGCAAACTCGCTCATGCCCATGGGGATGGCGAAGATGCCGACCAGTGTGATGGCGCAGCCGATGTAGCCGTAGAGCATCCACGGGCGAGCCTTGCCCAGCTTGGAGTGCGTCTTGTCAATCATCGAGCCAAAGAAGATGTCGGTAAGGCCGTCAAACAGCTTGGACACAGCAATCAGCGTGCCGACGATACCGGGATTCAGGCCGACGGTGTCGGTCAGGTAGATCATAACGAACGAGGAGAGGAACGCATAGACCACGTTGCCCGCAACATCGCCGGAGCCGTATCCGACCTTGTTATACCACTTCAAATAACGTCTTTCAGTGTTTTCAGACATGAGAATTTCTCCATTCTTTTGTGTAGAGGTTATGCTTTTTCAGGAATCAGACGGATGCTGAAATCGAAGGAAGCGTCGTCAAGGCGGTACTGCTCCGCCAGACGCGGCCCGCAGCTGGCAGAGCCGATGCCGTTCTGTGCATAGTCAAGGCAGAGAACGGTGCTGTCACAGGAATGCAGCTCATAGTTGTGCGCCTTTTCAGTCAACTCTTCCTGCGTGTAGTGCGAGGCGTTGAAGCAGAACGGCTTTGCACCGACAGCGGTAAGCTTGATGCCAGCGCCATCCAGCTGGACATAATCGCAATCATAGTGACTGCCGTTCTCCTGCGGGCGAATGTAGTCCTCGTGCTGCTGCCAGATGGTGGAACTGAAGTAGCCGTGGCTGGCAGCATGGTGCTTGTCGCAGTAGCTTTCCATCGGACCCATGCCGAAGTAACTGACGCGGGCCATTTCTTTTGGCAGGAACAGGCGCAGGCCAAAGCGCGGCAGTTCGGGGAATACCGTGTTGCGCTTAGCGTGCAGTGCCAGCGTTACTGCACCGCTGTTGGAAACCGTCCAGCAGACATCCAAATCAAGGAATTTCTGCAAGCTGATCGGTGCAATGCCGACTTTGGCGCGCAGAGTCACACCGCTGTCCGTCACCTGATATTCGGTGCGGTAGGCGTTGGTCATACAGTGGTCATAGCGGGCAGCCAGCCAATCCAGCTTCAGCTTGCGGTCATTGTCCGTAGGAGCACGCCAGATGTTGAACTCCATTTCCTTGTCCAGCAGGACTGCATCCTCGTACTGCATCGCGGCGAACAGACCCGTCAGCTTATTAAAGTTGTAGGTGAAGTTCTTGCCGCACAGCGTCAAATGGCGGTCCGTCTCCTGAACAGTGATTGTGCTGTTGGAAGGGGCATCACTCCACATAGCCAAGGTTTTCTGGTTGCGGCTGTCTTCGTTTTCCAGCAGGATTTCATCAAAACCCAGAAGATGACCTTCCGAACGCAAGGACAGGTCTTTATCGCAATGGTAGAAGATTTTCAGGAAACACTTGCCTTTATCGGGAATATGGACGGCCAACGGCAAGGCGTTTTCGCTGTGCGGCGGCAGGGTGAAACCGTCAGGGTAAGGGATGAAGCCGTTGTCGATGACCTCGCCGTCGCAACTTACCTGATAGGTTAGTGCGGCATACTCGGTCAAATCAACAAAGTCCATGTAGTTGTGCAACGTGAGCATGCCGGATTCCCGGTCGTACTTCACAACACGCGCCGGGCGATAGACATTCTTAAACTCCAACAGCCCGGTGTGCGGGCGGCGGTCAGGGTAAACCAGACCGTCCATGCAGAAGTTGCCGTCATGCGGCCACTCATTGTGGTCGCCGCCGTAATAATAGATGCCGCGGCCGTCTGGCATCTTCCCTTTATAAATACCGTGGTCACACCACTCCCACAGGAAACCGCCGACCAAGCCATCATGGCTCTGAATGAACTGGAAGTAATCCTCCAAATCGCCGGGACTGTTGCCCATGCAGTGGCTGTACTCGCACATGATATAGGGTTTGTCCGGCTCGTTGTCCAGATATTCCTGAATGCTTTCGAGAGAAGGGTACATATTGCTGAACATATCAATGTTCGAGAAATCGTATTTACGGTTCTTGCTGCGGTACTGGGCGCTCTCGTAGTGGGTCAGGCGGCGGGGGTCAAAACTCTTTGTCCATGCCAGCGCTTCTTCGAACGTGCAGCCGTAGGCGCTCTCGTTGCCCATTGACCAGATGATGACGCAGGGACGGTTCTTGTCGCGCTCCACGCAGCGGCGGGTGCGGTCTACGGTGGCCTCGGTGAACTCCGGGTTGTCTGCGATGGGCTTGTTCCAGTTTTCAACGTGGTTGGGCCAGCTTTCGTTGCCTTCGCAATAGTATTCGGATGCACCGTGGCTCTCATTGTCGGCTTCGTCAATGACAAAGAAGCCGTACTGGTCGCAGAGCTGATAGAAGTAAGGCACATCCGGGTAATGGCTGGTGCGGATGGCATTAAAGTTGTGTTTTTTAATCATGAGCAGGTCTTTTTTCGTCTGCTCAAAGCCAACAGCATATCCCGTGACAGGGTCGGATTCGTGGCGGTTTACACCGTGGAACTTGATGGACTGGCCGTTGACATAAATCTGGTTGTTGGCGACATGAACCTCACGGATGCCCACACGGTCCGTAATAGTCTCGTTGGGCGTGTCCAACACAAGGGTATATAAGTAGGGCTGCTCTGCGTTCCAGAGTGTCGGGTCAACAATGGTGATTTCTGCGCGATAGGGGAATGCCGCATCATCCGGTGCTTCCACGGGCGTTACGCTGCCGACCATCGTGCCGGCTGCATCGTAGAGGGTGATGCGGGTGGCAACGGCGGAATCGTAATAACGCAGGCGGACAGCAACCCCTGCGGTGCTGCCGTGGATGTCGGTGGTGATGAAATAGTCCTCGATGCACTGTTCCGGTCGGTGCAGCAGGTAGACATCACGGAAAATGCCGTTCATGCGGAACATATCCTGATCTTCCATGTAGCTGCCATCGCACCATTTCAGCACGAGGACCGCCAGATGGTTGGTGCTGTCCTGCAAAAACTTCGTTACATCGAACTCGCTTGTGGAATGGGCGACCTGACTGTACCCGACAAACTGACCGTTGAGCCAGACGTAGAAGCAGGAAGCAACGCCCTCAAAATTCAGAAATGCGCGCGGGGCAGCGGCATCCTTTTGGTAGGTGAAGTCGTAGAGGTAAGCGCCGCAGGGATTCTCTTTGGGAACATACGGCGGATCAGCGGGAAATGGATAACGGATGTTGGTGTACTGGTGGTGGTCGTAACCGTGGTTCTGCCACACGCTTGGAACCGGGATGCTGTCAAAAGCGGAGGCATCATAGCCGACCTCATAGAAAGCATCCTGCAAGTCATAAATACTGGCGTAGTACCGAAATTTCCAGCTTCCGTTCAAAAGCTGGAAGCGATCCGAGGTCTCGCGGTGCTCGACTAAGGCATCGCTGCGCCGGGATGCCGGAATGTAATATGCACGATTCGGCATGGTACCCACATGCAGTGTGTGCGGGTCCTCGTAATAGTGCGGAATCATCATCCATTCTCCTCCTGTGATTTATACAGTTCTGCTTGCGTTCCGTCTGAAATTATTATACAATTTCTATATACAATAAAACATAAACGGTATTGCACTAAATATGCACGAAATCAATGGCTTTTTGTAAAGTGAAGGTAAAATGGACGAAGCACCTCGCAATACTCACAAAAACGGGAGGAGATTTTTGTGTACATTAACTCTGGCTATCTGAACAATTCCCGTACAGATTTCAAAGACAACGCCACACCGTTGGTGGTGGGCAGCTGCGGCACCTATCGGCTGAAAACGCGCCCCAAACTACCGACCTACTGGCAGAAAGGGCGCAGGGATTACCAGATTTTATATGTGGCAAACGGCAAGACGCATTTCTGGTTTGATGGCAAGGAAGAAATCGTCAGCGCGGGCCATATGGTGCTTTACAAGCCGGAAGAAATCCAAAAATATGTATATTATCTGGAAGATAACCCGGAAGTTTTCTGGATTCACTTCACAGGCAGCGATGTAAAGAACATACTGGCGTATCACGGCATCTCGCTCGATGAGCATGTGTTCTACTGCGGTGTGCTGCCGGATTACAAGGCGTTGTTCCGCAAAATCATTCAGGAGTTGCAGCTGTGCCGCTATGGGTACGAGGACTATATTGCATCGCTGTTCAACGATATTCTGCTGTTGGTGGACCGCCAACAGCATGAACAGAAAAAAGCCACTGGCGACATCCAAGAGCAAATTGAACGCGCGGCGGCTTATTTCAACGAGAACTATAACACAAAGATCAGCATAGACGATTATGCGGAATCCCTGCACATCAGCACCAACTGGTTTATACACAATTTCAAACAGTACGCAGGTATGTCCCCTGCCCAGTACATCCTCTCCTTGCGCATGGTCAACGCCCAAAGCCTGTTGGAGCGGACGACCTACAACATCAAGGAAATTTCCGAAATCGTAGGGTATGAGAACCCGCTGTATTTCAGCAGGGTGTTTAAGAAAGAGATAGGGAAGTCACCGGCGCAGTATAGGAAAGAAATGACCCCTACTGAGGCAGTATAAGGCGCGACAGATTATCTGTTAATGAATGAGAGTATTATGATGAAGCCGTGGTTGATTGCTGGGATACAGCGATTTGTCGTGCCGCCACGCCTTGTCACCGGGCAGGTTCTTCAGCAGGTGCATGCTCAGAAAATCGTCACAGAACAGGGATTCGTTGAAAAAGCCCTTCTTGAACCATGCAGGGGTAAAATTACTCATAGGCATTCCATCCTTTCGTTGGCGTCATGGAAAAGCGATGTGGTCAATTTGATCACATCGCTTTTTACCGTAACTGGGAAATCAACGTTCTGCCGTTCTCCCTGCACAGATTTCCTGCCCCCTTCCGGCGGCGTTTTCCGGCTCTCCCTTGCGGGGTCATCGCCGTGTATCCCATGCAGACGGTCATGCGGTTTTCAAGGTGCAACAGGCAAAACGGAAACAAAAAAGCCGTCACAGAACAGACCAGCCCTGCCTTCGCTTTTTCTGGAAGGTCATGCTAGTCGGTTATGTAACGGCTGAAAGCCAAAATGTTCAGCCCCGCAGGGCCAGAACGAATATGTAAAAATATGTTATATTCAATTGTTGGGATAGGTTACCACAAAAATCGAGCCGTGTCAACGTGAACTTGTCGGGGCAAGGCCCCTCCATCTTGCTACGCAAGACCGTTCTGTCGCTTAAAAGCCACACTGGGGCTTTCATTGCTGCGCTACGCTTCGCAAACGCGAACTTTTGAAAACACGTCCCTTTCGGCAGTGTGCAAGAAAAAACAATGAAAACTTTGGCAAAAAGAGAGAGGGCTGGACGGTGCCAGCCCTCTTGATAAGGAAAAGCACAAGGCTCTTTATTATGATAAAGCTATAAGAACAGGATAAAGACAATTATTTGAGATTTTTGAAAAAACGGAAATCATTTTGATGATGTGGAACGTTTTAATAGACAGGAAGGGGGTGAACCGTATCCAGACAGAATTATTGCTGCGGAAAGTGCAGAGCGGAGATACGGGTGCGCTGGACACTCTGATTACAGCGTACTATCCACAAATTCTGAACTATTGCCGTTGGCATACAGCGGACGAGCAGCAGGCGCAGGATGCAGCACAGGAAACCTTTTTGAAAGCGGTGCGCTGGCTGGATTCCTGTGGTGGATTTCAGGGGGCATTCCGTCCCTTTCTGTACAAAATCGCAAAAAACATTTGCATCGATCTGAACCGTACGATGAAGCGGACGGAGGTATCACTGGAGAGCTTGCCGGACGAACCCGCCTATCAGGAAAGCGGCTTTGCTGCGGCAGAGGAGAAAGCAAACCTGCGAGCGCTGACGGCCCAGTTGGAGCCGGAACAGCGGGAACTAGTATTGCTGCGGTTCGCACAACAGCTTAAATTGCGGGAGATCGCGCAGATCACAGGTCTGCCCCTGCGCACGGTGCAGTCCCGCCTGCGTGCCGCATTGAAAACCTTGAAAATGCAATTGGAAAAGGAGGACTGGAGATGAATCGAGCCTTTGAAAAAGAACTGTCCAGAGCACTGGCGACAGAGCTTGACACAGCCGCACCGAAAACGCTGCTGCGCCGCTGCCGGGCGGAACATGTCGTAAAACAACGGAGTGATTGGCGTGATTTGCTGCACTGCCAGTTCAAATTGCTGGGCTGGAAGGTCTGGGCGTTGGAAGCAATGGCGGCACTGGCGTTGTACAGTGTGGGTCGGGAACTTGCCCTGTGGGAGAAGGCATGGACATTACGCAATGCACTGTTTGGTCTGAGCACACTTGCCATGCTGACAGCCCTGCTCGGTCTGCCGTTTTTATACCGGGCAAGTCAATATAAGATGCTTGAACTGGAACAAGCCACATATGCAGGAATCGGTCGTCCACTGGTGATGCGGTTTTTGCTGCTGCTGGCGGGGGAAACGATCCTGCTGGGAGTGCTGGTACTCAATGTGCGGGCAGCCGTGCCATGGAGCATCGGGCAACTGCTGGCGGTGCTGACCGTGCCATTTCTGACTGCAAACAATGAGCTGCTTCTGCTGCTGCGCTGGGTGCGCCCGGAATGGATGATGACCGGGGCTGTACCGCTGTTTGCAGGGCAGCTGTGTTTGCTGCGGTTTGTGCAATTATCGGAACTGCCGAAAGGTCTGCCACTGGCGGCGGGCGTGCTGGTGCTCTGTATGGTGTTGCAGTGCATCCGGCTTGCCGCCCGGTCAGAATATATTGCAGAAGCTTGAAAGGAACAAGTCATGGAACTGAAAATTCAGAATATTACAAAGCGATACCGGGATAAAACGGCGGTGGATGATGTGTCCATCACTCTCACGCCGGGTGTGTGGGGACTGCTGGGGGCGAATGGTGCAGGCAAAACAACCTTAATGCGGATGCTGGCGGGCATTCTGCGGCCCAGCAGTGGCCGGATTTTGTGCGATGGGGTTGAGATTGGGACGCTTGGTGCGGCCTACCGGGAAAAGCTGGGGTATCTGCCGCAGGAATTCGGGTTTTACCCGGAATTCACGGTGCAGGACTATCTGGAATATATGGCGGCGCTCAAGGGTCTGCCGCGCACAGAGGCTGCCCGGCAGATCGACGCACTGCTGGAGCGGGTAAGCCTGACTGAGGTGCGCCGCAAAAAGATCATAAAGCTTTCCGGCGGTATGAAGCGCCGGGTAGGCATCGCACAGGCACTGCTCAACGACCCGGAAATTTTAATTCTAGATGAGCCCACGGCAGGGCTGGACCCCGGAGAACGGGTGCGCTTCCGCAATCTGCTGTCGGAGTTTGCGCAGGAACGGATCGTTCTTATTTCAACGCATATCGTTTCGGATGTGGAATACATTGCAGCTGAAAATGCCGTGATGAAGGCTGGCAAAATCATTGCACAGGACACCACCGAAGGGCTGGTAAAGCAGATCGAAGCCAAGGTCTGGCAGGGGAACATCCCGATGGAACAGCTTGCCCGGTGGGAATACCGGCTACGGGTAGTGAACCTTCGCAACGAGCCGGACGGAACGGCAACATTGCGGTATCTGGCGGATGCACCGCAGCTGCCGGACAGCGTCCCGGCACAGCCCCGGCTGGAAGATCTGTATCTGTGGCTGTTCCCGGAGGAAATGGAGGAAGCAAAATGAACCTGTATCGTTTGGAATTGAAACGTGTGTGCAAAACCCGTATGACAGCTATTCTGCTGGCCATTGCACTGGTGCTGGCCGTGGTTATGGCATATCTGCCGGTGACCTTTATCGGCTGGACGGAACTGGATGCCAGCGGAAACGAAGTGCGTTACACGGGTTTGAAAGCAATCAGGAAACGGCAGGAGCAGCAGGTATCCGATACCATCACGCCGGATGTCATGCAGGAAGCACTGGAAGCCTATCAGCGGGTGTACCGGCAGTATGATGCAAGCTCCATCAACGATATCCCGGTCGAGGTATTTTATAAAGAACTTGCCCGGTATCAGCCTCTTGTGAACAACGCAAAGGAAGCCTTTGCCGACCCGAAAACCGGCATGGCACCGGGCGTGATGGGGCTGACCGCAGAGGATATGCAGAACTTTTACAGCCAGCTCCCCAAACGGCTGGAATCGGTGATCTGGCTGGAACAAAGCGGAAAGCCCGGCTATGAGCAGGCGCAGGCCATTGCACAGAAAAAGTTCGATGCTGTACAAAAACCGTTCACCTATTCATTTGGGGTCAGTCCAGACGCAATGGATTACCAGACCCTGTTGAGCTTGCTGCTCACCCTGCTGTGCGCGGTGATTGCGGCCCCGGTGTTTGCATCGGATGCACAGACCGGGGCGCAGGACATCCAATTGTGCACAAAAAACGGCGGTCTGCGGCTAGCAGCGGCAAAGCTAGCGGCGGCGTTTAGTATCACAGGGGCGGCGTATCTGCTCTGCGGCGTGGTGTGGATCCTGGTTACGAATGCTCTATTTGGCTGGGAAAGTACCCAAACTTCCGTGCAATGGCTGTTTTCTGTGACCAGCCTGCTGCCGTATACCGTTGGCCAGATGGAGTGGGTCATGCTGGTGGCAAACTTCCTGATCTTCTTTGCGGAGGTGGCCTTTGTGCTGATGGCATCCGTATGGGCCAAGAACAACCTGACCGCTTTGTCTGTGGCGCTGATCAGTGTGGTGGCACCGCTGATTGTTTATATGGTCGTGCCGGGCTCCTTTGGAGAATGGCTGTCCACCCTGATTCCGGCAGGGGGCATTGGGCTTTCCAATGCATTGCTGTATAAAATGATCAGCTTTGATTTTCTCTATGCAGGCGGGCATGCCTTCTTTCAGGCAGATGTACTGCTGGCATCGGCACCGATCAAGATCGTTCTGCTCGTTGGATTGGCAGCATGGGGGTATCTGCGAAAGACCAAGGTGGCTTAAAAGGAAACGCTACTGAAAAAAGTTCATCGGATGCATAGAAAACTGCATCGGATGAACTTTTGTGTCCTAAGCTCCCTGCCATGAATCATGGTTGTTGATATACATTTGATGCGTGGTCTAAACAGGCAAGATTGCAGCTGCCGTTTTGGGCTCGAACCCGACCGTTTTCCCGGCTTTGAATAAAAATCCGATACCTGTTTTAAGGGGCTGATTTTGGCTCTGCACATTTTTGCACACCGGAACAGCTGGATAACGGATGCAAGAGAGGATGACAGGTGCAAAGCATGCAGCGGATGCAACATGTTAATTTACGACAAAACGCTAAAAACGATGAATTTGCGTAATTCCGAAAATTGATGATTGTTGCACATCGACTTTTCTTAATTAAAGCTTATTGCATTTGTAACATTCTTTCCACAACTTTCTCGTATTATCTTTCAATAATAAGCACAAAGGCAGGCACACCATGTTTCCATAGTGTACCTGCCTTTTTCGCCTTTACGGGTTCAGTGTACCTACTACACCAATCCACCTATTCACTTGTTACACCACACCGCTTTGCAAGGCTCCTTTTCGGGAAAACGTCCCAAAATTGATGTAGTTGTGGTGTAGTACCGCAGATGCCATCTGAAATTTGCTTAAAATTTCATCGTATCTGCGTTTTAATTTTGTTTTTTACTGGTCGATGGGCTTCATCGTGGGGACGAAATCGTCCACCCACGACTTAATTCCATTTTGTAAATTTTATCGCCTAT
>OLSE01002438.1_pt1 | contig 10686 bp, 7 predicted proteins | sample 1673191 | NCBI WGS metagenome assembly OLSE01 (sample SAMEA3136764, study PRJEB25190) | human gut metagenome | biome: human gut; feature: human-associated habitat; material: faeces | place: Austria | collected 2013
TCACGCCCACGCAGCCGATCACAGCGACCACGGCATAGATGATGTTATTGATAAAACGCGTACCGGGGTTGGAGAGCGAACCCATAAACTGCGCGCACTCGCCCGCGGTGTAGAGTTCGGCGTTGAGCGCGTCGAAGCGCTGCTGAGCGTTGGGGCCATAGGCAAAGGCGTCGACAAGCTTTTGCTCGCCCACATACTCCTCGATATGACCACCGAGCTGCCCTTGAATGCGCTGCTGAACCGTAAAGCTCTTGTTGGAGAGCTTGGCAATAGCACCGGCAGCAAAGATGGAAAGCGGCGTGACGAGCACCACCACGAGCGTCATGGTCAGGTTAATGGAGAGCATAAACGCGAGCGTGCCCACGATGGTGATAACGCCGGTGAAAAGCTGGGTAAAACCCTGCAGCAGGCCGTCACCCACCTGATCCACGTCGTTGACCACGCGGCTCATAAGGTCGCCGTGGGCATAGCTGTCGATAAAGCTGAGCGGCATACGGCTGAGCTTGTCGCTCGCCTCCACGCGCATGTCGCGCACCGTCTCGTAGGACAGGCGGTTGACGCAGTAGCCCTGTAGCCACTGGAAGGCCGCAGCACCTACGACGACAATCGCGAGCTTGGTAACGAGCGGCAGCAGTGCGTCAAAGTCCACGTGCCCGGCGGCAACGATCAGGTCGATGCCCTCGCCGATGAGGATGGGCGTGTAGAGCTGCAGAATCACGGAGATGGCGGCGCTCACAAACGACGCAACAAACGAAATGCGATGCGGACGAACGTAGCCCAGCAGGCGGCGGGTCACCGCACCCACGGGATAGCGCTCGGGATCGCCGGGCTGGCGCGGACCGTCGCCCAGGTCGTTGAGGTTATCGTTACCGGACACGTTGGCCGTCATCGTGGCGACCGAACCGGAGGAAGTGTACGGATTCATTTAGCAGCCCTCCTTTGCGCAGACGGATGTGGGGGCGCACACGGCGCCTGGGGCGGACGCGGGTCTTGGGGTGGGCGTGGGCGTCGTGCTCCCCTGCTGGCCCTCGAGCTCCTCGCGTCGCAGCTGCGACTGGCAAATCTCGCGGTAGAGCTGGCAGCTTGCATACAGCTCGTCATGCGTGCCCAGGCCCGCAACCGAGCCGTGGTCGAGTACGCAGATCATGTCGGCGTCGCGCACGGTCGAAACGCGCTGGCTTACGATCACCGTAGTCAGCGGCAGCCCGCCCTCAGCAGCGCCACACACGCTGCGCTCGTGGATGGCATGGCGAAGCGCCGCGTCGGTCTTAAAGTCGAGCGCCGAGGCGGAGTCGTCCATGATCAGGACCTGAGGCGAGCCCACCAGGGCGCGCGCGATGGTCAGGCGCTGGCGTTGGCCACCGCTGAAGTTCTTACCGTCCGCCTCGACCGGGGCGTCGAGCCCCTGAGGCTTGTTGCGCACGAACTCGCTCGCCTGCGCCATGTCGAGCGCCGCCCAGAGCCCCTCGTCGGTCGCTGACTCGTCACGCCAGGTCAGGTTACTGCGGATCGTGCCGCTCACCAGCGACGCGCGTTGCGGGACGGTCGCGACCACATGGCGCAGCTGATCGAGCGGCCAGGCGCGCACGTCGGAGCCCATCACGCTCACGCTGCCGGTGCTCGCATCGTACAGGCGCGGGATGAGCGAGACGAGCGTCGACTTACCGCTACCCGTGCCGCCGATAATGCCGAGCGTCTTGCCCAGCGGGAGCTCCAGGGTCACATCGTTGACGGCATTGGCCGCGCCCGCGCCAAACGAAAAGCTCGCATGGCTAAAGCTCAGCGCAGAGACCGGGGCGTCGACGTCCGTCGCGGGTGCCTGGGGCAGTGCGACCGGCTCGTTGTTCTCGTCGGTGATGCTCGGCTCGCAGTTGAGCACCTCGTTGATACGCGAAGCACTCGCGCTCGCCTTGGTAAAGACCACGACCAGGTTGGCGACGTATACGATGGAGGTCAGGGTCTGCGTCATGTAGTTCACAAACGCCATGACCTGGCCTTGCGTAAGCTCGCCCACGTTGACCTGGATGCCGCCCACCCACAGGATGGCGCACACGCCCAGGTTCATCACCAAAAACGTGACGGGATTAAGGATTGACGAGAGCTTGCCCACCGCGATGGCGGTATTGGCCTGGTCATCGGCGGCTTGGGCAAAGCGCTCGCGCTCGTGATCTTCGCGTACAAAGGCGCGAACCACGCGGGCGCCCGAAAGCCCCTCGCGGCAAATGAGCGCGATGCGGTCGAGCTTTGCCTGCAGCTGCTTGTAGTACGGAATGCAGCGCGCCATGACAAACCAAAACACCAGGCCAATGGCGGGCGTGCAAATCAAAAAGATCATGCCGAGCTTAAGGTCGATGGCGAGGGCCGCGCACATAGAGCCCACCGCCAAGAAGGGCCAGCGGATGAGCATGCGCACGCCCAGCGCCACGGCAAGCTGCACCTGGTTGACGTCGTTGGTGATGCGGGTGATAAGCGACGGCGTGCCAAAGCGGTCGAGTTCGGCATAGCTCAACTTGTTGATGTGCTGGTAGAGCGCACCGCGGATATCGGTGCCCATGCCCTGCGAGGTGAGCGCCGCCATCTTTTGGCAGACGAGCGTAAACGAGATGCCGATCACAGCCATGGCGGCGAGCACCATGCCGTAGTGGATAACGGCGTTCACGTCGTGCGCCCCAATGCCCTTATCGATCATCTGGGCAATCACCAGCGGCGTCAGCAGGTCAAAGATCACTTCGATCAGCTTACACGCAGGGCCGATCACCATATACCGGCGAAACTTACCACCAAAACGCCTGAGCAGCTCAATCATGTATAGGCGCTCCCTATCATCATTCACACTCAATCCGAATCATGATAGTACCGCCACCCCAAAAGAAGCGTAAACAACTCGTCATTTCTAACGGGATGCAGTTTTCAGGGGGGGTATACGCGCACACCCAGCCAGTGTTGGGTCAACTAGCATGGTATATTTACATTAGTGCTACCAAGTTAGTCGCCGACCCTTGAAATGAGGTGCCGAGATGAACGACATTCTCGCAAGAAGAGCAAGACGAGCAACTGTGGGCATCGCCCTTTCCGCGGCACTTGTCGCGGGAATCGCCCCCGCAACGGCGATAGCGGCAGAAACCAGCTCCCCCACCGCTGCAGTTGCCTTGCAGACGGAAGATGCGGCCGCCGCAAAAGAAAAAGCGTATGCAGCCATGCAGGAAGCGCTCAAAAACCTCGAGGCCGCAAAAGACGCCGCAAGTCCCGAGAAAATTGCGGAAATCGATGATGACATTGCCGCTTTTCAAGGGATCTACGACATGGTGGTGACGGAAGCCGCCAAACGGAGGGAACCCCTTCCCGCCATGCAAGCGAACGTCGATGCAGCCCAAGCCAAATACGATGAGGCCCACAACCGGACAAGCGGCCTTCAGGCAGAATTAGATAAGGCACTTGAAGCACTCGGCGACGAGGAGCCCAGCACAGCTATTAAGGAGCATATTAAGCAGTTGCGCAGTGAGATCATGGCGGCAGAAAGGCGAGAAAAATCTTATGAAGATGATCTTCACTCCTACCAACGCCGACTCGAAAGCCAGGAAAAACAGGTTCAGCATTTCGAAAGTGAGGCAGAGGAAGCTAAAGCCCACATCGACGAGGACATAGCCAAGCGAAATGCGCTCCTCGGCGATTTGGAAAAGGCGCAAGCGGCCTATGATGACGCCTGCAAAGCATACGAAGAGGCAAAGGCCGCGGCAGATAAGACCACCTCGCCCGAGATAACGAAACCGACCGAGACGACAAAACCCTCCAGCTCAGCGCAACCCACCGAGGCGACACCGCCTGCAACCGGCAAAGACGCCTTACCAAGCTCCCCCAAGCAAGCGAACACAAGCAGCGGCAAACAGACAGATGCGACCGCCGGCAAGCTCGCGAACACGGGCGACGCAGCACCGAGCGCAATCGCACTCGCAGGAATCGCCGCAGCATGCCTCGGAATAACCGCCACAGCCACACGCCGCATCAGGAACTCAAAATAGCTGCCAGAGCATACCACCTTCGCCAATCCACAAACCCAGAGAGAAAAGAGGCCCGTTTCCCCAACCCAGGGAAACGGGCCTCTTTAACTGCAAAAATTCAAGCAACAGCACCGCCGCCTCTTGAACCATGTAGCCATCAATGCCCAGACAACACCAGCAAGCCGCATTCCACAAGGGATAGATTAAATTAGATAAACGCGCCTTTACGGGTGATTTTTGGACGACGGGGCCCGGCCGGCGGCGAGGTGTTTGGTAGTCGAGCGATCCCGCAGGCGAAGCCGAGGACCAGCGAGACACCAAATACCTCGCCGTCGGCCGGGCCATGTCGCGGCACCAAAAAACGCCCGTGCGCTCGATGGATTCGGATGCCCGACAGAGGCTCCTTATGGCTGCTTCCTTCCGGACCTGACCAGATTCGGAACATGTCGTCATCCGAACCCATCGAACGCGCTAGGCGCTCGGTATATCTTACCTGCTCCCGCCCGCCAGAGCAAGCTAGCTAATTTGGGACGGAGCTTTTTTGACTACTTTTGCAGCCCGATTGCCAGAGCAGCCAATGAGTAGTCAAAATAGTCCCATCCCAAAATGACCGGCTTGGTGCCGCACCACAGAAAGGGCCCATCTACTACGTTTAGGCCACAGGGGTCAACCATAGCCGACTTTTTCGAAAATCGGCAAGCTTTCTACCTGCGGTTTTGTTTTTGCAAATTCCGGAATGGTCGAGGGTGGCCGGTTTAACGTAGTAGATTGCCACATTTCATGGCAGACGGTCCGGCTCGAGACCCAAGGCAGCCAGCCTCGAATGGACATTCTCGAAGTTGCGGTGGAATACGGACTGAATTGGCACCTTAAAGGCAAAAACACTCCGTATTCCACCGCAAGTTATTGGGGGATGAGTTTTAGAGGCGGCCGAGGTCGTAGGCTTGGGCAGCTGCCTCGCCGGCACAGATGAGGTTGGTTGTGGCTTCTTGTGGATCGAGTGCCTGCTCCAGGTCCATGGGCTTGCGGCAAATCGGCAAAACCAAGTCAATACCCTGCTCACACACCGCATCCAGGTTGACGGCGCGACCACCCACGACAGCGATCACCGGCTTGCCATATCGCTTGGCGCGGCGAGCCACACCCACCGGCGCCTTACCGGCGGCGGACTGCTCATCCATATTGCCCTCACCCGTTATGACCAGGTCGACATCGCGCACATGCTCGTCAAACCCCACGAGATCGAGCACCGTCTCCACGCCCGAACGCAGCTCCGCGCCGAGCGCCAGTAACGCCGCGCCCAAGCCACCGGCAGCGCCCGCTCCGGGCACGCCGAGCACCGAGCCAAATGTCCGTGCGCCCTCGGGTGTGCGCAACAACCCCTGGGCTCGAGCTCCGGTAATTGCCGCATCGAGCAGGCGGCCGTAGCCGACCATCCAGCCGTCGTATCTGCGCAGCACCTCGGCATCATCCGCCGGCAGACCCTTCTGTCCGCCGAACACCGCAAGCGCGCCGCGACGCCCTACGAGCGGATTCTCGACATCCGAAAGCACAGCGATACGAGCGTCATCCAAAGCCTGCAGCGCTGGCGCCAAATCAACACTCGCCACCTGCTCAAGGCCGGCAAGACCGGGGGCGACATCGCATCCCTGATCATCGACCACACGCGCGCCCAGCGCCTGCAGCATGCCGGCGCCACCGTCGTTGGTGGCGCTGCCGCCCAGACCAATATAGAGTGTCTTTGCGCCCATGCGAACCGCGCGAAGCATGAGCTCGCCCACGCCATAGGTTGTGGCCGCCAACGCCGCCGACTCCGTACAAGGCGAATACCCAATGCCGGCCGCCTCGGCCATCTCAATTACAGCCGACTCGCACTCGACATCAACCAGCATCCGGGCAGACGCGCGCTTGCGCAAGGGACCTGCCACCTCGCAGGTCACAATCTCACCGCCGCACGCGGCAACGGCATCGAGCGTTCCCTCGCCACCATCTGCCAGCGGCAATGTACACACCTCGGCATCGGACCACACACGGCGCATGCCCTCGGCAACCGCCGCCTCCGCCTGCGCACTCAACACGCTGCCCTTAAAGGAGTCGATCGCCAGCAGCACACGGCGGGGCCGGCGGCACGCAGGGCCAAAGTCAACCGACTCAACGGCGATATCTTCGGCACACGCGAGCGCCTCGGCATGAGCGGCATGCGCCTCAAGATCGGCCCCACAACCGCAATCAGCGCCGCCCGCTCCGCGCAGACCGCCAAAATAGCTACTCAGCAGCTCACGGCATTCATCCGCCAGGACCCCAGCCGTCACGTTAAACCGATGATTCAGGCGCGAGTCGGCATTCAAATCGTATAGGGATCCCAGCGCGCCCGCCTTGGCATCGGCCGCGCCATACACACAGCGTCCAACGCGCGCGTTGACCATAAGCCCCGCACACATGCAGCAAGGCTCGAGCGTTACATAGACCGTGCAATCGGAAAGGCGCCAGCGGCCAAGCGCCTGGGCGGCAGCGCACAGGGCCGCGAACTCTGCATGAGCCGAAGGATCCTGATCGAGCTCGCGACGATTATGCGCCCGCGCGACAACCTCGCCGTCGCGCACCACTACGGCTCCGATGGGCACCTCGCCCACCGCCGCGGCGGCTCGCGCCTCGGCCAGCGCCTCGCGCATGAACTTCTCGTCGATTTCGGTGATCGTCATCGTTCGCCTTCCCTGTTGCAAATTCAAAACGATGCTATCATTACGACTCACGGAGAGATGGCAGAGCGGTTGAATGCGGCGGTCTTGAAAACCGTTGAGCGCGAGAGCGTTCCGGGGGTTCGAATCCCCCTCTCTCCGCCACTCCTAGTGATGCACCGGTGTCATGGTCCGCTCAAACAGTGCATCGACCACGTCGGCTATCTCAGGTCGACGCTCAAGATCGTGGCCCGATTCCCACCATATCGTGAAAAGTCGAATAATACCGCCGGCGACAAACTCAGACGTCGTCTCGAGTGACACGGGGGCCAGGGCATCCTCGGCAAGCACGTTCATCACACGCTCGCGGATGGAGCGGGCAATGCGGTCGCAAATAACGTTGGTCAACATGCCCGACATGCTGCTTGCCAAAATGTTATCCATGAGCCGCTCGTGCGCCAGAATCAAATCCATGGCATCGTCCAAAATCGCGTGCCGAAGCGCGCGCACGTCCTCGGCAGATACCGCGCCGGCCTCATCGGGCTGTTTTTGCGGCAAGCCCGACATGAGCTCATCGATATAAAAGGCAAAGTAATCGTTCTTGTCGCGAAAGTGCTTGTAGAACGTCGTGCGGCGAATCATGGCGCGGTCGCACAGCATGGCAACCGTCAGGTCCTCAAAACGATGCTCCTCGAGAAGCTCGGTAAAGGCATCGAACAGGGCGCGGTAGGTTTTCTTGATGCGAAGGTCCACTGGTATCGCCATCCTCAGGGCAAAGACAACACTCGTCAATCTGTCGCATATCTTACACCTGTACCTCGCGCGCTTTGCCCCGGTGCCGACCCCGACGAAAACACAACGCTTACCGGAAAGTTCGGCACGACAAAACGTTGCGGGTATACTAGTAGCGTTATACCAACGGCAGCTGGCGCATGCCGCCGCGGCCATTCGAAACGGAGACATCATGCTTCCCGTCATCATCGGCATCGTTGTTGTCATTGTGATTGCCTGCGCCATCGCCGGCATCTACAACAACATGGTCACCAAGCGTAACCGCATCGATAACGCCTGGCAGAACATCGATACGCAGCTGCAGCGTCGCAACGACCTGATCCCCAACCTGGTCGAGACCGTCAAGGGCTACGCCAAGCACGAGCAGGAGACGCTCTCCGCCGTGATCAGCGCGCGTAACACCGCCGTCAAGGCCACCACGCCCGAAGCCAAGATGGAAGCCGACAACGTGCTGACCGGTGCGCTGCGCCAGCTCTTCGCCGTAGCCGAGGCCTATCCCGATCTTAAGGCAAACACCAACTTTACGCAGCTGCAGGCATCGCTCGAGGATACCGAGAACAAGATTAGCTATGCACGCCAGAGCTACAACGACTGCGTGCTCAGCTACAACAACGCCATTCAAACGTTCCCGGCTGTCATCTTTGCCGGCATCTTCCAGTTTAAGGAGCGCCAGGGCTTCGAGGCCGCCGAAGCAGCCCGCCAGGCCCCGACCGTCAAGTTCTAGTAGTTTGGCAGCGCATCCTTAATCGGCCAAATGCATAAACCGCCCCGTCGAATGCATACTTCGACGGGGCGGTTTCCTTTTTCGCGAAGGTCCCCCCTCTAAGCGCCGTGCATTTTTAGGAGTATTCAACATAACCAAGAGCTTCGGGCGCCACGATAAATGCCAAAGACCGCGAATATCCCTGCAAATCAAACGCTGTCAGCCCATAACCCCGCCCATCATCCGTAGAAAACATCGAGAAATCCCAATTTTTTGCCCGAGGTCGGTATGCAGGGGCCTTCGATTGCAGAATACTCGCAAAGATGCACGTCGCCACCGCCCCCACATGGCGCGAAGCAAAACAAAAGGGCGACCCTCCTTTCCGGCGCACTCCGCAGGACGCAAGAAGCCCTCGCCGCACGAAGTGCGCAGCGAGGGCTTCTTGCATGTCCGAGGACGCGCCGGGAGGGAACTTGCTCTCTGCCCGGATAGGTAAGACAAATTACGCGACGGTGTAAACCCAGTTGTGCTTGTCCTCGACAGCACCGGACTGGATGCCAGTCAGGGTCTCGCGGAGCTTCTTCATCACAGGGCCGATCTCGGTGTAGCCAGCCGGGAAGGTCACGGTCTCGTCGGCGCCGTAAACCTTGTTGTCGATCTCGCCGACCGGGGAGATGACGGCAGCGGTGCCGCACAGGCCGCACTCCACAAAAGTGCCGGCCTTGACCTCTGCCCACTCGACGGGGCGCTGGTCAACGGTCATGCCCAGGTCCTGAGCAACCTGGACGAGCGAACGACGGGTGATGGAAGGCAGGATGGAGTCGGTGTGCGACTGCGGAACGACGAGCGTGCCGTCCTCCTTCACGAACAGGACGTTGGCGCCACCGGTCTCCTCGACATAGGTGCGGGACTCGGAGTCGAGATACAGGTTCTCGGCATAACCCTCGCGGTGAGCCTCCATCGTGGGCTTAAGGGACATGGCGTAGTTGAGGCCAGCCTTGATGTTACCGGTGCCGTGCGGTGCGGCGCGGTCGTACTCGGAAACGCGCAGCTTGACGGGCTTAAGGCCACCCTTAAAGTACGGACCGACCGGGGTCACGAGAATGCGGAACGTGTACTCAGGAGCGGGAGCCACGCCGATCACGTCACCGGAGCCGATCATAAACGGACGCACGTACAGGGTCGCACCGGAGCCGAAAGGCGGAACCCAGGCGGCGTTGGCAGAAACGACCTGCTTGACGGCCTCAACGAACTTGTCCTTGGGGAACGGGGGCATCTCCAGACGCTGAGCGGAGTTGTACATACGCTCGGCGTTCATGTCGGGACGGAAGCAAACGATGCTGCCGTCCTCGGCGGTGTAGGCCTTCAGGCCCTCAAAGACCTCCTGGCAGTAATGGAAGATGCCACCGCACTCGGAGACGTGCAGGGTGTGGTCGGTGGTCAGGCCGCCCTCGTCCCACTCGCCATCCTTCCAATGAGCCTCGTAGCTGTAGTCGGTCTTCATGTAGCCAAAGCCGAGGCTACCCCAATCGATATCCTTCTTCTCGACAGTCATATGTCGCTCCTTACATACACAGTTGCATACTCGCGAACTCGCACGCAAGGACCGAGGCCGACCGCGTCGCAACGTCGCACGCCCGGAGCGTAGAGCCGGACGGGACACGCGGGCAACACCAAAGCCCATGGCACGTCGATTCGCATGCACGAGATTGTACTCCCCGCACGCGTCTGATAAAACGCTTTTCTTTAACTAAGTAAAGTATTTTCATTTGAACGAAGCTAAAGAGGCCCGCCACCGTAAGCGGTGACGGGCCTCAACGACACAGTTTGTGCGCTGCCTCGAGCTACGCGTTCTATTTGCCCAGCTTGGCCTTAACCAGGCCGACCACGGTCGGGATGATCGACACGGCAACGATGCCGACAATCAGCAGCTCAAAGTGCTCCTGCACAAAGGGGATGCCACCAAAGAAGTAGCCCAGTAGTGTAAAGAGCGTTGACCAGGTAATGCCACCCAGCACGTTGTAGATGACAAAGTTGCGCCAGTGCATGCCGCCCATGCCGGCGATGAAGGGCACAAAGGTGCGGATAAACGGGAAGAAGCGGCCCAGGAAGATGGCCAGGTGGCCCCATTTATCGAGAAACGCCTCGGACTTCTCGATGCGCTCGGGCGTCATGGCCTTGACCTTGCCCGAAGCGATAATCTTTTTTCCAAAGAAGTGACCGATCATAAAGTTGCACTGGTCGCCCAGGATGGCAGCAGCCCATGCGACGGCCAGCAGGGCCACGATGTTAAAGCCACCGTTATGGGCAAAGAAGCCCGAAGCAAACAGTAGTGAATCGCCAGGGAGAAACGGGAAGAACACCACGCCTGTCTCAATGAAGATAATGAGGAACACGCAGCCGTAGGCCATAAGTGGGCCGGCGGCGATCCAGCTGGCAATCGCGGTGCGCGGGTCTTTGAGCAGCTCGGCGATAAAATTGATGAAACCCATGAAGTAAAACCTCTCAGTTGTGG
>OLSE01002441.1_pt1 | contig 10680 bp, 15 predicted proteins | sample 1673191 | NCBI WGS metagenome assembly OLSE01 (sample SAMEA3136764, study PRJEB25190) | human gut metagenome | biome: human gut; feature: human-associated habitat; material: faeces | place: Austria | collected 2013
AAAATGAAAATCTACTTAATTTATCTAAAAATTTGTATATATACTGATTTAATCTAATTTTTTAAAAAAAAAAGTGGGATAAGTATGAAAAATACTTATTCTCCCATTATTGTTATGTTAATAACTCGATTTCTTCGTGGACCATCAAGTTCAACAAAAAATATACTCTGCCATGTACCTAAATTAATCATACTATCAATTATTGGTAATGTTTGATTAGCTGTGGTAAACAGAGCCATCAGATGACTTCTTGCATTATTATCTATTAAATCATGATAATATTCTTTTTTTGGAACTATTTCTCTAAGAAAGTTAATATAATCTTTTTTTAAACCATTCCCATTTTCATTAATAACAATGGCTGAAGTTGTATGTTTAGTGGATATGTTAATTATTCCATTATGAATTTCATGACTTCTAAGAATACTTTGAATATCTTCTGTAATATCTATTAATTCAATATCATTATTTGTGTTGATACTTATTGTTTTATGTATTATTGACATGACATCACTCTAAAATTGTGATTCTATATCATCATATTCCATAGTTCTTTCACAATAATAACATCTAAGTGTAATAGGTTGCTTATTTTGTACAGCAAATCTCTTTTGTATTGGTTCATTGGAATTTGTTATACAATTTGGATTACTACATGTGACTACATCAGTAATTTCATCCATAAGATGTAAGTGGGATTTTCTAATATTTTGATAATCCCTAATAATATTGAGTGTTGCTTGAGGTGCTAGAAGAACTAACTTATCAACTTCATCTTGTGATAATTCTCTTCCTTCAATTTTAATTATATCTTTACGTCCCATATCTGATGATTCAACATTAATAGCAACCATAATAGCTGTTTCATCATCGGGAAATTTAAGCATGTTTAAAATATAATTATTCAAGTAAACCTATGAGGGAGTATAAGATTATGCCTAATAACGAAAGTGTCGGAAAGAAAATAGTAGAAGCTTTGAAAAAACAAGCTGAAAATATGGACTTACAGGAAGAACAAATCAGCAGTTTTAATTCTGCTCCAGTTAGCAATCCTATAAATGATGATATTTTTTCTTCATCATCAGATGATATTTTTGCAGAACCAGCTAAACCTGCGAAAAATACAAACTTCTTTGATGATATAGAAGAAGAGAAAGATCCTTTCTTTGCAGAACCGAAACCGGTGCAGACTCCAGTTACAGAAACTATGAGTGATGCATTTGAAATGCCTGCAAATATTACAGTTTTAAAGAAACTTATTTCACAGCTTCCTAGCGGTGTTTCTAGACACACCGGTGCTCAGATTATTAAACAAACAATGGAAGCTCTTGGTATTTCTATGAAAAGTGTGCTTCAAGATGCACAACAAGTTCAAGAGAACTTAAAAGTATCCGCAAGAGAATGTCAGGCATCTATTCAGGAATACAAAAAACAAATTCTTGCTCTGGAAAAACAATCTCAGAGCTATCAAAAACAATATTCTGCACTTAATGATTTAATAAGTTTGTTCATACAAACAACGAAGTAAAAAAAAAGAGAGTTTTTAAACTCTCTTTTTTTTGCTATATTCCTTCCTCTTCAGAAGCTGTTTCTTCTGTTACTGCAGGCGCGGTAACTGTTACTCCTAATTCCTCAAGCGCCGCTCTTGCTTTTGGTGCGAGTGCTGTATCAGAAAAATTTTCTAATATGGTTTGATAGCACTCAATAGCCTCTGGCTTCATATCTCTAAGTTTGTAAACATTGCCGGCTTTGTAATAAAGCGGTGCAAGTTCTGTTGATGAAGAAACCAGCATCTGATTATCAAGTTTGATTTTAATTCCTATTAAACTTTCATTATCCTGCGGAGATAGTAAAGCTCTGCCATAAATTTTTTGAGTGAGTTTGTCTATTGTTTCAGACATTTCTGTGATTGCTTCCTTTGATAGCTTGGATGATTTCTTTGCCGCAGATACGTCAAGACTAATAGCTGATAACAGCAAAAAACCCGCAAGTATTGATAAAATTATTTTTTTCATAATAAATTAACTACTCCTACCCCCATTATATCCTAACTTTATTATAATTAAAAGTTGATTTTTATTATCAATTAAATGTATGATTATTTTATGGAAAAGTTAATCTATAAAAAGTTTATTTTAGGTACCGGCGCATATTTAAGGCTCTTGCAAAAGGGCTTGGCGGAGTGATATTCTTTACACGTGATATTCATTCAAAAGAGCAGTTTCAAGCTTTAATAAATGATATAAAACAAAAAGCTGTCTACAAATTATTTCTTTCTATAGATCAGGAAGGTGGAAGAGTTGAACGTACAGAAAACATACATGCACGGTATTTATCACCGCGGTTTGCATATGAACGTGGTGAAGAATTTTTAAGAAACCAAACAAAAAAAATTGCTCAGGAGCTTAAAGATTACGGTATAAATTTAAATTTCGCACCGTGTGCGGATGTTAATACTAACCCTAAAAATCCTATAATAGGCGAGCGTGCATTTTCTGATAAAACGGATAATGTAGTAAATGCGGTAAAAATATCAGTGCAAACTTATCGAGAAAATGGAATTATACCTTGCCTGAAACACTTCCCGGGACACGGTGATGCCTCTAAGGACAGTCATCTGACTTTGCCTATTATAGATTTGCCTATGAGTATAATGGAAAATATACATATAAAACCGTTTAAGGAAAATCTTGATGCAGAAATGATTATGGCGGCACATCTGCACTGTACCTGTTTTGATAATGAGCCCATACCGGCATCCTTGAGTAAAAATGTTATTGGTTATCTAAGGGATGTTCTAAAATATGATGGTGTTGTGATTACTGATGATATGGTAATGAAAGGGGTACAGAATTTCGGAAGTGCAGAGGCCTGTAAAATGGCAATTAAGGCTGGTGTAGATATGTTTATTTTCAGAGATGCCGATGAGAATGCAGTTAACACAATAGAAAAGCTTATTGTAGATGCCAAAGAAGATGAAGTTCTGATGGCAAAGATTCTAGAGTCGGACTTAAGAATAGAAAGTCTTAAAAAAGCGCGATTGAGTTAACTCAATCGCGCTTTTTTTAATTAATTTGTTATTACTAAACTGCACTTGCCGCTTTTTCAGCATCAAAACATTCTTTGCAGAGAACATCTCTTCCTTGTGTAGGGTTAAAAGGTACTTGCGTTTGTTTTCCACATTTAGCGCAAACCGCATCATACATTTTCTTCTTACCTCTGTGTTGTTGTTTCTTTGCCTTTCTGCAATTAGCGCATCTTTTTGGCTTATTTGTTAAACCCTTTTCTGCATAAAATTCTTGTTCTCCGGCAGTAAAAACGAATTCACAGCCGCAATCTTCACAAATAAGCGTTTCATCTTGGTACATGACATGTTCTCCTAAATAATATATAACCATGACGTATATATAGCGTCATGCACTCATTCTATACTTTTTTTCAGCCCGCGTCAAGTGTTAAAGCCCTAAAATGCAACAAAACTTATTAAATTTTCCCTGTAGACCCGAAGCCGCCAGCACCGCGTTCTGTTTCAGAAAGCTCTGTAACAACTTCAATTTTTGCCTGTTCATATTTTGCAATAATCATTTGTGCAATACGTTCATCAGGTTTGATTGTATAAGCTTCGTTAGAAAGATTAACTACAGGTATACAAACTTCTCCTCTGTAATCTTCATCAATTGTACCAACGCAATTAATAAGGCTTATACCATGCTTGATAGACAGACCGGAACGAGGTCTGATTTGTGCTTCGTATCCGTGTTCAAGCTCTATTTTTAAACCTGTTGGAATAAGTTTTCTTTCCAAGGGCTGTAGTGTAATCTCTTCTTCTATAGCAGCGCATAAATCCATTCCTGCAGCACCTTCTGTTTTGTATTCCGGTACAAATCTGTTATGCGGCATTCTAAATATCTTTAAAATCATACTTCTCCTTAAAAATGAAAGTTAAGCTGTGATGATTGTTTTACCGTCTATAACCTGTTTAGGGAAAATTGTAAGTGTTTCAATACCCATAGATTTATCCAGTTTTTTATCGTTACTTGGATTAACTTTTTGAGCTTTTTCAACAGCTTCGCTTCCGCCGTTCATCATAGACATAAAGCTGTTAGAATATTTAATAAACATATTTCTTCTTGGTTTACAATTTTCATTTAATGTAATAGATGAAACATTCATATACTTACCTTCTTTCTACATTTTATTTTCAAACAGAGTAAAGTTTATGTCAATAAAAATATAAAATTTGTAACAAAATTTTTTTTGTGTTAATATAATTTTGTGAAAGTTGAATAAAAGCAATTTTTGTCGATGTGGCGGAATCGGTATACGCGCACGTTTGAGGGGCGTGTGGAGAAATCCTTGGGGGTTCAAGTCCCCCCATCGACATTTTTTAATAAATTCTGTACACAAAATTATACATGCTTGTTATCAAAAACAAAAATCGCCATTTAATTTATAGTTAATGTGTTGTAAAGCCGCCGTCGACTACAATTGCAGCCCCATCTACAAAAGTTGAATAAGGTGAGCATAACCACATTACAGCATGAGCAATTTCATAAGGTTCCCCCAATCTTCCTTTTGGAATATCACGAACAAACTCTTTTTCCATCTCGGGATTTCTTTTTATAATATCTTTTGCCATAGGGGTTGCTATTACTCCAGGTAATACAGCATTTATTCTAATTCCTTTTGCAGCATAATCAATAGCGGCATTTCTTGTTAAACCGATAATCGCATCTTTACAGGAAATATAGGCGGCTTGTCCTAGAAATCCTGTAATACCTCCTTGAGAGGAGGTATTACTATACAGCCTTTGACTCCATCTTTTTCTTCTTGTTTCAACATTTGTTCTATTTCAAATTTCATGCAATTCCAAACACCTTTAAGGTCAACTGCAACAGTTTTATCGAATTCTTCATAAGTTATCTCTGCCATAGGTTTTTGAGGAGTCTGAACGCCTGCATTATTTAATTTGGTTGCTCATATCAGAAACATCAGATAAAATAACAGTTGCACCAACCTTGGCAAGCTCTTGAGATGTTGCAAGCCCTATTCCCTGCGCTGCGCCTGTTACTAAAAAACAAAAGTGCTATTGAATTATAATTTTCTAATAAACTACCATTTTCCCAAATGCATTTTTTGCTCCGCTGTGTACTGAACTTGTTCAACTTCTGGTTTGTCCTCTGCTGGATATCCCAAACCTATATAACAAGGTAATAAATAATTTTCAGGTGCCCCTAATATATCGGCAACATTTTTACCTTCTTCCCCCACAGGTATTCTCATAGAACAGGCTAATCCTTCGGCAGTTGCTGCTAAAAACATATTTTCAATCACACACCATATTGATGTAATTGGGTTTAATGAACTTACACAGCTTGGTTTTAAAACACCTGAATTAGATTTAAAAAATGGCAGGATAATATGGGATGCATTCATTAGCATTGAATATTGTCTGGGCATAGCAAAAGCATACATTTTTTGCTGCGCTGTTCCGTTAACAAGGGTTTGTTTTAAAATTTCAAGCTGCGGCTCCACTCCCCTTTTTATAAATTGCAAAGCCCGTTCTTTGTCTTCTTTCTCTTTTAAAATTACAAATTCCCAGTTTCTAAGGTGGTCATGTGTAGGAGCCTGTATACCTGCGTTAATTATTCGCTTTAGAGTTTCATCAGGTACGATTTCATTTTTAAAATCTCTTACTATTCTCCTTTTATAAATTGCTTCATATAATTCCATAGCCCCCCCCCTTTTTTTATCTGCAATTATAGCATAAAAAATGAAAGTAACAACAAAAAAAAACAGATTGTTGGGATGAAAAACTGTCTGTGTTCATATATTGAAATTGTAGGTCCTTCTGATGCTTAAAATACTATTCGTTGTGATTTTACAAAAGAGCAGGTGGGTAAACTTGTATCTGCAATGAGGAATAATACAGGAATCTGGAATGATTATTATAATAACCCTGACGTATGTACTACAGAAACTCCCGGCTGGGATTAAGCACATTTAAACCTAACGCCATTCGCATATTGTTAAAGTAAAGCAATAATCCAAGAAAAGTCCCCCTCCCGTTGATACCATTTTAACTAATAAAGCTGGGAGTCAAACAATAGTGAGGTGTTTATTGTGAGAAAATTAAAATTTATACATATTGCTATATTATTATTTTGGGCAACTATATATGGTATTCAAAATAACACCTTCTAGTAATCTATAGTATTCAAGCTCAATTATAAATTACCACTTTGGTTCTTTTGTGCTATAATTTTCTTGCCAAAAAATTTTAAAAATACTAACATGTCGATATTGTTTTAAGGAGATTGTGTTTTGCAAGTACAGAGAGTTACTAGTTATAATCCAAATTTTATGGAAAAAGAACAGAAGTTCAAACAACTCGGAAGCAAATTAGTACCAATACATAAAATTTCTGCAACTCCTGCATCTGAACCGCCAAAGACATTTTTAGAAAAAGTGGGATACGGTATAAAATATGTTATAGACAGGTTATACTATTACTGTTTTTGTGCTAAATAGATGGTTAATGAATTGGATGAAGAGAAAAATTTACTACCACAAATGACTTAACTTTCATTAATAAAATTGCTCTATTGCCATTTTTGTAATATTATGTTTATGAGAGGTGGAAATGGATTTTTTTAGACAACATAAAAAGGCTATAGTTGGATTTATTTTTGTAGCAGTTGTACTTTGGTTAATAGGCGGTACAGCACTTATTGCAATGTTAAGCATGAGAGGTTAGGTGTGAAAATAAAAAAAATATTAAATATTTTAATATTTTTAGGGTTATTGCTTAACACTTTTGCGTGCTGCAGTTCTTTTGCAACACAGGATTTGGAAACAAAAAAGAAGCAGACCAGAGCAAAAATTAATCACCTTAAATGGTTAGAAAGCCTTGAAACAAATAAACTTTATAAAAATCAACAAAAACTCGAAAATGCTACCAACTCTTTACAGCAGTCAAAAACACAAATAATATCTGCTCAAAAAGAATTAAATGGTATGCAGGCTCAGTTAGATAAAGCAGCTGCAGAATATAATAATTTGAATAATATTCTTGCGGCTCATATAAGAAAAGTTTTTAAGTCGCAAAGAAAAGCTTTCTTTGAGCTGCTTATTACTTCTGAAGATATAAATATGCTTGTTGATAGAGTTTATTTTCAGAAAATTATTTTAAGAGATGATTACGCAAGAATGGCTGCTGCTAGAAGCAAAGCTCAAGAAATTGCAATGTTGAAATATAATATTGAAGCCCGTAAACGGAATTTAGAACGTTCTGTTGCCTCAATAAATACTCAGCAGACTTATATTCAACAGGCAATTGCAAAAAATGAAAGCATGATTAACAAATTGCGTACTGACAGAGTTGCGTATCAGCGCGCAGAAAGAGAACTTGCAAAACAATCGGCAAGCATAGGGTCTTATATTAATAGAACTGCTAAAGATAAAGATGTGCAGGTTGCATCAGGATTTATAAAACCAATTCAAGGACGTATAACATCTCCTTTCGGCTGGAGAACACATCCGATATTTAACAGCAAGTCTTTCCACTCCGGCGTAGATATTGGTGGTCCAAATCTAGGGGCTATTAGAGCTTCTAACTCAGGCAAGGTAATCTATTCCGGATGGTATGGCGGATATGGAAAAGTTGTTATAATTGAACACGGTATTGTTAACGGTAAACCTATAACAACACTCTATGCACATATGAACACTATAAAAGTTTCAAACGGCCAAAGAGTTTCAAAGGGTGATGTTGTAGGGTATGAAGGTACAACCGGATACAGTACAGGGCCGCATTGCCATTTCGAAGTCAGGGTAAACGGACAGCCTAATAACCCTTTAAATTATATATAATAGGAAGCTAAAATTGAAAAAGAAATTAATAACATTATTATCACTATCTTTGATAACTGCAAATATGGCGTTTGCAGAATATGCTTTTGTTGATTCTTCTGACTTTACAGGTGATGCATTCTTTACTCCGCCTGCACTGGAAGAAAAGCAGGAAGAAGCTAAAAAGGCTAATGATTTTGGACGTACACCGACTTTACCTCCGATAAAAAAATTGCGTATAAAAATTAAAAAAGCTATTAAAGAAAGAGATGCTCGTAAATATGAACTGGCACCTACCGCTGAACAAGAAGATGTTTATGCTGCAGGTGCAGAAACATCTGAATATGCTTCAAAAGATTTAGTTGATGATTTTGATGAAACAATTATGCCGGATGGATTTGAAGCAGATGAGGAAGCAGTTGTAGAAAATGCGAATAAAAAACGTTTTTTCCATCGAAAATCCAAGGCAGTAAAAAATGTAAAATCACCTGAAGAAGAAGATAATATAATTCTCGATTGTGAAAATGTTGATTATGATTCAGATAACTATTGTGTTGTTGCTACCGGTAACGCCAATGTTAATTTTGTGAAGCAAGGTACAAATGTACTGGCTGACAAAATTACATATGATAGGATGAATAATACTATCAAGGCAGAAGGTAATGTAAGAATTATCAAAAATGGACAGACCATAACAGGTGAATATATCTTTGTTGATATGAATGAGGAGAATGCTCTGATAGAAAAACCAATAGCTCAAACTGCTACAATCGAGATAAAGTCACAAAAAGGTTATGTATACGGCGATAAAATTGTTCAAGAGAACGGTTCGGTAACTGTAAACCAATCTTTTCCTATACAATTTAGATCTTTAAATAACGGGCCCTGGATATCCAGAATGATGACTCCAAAAGATGAAACTCTGACAGAGGATATGGAAAAAGGGCGTATCAGAGTAAAGGTTAAAGATATTAAAATTACTCAAAGAGGTGATTTAGAAGTTATTGACTTAAAAGGAACTTCTATTTTCAGAGGGGATAGAAAAATATTTAAACTGCCTCCAGCCAAAGTTTATACAAATAAAAACTTTGATTTCGTTGATACAAGTTCATGGGAAATAGGTTCTTTCAGGGGCTTAGGTATGTATTTGGGGCCTGGGCATGTTTTTGAAATTCCTGGTGGCTCAATATTGAAAGTAATGCCCATATTAAATTATAACCACGGTATTGGTATTGGTGGTATTGCAAGGTATATGAATGCTTCTAACTGGACACAGGCTTCATATGGTACAGCGGACAGCACTTTCATGATTCGTGGTAAACAAAAATTGGATGACCATGTTTACTTGCAATATGTAATGAATGACTATTCGAGAGAGTGGTTTTTAGGCCGTAGACGTGCTAAATATGGGGCAGCTCTGGTTTATGAAAACGGGTACTCAAAGAAAGACTTTTTGTTAAAAGGTCAAACATCAAGTTTTGCACACAGGTTTGATTTTGGTTTTTATCAGGATATAGATGAAGATTCGAGCTATAAAGAGTTAGGCGGTTCCGAACTTGCAACTACAAGAACAAGATATATGGCTCAGGTAAACCAAAATTTTTATACTCGTAAAAATGAAGATAAACAAACCGAGTTTACTTTTGGAGTTGTTGGGCAATTGTCTGCAGCTTTATATGGAACGGGGGATACACAGATTATCGGTCGTTTAGGACCAGTGGTTCATACGCAATATAAACGATGGATGCAAGATATAGGCTATTTCCAGTCTGTCTATGAGGACAACTCGCCAATACCGGTATTTGACGCATACCGTTACGGTAAATCTAATCTTTATTTGAGAGAATATATTAGATTAAATAAATATGTAACGCTATCCTGGTTCGGGTCTTTTAACCTTTCTAACGATTCTCCAAACCATCGTCAATTACAAGAAAATACTTTTTACATATCTTTTGGACCAGAAGATGTGAAATTCAGTATAGGCTATGATGTGGAACGTGATACAACTCGTTTTCTTGTTGAGGTAATGATGGATGCCAAAGGAACTAAGGTTGATTATGATCGTTTAGAGATAAAACAGGATAAAAAAGCTAAGAAAAAAGAAGAAATCAAAGAAGAAGAGGATACTGACTTCCAACAGGCAAATAAAGCTCCTGTTTTACAACATGCACAAGTAGAAAATATAAAGACAACTGAAGATGTTTTATAGAAATAAATTAACAAATCTAATAATAAAATACGGCAGGCAATGCGGAGAAAAAAATTATACTCCGGGATATTCTGGAAATATTTCTGCCAGATATCGAGAAGGTATGTTGATAACAACATCTGGATCTTCAAACGGATATTTAGACAAAAAAGATATTGTTTACACAAATTTTGATGGAAAATCCCTCGAAACAGGGAAAAAACCTTCAAGCGAAAAATTTTTGCATATAGGTATATACAATCTAAGGCCGGATATAAATTTTATTCTACATGTCCACTCTCCATATTTGAGCTCCTTTGCTTCTTCTGGAAGGGATTTGATGGAACCAATTATGGCAGAAAATGTATTTTATTTTGGAGGAATTCCTCTGGCTGAATATGCACTACCATCATCAATGAAGCTTGTAGATAATACCGTTAAATTTTTTGATAAATACGATGCGGTACTAATGGCCAATCATGGTTTTGTAGTGGCTTCTAAAACAATTGACGATGCTTATATGAAGCTTGAGCTAGCAGAATCTTATGCTCAGGTTGTTTTAAACACCGAGATTTTGGGCGGGGCTAAAATTTTAAATCAGGAAGATGCAAAAGCAATTCTGGAGTTGAGATAAATTT
>OLSE01002444.1_pt1 | contig 10657 bp, 8 predicted proteins | sample 1673191 | NCBI WGS metagenome assembly OLSE01 (sample SAMEA3136764, study PRJEB25190) | human gut metagenome | biome: human gut; feature: human-associated habitat; material: faeces | place: Austria | collected 2013
CTATCGCGTCAATTCCAAAAATGCCACTCAATTTCGTATCTGGGCAAATAAGGTCTTGAAAGAGTATACTCGGGAGCGAGCGGCAATTTGACCAGCTTCTCCACGGCCTTACCCTGAAGATTGATGTCGAGACCTTTGCGTAATGTAATGATTTTCGACATGATTAATAAATGGTTGTTTTACAGATAATTATTTTGCATTGAGATTTCCAGGCAATGTTTGTTAGCGTAATAACACACCAAATCGCGTGCGAAGATACGATTTTTTCCGATACGAACAGCAAAGAGCAGCCTGATTTTTTTTAATCGACTGAAAAATCATAACTTTGTCTTTTCAGAGCGATCCGCATTATGAAATGCAGCATAGTCGATATCCACACGCACCGTCCCACCGGCAAGGCTTTGGAGCCCTCTTTCGCAGGGATTCATCCCTGGCAGGCGGAAACACGGCGAATCGAAGAGATCGTCCCCCGGTTCGGCGAAGTCGATCTGGTCGGCGAGATCGGCCTGGACTATGCCGGCACGGTCGGCCGGGAGGCCCAGCTCCGGATTTTCCGCGAACAGCTCGACTGGGCCGAACGGCTCGGCAAACCGGTCGTGCTGCACTGCGTGAAGGCCTTCGAAGCGGTCATGCGCGAACTGGCTCCCCATGCACTGCGGGCGGTGATCTTCCACGGCTTCATCGGATCGTCCCAGCAGGCGGCCGAAGCCATAAAGAAGGGTTACTACCTCTCCTTCGGGGAGCGGACGTTCCGCTCACCCCGCACGGTCGAAGCCCTGCGGCGCACGCCGGTCGAAAACCTCTTCGCCGAAACGGACGAAAGCGACGTGCCGATCGAGGAGATTTACCGCCGGATCGCCCAAGCGAAAGACCTCGACCCTGAACTGTTGAAATGCGCGATATACCGCAATTACAGAGAGATATTCGAACGATGACTGACAACTGGCTCGAAAGAACGGAGCTCCTGCTGGGAGCGGAAAAACTCGAAAAACTGCGTGCGGCCCACGTGCTGGTCGTAGGATTGGGCGGCGTGGGCGCCTATGCCGCCGAGATGATCGTCCGGGCAGGCGTGGGGCGCATGACCGTCGCCGATGCCGACACGGTCAATCCGACCAATATCAACCGCCAGCTGGTGGCCCTCCACTCGACCGTCGGACGGCCCAAAGCCGAGGTGCTGGCCGAGCGGCTGCGGGACATCAACCCGACACTCGAACTCCACGTAGTCGATAAATACATCAAGGACGAAGAAACCGACCTGTTGCTCGACTCGGCACGGTTCGACTACGCGGTCGATGCGATCGACACCCTCTCGCCCAAGCTGGCGCTGATCCTGGGGGCGCTGAAACGCGGCATTCCCCTGGTCAGCTCGATGGGCGCCGGAGCCAAAACCGACCCCACGCGGCTCGAAATCGAGGACATCTCCCGCACCCACCACTGCCCGCTGGCCCACATGCTGCGCAAACGGCTTCACAAAGCCGGAGTACGCAGCGGCTTCAAAGCCGTATTCTCCGCCGAACCGGTACGCGAAGGCGCGACGATCCTCTGCGAAGAACAGAACAAGAAATCCAACACGGGCACGATCTCCTACCTGCCCGCCCTCTTCGGCATAGGCTGCGCCTCGGTAGTCGTCCGGGGAGTGATCGGAGAGCTGTAAGCGGACCGCAACAGCCGTCCCGCGTACAAGAAAACCGCTCAAACGGCTGTCGGAACGGATTTATGACCATCCAGAAGCGGTTAGATCCGTTTTTCGAAATATTATTATCTTTGACATAGCCTCGGTTAAATAGGCTGCGCCTCGGAAAACGGGAACAATTCCCGTTTTCTCTCGGCTTTTAGTATCTTTGTTTTTAAGATATGAATCGGACAAACTCAACCAAGTTTGGCTTAGTGTCCATCTTTTCGTATCTTTGACTTCGTCTTAGATACTCCGCCTCGGCAAAATGCAAATAAAAATTGCTTTTGCGCTCGGCTTATTCGTATCTTTGCAAAACAGCGGCGAACGATGCGAACAAGCATAGCCGAGGCAGCTCCGTAATCCGCCGGTCACGACAGATGGACGATACAGTCCGCAAACGAGATCGCCCGTGTCCGGTCCGGAGACAAGCCCGCCGGCTGCGACGCGGAACCTACGACTGTTCCGTCGAGGCCCCGGCAATCCCGATCCGTACCGGAAACTGCGGAAACACCTCCGTTTCCCGTACCCGGTACCACCACGGATCCGCAGACAATGGTACAAAAAATGATGGTCTTATTCGGCGAGGCCCCTGCTTCGGCGGATGCACATACCGAAACAAGACCCGAAATAAAACCGCAACTATGAATATCGTATTTTTAGATGAGTACAGCCTGGGAGGAATCGACCTCTCCCGCATCAAGCAACTGGGAAATTATACCGGCTACGAAAAAACGACGCCCGGTGAAATAGCCGAGCGTTGTATCGACGCAGACATCGTCATCACCAACAAGGTCCCCCTGCGGGCCGAAGCTATCAAGGTGCTGCCGCAGCTCAAACTGATCTGCATCGCCGCTACCGGTATGAACAACGTCGATCTGGAAGCCGCCGCCGAACGCGGGATTGAGGTCCGCAACGCTGTCGGCTACTCCACCCATGCGGTGACGGAAACGACGATCGGTGCCGCCATCGCCCTGCTGCGGCAGAGCATCTACTACGACCGCTACGTCAAGAGCGGCGAATACGCCGCATCCGACGCTCCGTTCCATTTCGGACGGCCGCTCCACCAGCTCTACGGCAAACGCTGGGGTATCATCGGCCTGGGAGCCATCGGGCACAAGGTCGCCGAAGTCGCCGCAGCCCTCGGCTGCCAGATCGCCTATACTTCGACTTCGGGTGTCGAACGGCAGGAACCCTACCCCGCCATGCCGCTCGACGAACTGCTCCGCTGGTCGGACATCGTGTCGATCCACGCTCCCTTGAACGACCGCACGCGCGGCCTCGTCGGAGCCCGGGAATTGGCCCTGATGAAACCTTCGGCCCTATTGATCAACGTAGCCCGAGGTGGCATCGTCGATGAGCAGGCCCTCGCCGATGCGCTCGACAACAAGCGGCTGGCCGGTGCCGGAATCGATGTCTTCTCGCGCGAGCCGATGTCGCCGGACAACCCCCTGCTGCGTGTAACAGACCCCGACCGGTTGCTGCTCTCGCCCCACACGGCCTGGGCCCCGGTCGAAGCACTCGAAACATTGGTCGGCTGCATCGAACGGAATATCGAAACCTTTTTAGCCGAACAGCGATAGTAAGACGCCGCCGAAGCGACCGAATGAGAAAACCCCGGACTGAACTTAAGTTCAGTCCGGGGTTTTCTTCGATTTTTCTGTTATGAATCAAACAATTCCGATGCGCACCGGTCCGCGAGCCCTGGCAGCCTCGTAATCCGCATCGGTAAATGTATAAGTCCATTCCACGACGTATTTATCCCCCTCTTCATAAGCCTTGTAAACATAACGATCGGGATCCTGCAAACTTTTCGGAACCGCAACTTCTCCGAGTCCCGACGGATAATAATTTTCCATATAACAGTAAATTATAACTCCTTCTGTAAAAGAATCGTAGATAACATGAGTTTCTCTTCCGTCGAGAAAAGTCTGCAAATCCACGGGCGAAGGTCCTTCCAATTCTTTTACAGCCCGCTCTCCATACTTTATTCCCTGGGATCTCGTGATGCACCCCTCTACATAGAAATATTCGATCCTATGATTGCACCTATTCTCCCACACGAACCGGCTGACATAGGACGAATAGGTTTTATCGTCGCTGTCATTGCAACTTACAAGAGAGCACAGCACGACGCAAATCATCCACAAATAAAGAATCTTTCTCATAATTTAAATTCAGGCTGATTTGACTTCATTATAAAAGTAATAGATAATATTCGAAAATACAACTTCGTTTCTTGAATCTTTTAAGAAAATTCCCGGAAATCGAATCCGACTTCCGGGAAGAATCAAATGCCTGATATTCCTAAAAATTAAATTTCCCCAAGCGTAATATGCACCGCACCCCGGGCTTTCGCCGCCTCGTAATCGGCATTGGTGAAAGTATAAACCCAAACCAAAGCCAGACTACCGTTTTTCTCCTTATTTACCAAAGTATAGCGCTGCACGTCCTGCAAACCCTTTGGCACAGCGGAATTACCCGACCCCGACGGGTCGTAGTTTTCCATATATGCATACGTTTCGCCATCGACGACAAACTGCTCATACCACAGCCCCATCTTTCGGTCCTCAATATAGTCCGACAAACCTTCCGGTGAGCCGGACACCCGCACGGAAACATACTTTCCACGATTAATCCCGTCATGCCACCGATACCCTCCTTCTACATAAAAGAAATCGATTCGATAATCGCTCTCATTTTTCCATTCGATCCAATATTCATCGACCGGTTCGACCTGCTTCTCGTCGTCGCCACAACCGCTCGAAAAGATCAATGCCGAAAGCGCCGCAACGCAACAGATAAATTTTTTCATAAACCTTAAATTAAAATTCGAAGAAGATACCCACAACAAACAGTTACGAAGAATACAAAATATTCGGGAATAAATCCTCCCGAATCCTCTAAAAAAGATTTGCGTTGAAAAACAGATGTTTTTCAACGCAAATCAAAATCGATATAAAATCCACTCTATACCTATAAGAGTTCCCCTACTTAAATTCCACCAGCGAATGTCCTGTCATGGCTTCGGGCTTTTCGAGCCCCATCAGGTCGAGGACCGTAGGCGCTACGTCGGCCAGGATACCGTCGCGGACCGTTTTCACGCGGTCGGAAACCACGACGATCGGCACCGGATTGAGCGAATGGGCCGTATTGGGCGTGCCGTCGGCATTGACCGCATTGTCGGCGTTGCCGTGATCGGCGATCTGCACGACCTCGTACCCGTTGCGAAGGGCCGCCTCGACGACTTTGGCCACGCACGCATCGACAGCCTTCACCGCTTTCTCGATCGCCTCATAAACTCCCGTATGCCCCACCATATCGCCGTTGGCGAAATTCAGGCAGATGAAATCGTATTTCTGCCTGTCGAGTGCCCCGACCAGCTTGTCGGCCACCTCGTAAGCGCTCATCTCGGGCTGAAGGTCGTAAGTCGCCACCTTCGGAGAAGCGACCAGAATGCGGTCCTCGCCCTCGAACTCCTCCTCGCGGCCTCCGTTCAGGAAGAAGGTCACATGAGCGTATTTCTCCGTTTCGGCGATACGGAGCTGCGAAAGCCCCTGCCGGGCGACATACTCGCCAATCGTGTCGGCCACGTTCTCCTTGTCGAACAGGATATGCAGCCCCTCGAACTTGGCGTCATAGGGGGTCATGCAGCAATAGTAGAGCGGCAGCGTGTGCATGCCCTGCTGCGGCATATCCTCCTGTGTGAGTACGATGGTCAGCTCCTTGGCCCGGTCGTTCCGGTAGTTGAAGAAGATCACCACGTCGTTCGGCCGGATCATACCGATCGGATTGCCGTCCTCGTCGATCCGCACGACGGGCTTCACGAACTCGTCGGTCACCCCTTCGTCGTACGACTTCTGCATCGCCAGCGCCATATCGGACGAATGTTCGCCCTTGCCCTCGACCAACAGGTCGTAGGCCACCTTCACACGCTCCCAACGCTTGTCGCGGTCCATCGCGTAATAACGGCCTACGATCGAGGCCACGACGCCCGTCGATCGTTCCCGCATGTGCTTTTCCAGCCGTTCGATGAATCCCTTGCCGCTGTACGGATCGGTATCGCGGCCGTCCATAAAGCAATGCACGTAGGTACGTTCGATACCGTATTTATCGGCGATGTCCGTCAATTTGAGCAGGTGATCCAGCGACGAGTGCACCCCGCCGTCCGAAACCAATCCCATCAGGTGCACGCTCACCCCGTTCGATTTGGCGTATTCGAACGCCTTCACGATTTCGGGATTCTTCAGAATCGAATCGTCGCGGCAGGCCCGGTTGATCTTCACCAAATCCTGATAGACCACCCGCCCCGCACCGATATTGAGGTGCCCCACCTCCGAATTGCCCATCTGCCCATCGGGCAGGCCGACGTTTTCGCCGTCCGTACGCAACTGCGCATGAGGGTATTTACGGGTCATTTCCGAAATATAGGCAGGATGCACCTGTGCGATGACATCCCCCTTCTGTCCGTCGCCGATGCCCCAACCGTCGAGGATCATCAGCAATACTTTGCGATTACTCATCCGAAACATTACTTTACTTGTTCCACAATCAGTTCTACGGCCTTGTCGATAGCCGCCTGGATGCCATCGGGGTTCTTACCGCCCGCCGTCGCCAGGAAAGGCTGTCCGCCGCCGCCGCCGTTGATGGCTTTGGCCGCCTCGCGCACCACGACACCGGCATTGACTCCCTGCGCCACGATATCGTCGCCCAAAGCGACGGTGAGCGTCGGCTTGCCGTCATTGATCGATCCGATCACCAGTACGATATTCTTCGAACGCGAACGCACGGCGAAAGCGAGGTCCTTGATGAAATCCGGCCGGCGATCGGTCTGCGTAGCCATCAGCCGCATCCCGCCACGCTCGGGCGTAGAATCGACGATCTTCGCGGCCCACTCGGCCACCTGTTCGCGGCGGATGGCCTCCATCTCGTGCTTCAAAGCCTCGTTGCTTTCCATGATCTTCTTGATCGACTGAAGAATCTGCGGGTTATTGAGATAATCGGCCACGTTGCGCATCGTATCTTCGGCCGCATAGATCACCTCCTCGGCCTTCGCCCCCGTCGTGGCCTCGATACGTCGTACACCGGCGGAAATGGCGCTTTCGTTCAGGATCTTGAAGAACCCGATATTACCCGTAGCGCTCACGTGAGTACCGCCGCACAACTCGACCGAGGTGCCGAAGCGCACCATACGCACCCGGTCGCCGTATTTCTCGCCGAAGAGCATCATCGCCCCGGCCGCTGCAGCCTCTTCCTTGGTGGCATCGCGTTTCTCCTCGAGGGGATAGTTCGCGCGAATGGCACGATTGACCAGTTGCTCGACCCGGCGCAGCTCCTCGTGCGTCACCTTCTGGAAGTGCGAAAAGTCGAAGCGCAGGTATTCGGGCGTCACGAGCGAACCTTTCTGCTCGACGTGCGTACCGAGCACCTTGCGCAGCGCTTCATGCATCAGATGGGTCGCCGTATGGTTGTTGGCAGCCGCCTGACGTTTCTCCGGATCCACGACGGCCATGAAGGTCGCCTCGGGATTTTCGGGCAGTTGGGTAACGATATGGATAATCAGGCCGTTCTCCTTCTCGGTAGCCACGACCGGGATCCGTTCGTTGGCGGTTTCGATATAGCCGATATCGCCGATCTGACCGCCGGAATTGCCGTAGAACGGAGTGCGGTCGAACACCAACTGGTAGGAAACGCGTCCTTTGGAGGACACACGGCGGTAGCGGGCGATCTTCACCTCGGCGCTCAGCGTGTCGTAACCGATGAACTCGCTCTGCTTGATATGGATCAGCTCCTTCCAGTCGTCGGTATCGACCGCAGCAGCGTTGCGCGAACGCTCCTTCTGCGCCTGCAGCTCCTTCTCGAAGGCCTCCAGATCCACCTCGATCCCCTGTTCGCGGGCGATCAGCTCCGTCAGGTCGATCGGGAATCCGTAGGTATCGTACAACAGGAAAGCGTCCTTGCCGGAAATGCGTTCGCCGCCGCTCTTGCGAACCTCGGCCATCACGCCGTCCAACAGGTTGATGCCCGTAGCGAGCGTACGCAGGAAGGAGCTTTCCTCCTCCTCGATCACCTTCTCGATCAGCGTCTGCTGGGCCTTAAGCTCGGGGAACTGCCCGCCCATCTGATCGACCAGACCGGCCACCAGACGGCAGATGAAGGGCTCGTTGAAGCCCAGGTAGGTATAGCCGTAGCGGACGGCGCGGCGCAGAATGCGGCGGATCACGTAGCCCGCCTTCACGTTCGAAGGAAGCTGTCCGTCGGCGATCGAGAACGAAATGGCACGCAGGTGGTCGGCGACCACGCGCATAGCCACGTCGCACTTCTCATCCGCACCGTACGTTTTGCCAGACATGGCGGCGATGCGCTGGATCGTAGGTTGGAACACGTCGGTATCGTAATTCGACTTTTTCCCTTGCAGAATCATGCAGAGGCGTTCGAAACCCATGCCCGTATCGATACAGTTGGCCGCCAGGGGTTCGAGCGAACCGTTCGCCTTGCGGTTGAACTGCATGAAGACCAGGTTCCAGATCTCGATCACCAGCGGGCTGCCCTGATTGACCATCTCGCGGCCCGGCACGGCGGCAATCTCCGACTCGTCGCGCAGGTCGTAGTGGATCTCGCTGCAAGGTCCGCAAGGGCCTACGTCGCCCATCTCCCAGAAGTTGTCGTGCTTGTTGCCGCGGATGATGTGATCCGCAGGCAGGTATTGCAGCCAGATGTCGTAGGCCTCCTGGTCGAACGGCACCCCGTCTTCGGGACTTCCCTCGAACACGGTAGCGTACATGCGGCTCTTGTCCAGTCCGTACACCCCGGTCAGCAGCTCCCAGGCCCAGCCGATCGCCTCCTTCTTGAAATAGTCGCCGAACGACCAGTTGCCCAGCATCTCGAACATCGTGTGATGGTAGGTGTCATGGCCGACCTCCTCCAGGTCGTTGTGCTTGCCCGACACGCGCAGGCACTTCTGCGTATCGGCGGCCCGGGGATAGGGACGGGGAATATTCCCGAGGAAAATGTCCTTGAACTGGTTCATACCCGCGTTGGTGAACATCAACGTCGGGTCGTTTTTCACCACCATCGGTGCCGACGGTACGATCACATGGTCCTTCCCTGCGAAGAAATCGAGGAAAGCCTGACGAATTTTGTTGGATTCCATATACTGTGTTTTCAATTCTTTGCGTTGTTCATAAGACACACTCCGCAGATTCCGGCTGCCTGTGCTCAGGCTGTCATCCGCTCGAATCCGCGAAACTTAAAGAAGTTACAAGATTGCAAAATTACATATTTTACCTTAATTTTGCATCACTTCCAAGGAGTTTTTCAGATCATGGCACGAAAAAAGCAGACGTTCGATCCCCACGCCCTGACCCGTGAGGTGGTTTCGGCCACTCATGAGGTGGTCACGGTCCCGTTCCGCCTGCGCACCTACCGTGTCATTCGCAAAATCCTCATCATCTTCATCGCAGTATCGATCGTCAATGTCGTCTTCGCAAATGTCTTCTACACGCCGAAAATGTACCGCATCCTGCGCGAAAATTCGGAGCTGGTCTTCAAATACCGGCTCCTTCAGGACAAGATCCGCGCGGAGCAGCGTAAACTGGACGAAATACACCACCGCGACAACTTCGTTTACCGGGCTTTGTTCTCGGCCGACACCCTGAATATCGGAGGGATCTACACCCCCTATCCGGCGTCCAAATACGCGGCTCTGGCGGGCGACGAATACGCCCCGCTGATGATCGGCACGTGGCAGCAGCTCGACGCTTTCGGCCGCCAGCTCTACCGTACCTCCGTTTCGTTCGACGAGTTGCAAATCCTAGCCAAGAACAAGGAGAACATGTCCACGGCAATCCCGGCCATCTGGCCCATCGACCGTCAGGCCCTGCGCAGGGGTATCGAGCCGTTCGGCTACCGCAACCACCCGATCTACCACCGACGCATCCTGCACAAAGGCATCGACCTGGCGGCCAACATCGGCAACAACGTCTATGCCACGGGCGACGCGACGGTACAGTCCACCGACCTGGGACAGCCCCGCAGAGGATACGGCAAGCAGATCCTCCTGAACCACCAGTACGGCTACCAGACCCGCTACGCACACCTGAGCCAGATCTTCGTCAAACCCGGCGAGAAGGTCGTGCGCGGACAACTGATCGGCAAGGTCGGCAACACGGGCGGCGTGACCGGCCCCCACCTGCATTACGAGGTGATTCACATGGGACAGGTCGTCAATCCGATCAACTATTTCAACCGCAATATGACCAACGAGGAGTACGAGCGCCTGATGGAACAGATGCAGGAGCTCAACCTCGACACCTTCGACGAATAACATGGCAAGAACCCGCAGACCGATCAAATACGCCACACCGCGCACGCCCAAACAGAAGGCGATCCGCATCACGTTTCACGTGCTGGTGTGGTTCGGCGCAGCCATCCTCTACTACGTCGGGTTTTCGCTCTTCTTCGACACGCCCGTCGAATACGAGCTCAAGCACTCCACCGATCAGTTGAGGGACGAATACACCCGGCTCGAAGCCCGCTACGACTCGCTGCGCACAGTGATGGAAAATGTTTCCGAGCGCGACCGCAACGTCTTCAACATCCTCTTCGAATCCGATCCTTACGATTTCGACACCGAATACGAAACCAAGCGGCTCGCAACGTACGAAAGCCTGCTGGACAAATCCGACCGTCAGATCATCCTGGAACTCAAAGAGAAGGTCAGACAATCCGAAGCGACGCTGACCAAGCTCAACGAATCGTACCTCGAACTGCAACGTCTGCTGGATACGGTCGGCGACGGCCGCAACCGGATTCCGGCCATACAGCCCGTTATCAACCAGCAGCTCACGCTGCTCACCGCCTCCTACGGCATGCGCATCCACCCCTTCTACCGCACCCTGCAATCCCATCAGGGCGTCGATTACACGGTGCCCGAAGGTTCGCGCGTCTTCGCTACGGCCGACGGGACGGTCAAGGAAGTGTCGC
>OLSE01002445.1_pt1 | contig 10655 bp, 19 predicted proteins | sample 1673191 | NCBI WGS metagenome assembly OLSE01 (sample SAMEA3136764, study PRJEB25190) | human gut metagenome | biome: human gut; feature: human-associated habitat; material: faeces | place: Austria | collected 2013
ACATATCGTTTTTAGAAGTTCTCATTCCATAACTATGCCACAACAGAGTCAATCTATCCCAATCCTTTTCGGAAAGATTATACCTTTGCATCAATAATGGCTGTACATCATATCTACTTTTTCCAAAATATTTTCCCATATATTAGTTCCTTTTTTGATTAGTTATATGTTAATCTACTATCTTCACATACTCATTTTTGTCGATCCCGGCAGAACCGTCTACTCCATATTCAATTCTTGCGCCAGCAAGAATACGTTTCATTATTTCTACAGATGCGGCATAAGCATCTCCAATCGTTTTATAATTCTGATGCCCGATTGGATATTTACAATACCTGCGTCCTCCGTTAATACGGATGGATATACCGAAAACCTCTTCTCTGGTCTTCCTATTGTAATTCGGTTGCGTTCTGATATCCATACTTTTGTTCTTTATTGATTATTATTGAATTAATTTTTCGGATATATGTAAAGGATACCAGACTTTTGCTTTGGTATCCGTATCAATACCATGAAACCAAACCTTCCCGTTGTCTACAGTCTCAAAGGAAGTTATTTCGGCTTTCTTTATGTTCCTTCTCGTATTGCGATAGGGGACAATATCTCCTACTTTAAATTTGCTCATATCCCTAATTGTTATTAGTTATTTTGCACCCAAACAAGAGAACTTGGTAAATCTGATTTAGCTGACATAACATGAAATGCTAATACTCTTTTCACATCTACACGGTTCCCTTTAATTGTTGTCTTTACTTTTTCAACACTCACAAAATAAGTGTATTCGCGCTCACCATTTAGATGTTTGTTAAGAGCTTCTTTTGCGTCAGCTTCCTCTTTAAAAACATCATAAGAATATGCGTTATAGGTCCGTTCTCCATCCAATTTAAATTGTAGCTGATAAAAGACTTCATTTGTTTCTTTATCAAAAGATTTTCCTATTCTTATCTTCATTCCTGTATAAGTTTTAGTTATTCAAAAAAACGTGTGCAAACGCATTCTTTTCATCTGATAGTTCCAGACCAAGTTTGGACGGATGACGCTTGATGAAATTGTAGAATTCAAACATCTTCATATCATCGTCACCACATCGATCTATTAATAACCGGATGAAAGCAAGAAGACAATCAGAATCATTTCCAAAGTTCTCCTGGGTGGAGAATTGCGTCTTATCGACATCCTGTTTCAACCTACGGATTGCAGCTATGGCTGTATTAAAATTCCGTCTAGCGTCATGGCGGAGCTCATATCCTTGTTTTCGCATTTCGCCTGTCAAATCGTAAAGAAGGGTTTCGACCACATCAACCAGTACGTAGGTCAAATTGAGAGTGGTATTGAGGTTAGTTGTTCCTACTAGCATAATGTTATTAGTTATGTTCTCTCAGTTTCTTAATTAAAGCATCAGCAAATACTACAGCATCCTTAGCGTGATCTTCTGGGTTACCTTCAAAAATCATCTCATTGGAATTACTTAGAAATGCGGATAATACATCTTTCGATATTTCATAGCGTCTCTGTTTCCAATCAATAAGGCTTTCTTCTACATCTTCAAAATCCCAAAATCTATTCATCTTCATATCAACGCATTCATTGCCTTTGCTGTCAATATAAGACACAACATCAATATCACTTCTGTATGTATGACCGGAGTAAGTTATTACGTCTACCACCTCGCCTGTTTTTCTTATTTTTGCTTTCATATATTCTGTTTTTTAGAACTATTTATTTCTGATCTGAAGAAATCCACGCTTAGCACATTCCCTGATAAGCTCCATATCCTCATCCTTGATATTACAGGGAGTTTCTCCGTTTACTGTGGTGTAATCGGGAATGTTAAACCTGTCTCTGATTTTCTTTATGATTCTGGGGACATCCTTGGGATCAAGGTGTTTGGTGTCCCAGTAAATGGTAACTTTCATTTTCTTAGACTTTCTCCAATAAATTTGACTCGTGTTGTAATCGCAACCAATCTGTCCATTGTTCGTTCTCCGTACTTTTGAGAGATTTCCTCAAGAGATAAATTAGTAGTAAGTATCAAGAGCTTTCCCCGCTTTTCTGCTTCATCAACTATTTCACAAAAAGCGAGCCTTCTCTCTCCGAATTTTACGCTCAGATTCTCCGTTCCAATATCGTCGATATAGATAATATGTTTAGCTTTCACGGCATCTATATTAGCATTCATTTGCTGCGCATCGTAACAGGAGACTATCTTTCGGCAGTAATGATTCAGTAGCAAAGGAATAATTTTCCAACAGATAAGGGATTTTCCGCGTCCACAGTTACCATGACAGAGAAGCCCACGCCCATTGTTACCAGAAAGCCATGTGGCTATTTCTTCGTATTCTGGTAACCATTCAGCATTTTCGGTGAAATAATTCAATCCGCGCCAAAGAATATTCTTAGCGTCTGGTATTGCTATATTCACTAGGTTGGGAATAGGGTTAAACCCTGTTTCTCTGAGACTGTCGATTGTTTTCTTGAAGTCTATTTTTTCCATCTTTCCTCCCATTTTCTTTCTTGTGGCGAATTGTATTTATCAGGGGAATTGTCTTTAAGAACCAAGCCAATATCGGTAGTAGATTTAACGCAAATACCGTTCTTATCTCTCTTCCATTGCTCATATTCACGCGGTGTACTATCAAACACGACACCGGCCCAACCTGATTCAATGGCTCTATAAATTTGCTTGATAGCAAATTCCTCATCGTACTTTCCTAATTTGTCTAAGGATAGTTGTAGGGCATGATTTATTTTCTTTTTCCATTTTGGAGTAGCACATAAATCATTCCATGCTGCCATAAATGCTTCTGAAGTGAAAGGATATACCAAAGGCTTATCTCTGCTACTTGTTAGAGGCGTTCGCCTCTTACTCTTTGGCGGATTTTTAGCTTCAGTTGGAGAATCTTTATTCTCTTCCTCTTTTGCATCTACGTTAGTAGATGTTTTATCTATATCTGATTTATCAGATACATTATCATATAACATTATAGGGGTTTCTTTGGGGTTATTTAGGGGTTTTGTTGGGGTTTCTTTGGGGTTATTTTTTTTAGGTCTTCCACCAAGATGTCCATATTCAGCTCCCTTTTTCCCATTTTCAAACCTTTTTCTATTAGAGTCTATTTGAGGTTTTATAATTTCCAGCATAGCTTTCGTAATCGGCTTTAGATTATCAGTTGTTTCTCCGTATAAGCCATACTCAATTATGGCTGTGAGTACATCTCCCTGAATATCTCTCGGCAAATTCTTGATTGCTTCCAACCAGCTTTCATAAAACACAAAACTTGACCTTTTTTCGTTGCTCATCATACTGGCAGTATTTCAAATTCTATTCTCGGATTCACTTTATCTATAAATTTCTCCACTTCTCGGACATTTCGGGATATTCTCAATATAATCCTTCCCATTTATGTTTTATGCGTAAAGCTATAATTTTGTCATCGCTTCTGGCGTCACTATCATGTGGAAAGTAATTTTTCATAAATTATCCTCAATAGATTAAATGTTTTATCATGGGCTACCGATAAGTAGCCCAGTTGATTTATGCGGCATCTTTCCCTAAAAACTTATTCACAAAATATATTTGCCCTTTCCCAGTAACCTTCGTTGTAGTGGTAACTAGTACCGTCCCATCTGGCTTGGTTATTGTGGTTTGTTTTATTTCAAACAATCCTAATCCCATAGATTTTTGCGTGGGTTGATTATAGTACTGTCCTTTGTGGCAGAGATAGCCATTATCACGCATCCATGAGAACAAACGATTTTGACCGATATTCACACCATTTTGCTGAAGAATCTTCGCTAATTCAGCTATCAAGCAAGAGCGTTGAGAAGTTGAAACGGCATTGGCAAAAAGAACTTTAGGCGCATCTTGTTGAATTTTACTTTCCGCTTCGATGCGCTTTTGCTTTTCTTCTTTCAAATTAGTTGCAAGCTGGATAAGAAAATCGGGTGAGGTTAAAGCCTTTTCTAGGGTTTCATTTGTCATGTATGCGCCATGCTTACGAATTGAGGGCAAAACTTCGTCGCAAACCCAATCTTGGAACTTTTCGGCATCCGGCAATTTAGATTTCATAGTCAACCGATATACTTCACTTTCTTTTCCGTACTTTATAGGTTGTACGCCACTTTGGGTAGGGGTTTCCAAAACGGTAACCCCCTTGCAATGATCTATAACTGCTTTGGCAGGGTTTGAATAACCAAGTGCTTTGGTACATCAGCTAAACAGAATAAGGGTTCATTGTTTTCATTTACGGCAATTCTTATCTCTCCGAATTGCCCATTCTGAAATATTTTAATTTCATTCATAATATATTGATTTAAATTTTATATTTTACTTTGGTAAAAGAACTTATCTCCTTTTTTCCGGAAAGTGAGGTAGCCCGCTAAAAGGCTATCAATCACAATAAGTATTTCAATCATGGCTTGTCAGATTAAACCTAATTCCCGTTTCATTCTCTCGGCTGCTTTGCGCTCTCTGTGCTCAACCATTTTGTCGTATTGTTTGGTGTCAACTAGATAGGAGAAGCAAGCGCACTTTAGTTCTATCTCCCTTCGTTCGCTCCATCTCGTCCATTGGAGTTGTTTTTTCGTGAACTCGAGTTCCTTTTCAAGATTTGCAATCTTCCGTTTGTCGGCTGCGCTTGACTTGGCGATTTTCGGGACAATCTCATTTACCTTGTGAAAGACTTCACGATACACGTCGAACACGGGGCGAACCTTGCGGGCGATGAAATATTCGAGACATGAGACGGAAAGATGATATTCTATTGTAGGTCTGCCGCCTTTTGAGTTTTCCGCTTTTTGGCGGGAAATTTGATAATCAATGTCTTGGATAAAGTTTTTGGTTAATTCTTTTGTGGCGTTGTCCTTTCTTGAATAGGCAAGCATCCACACGTAATCAAGGTTAACAGGGTAGGGAACATTCAGTTTTGAAAGCTCCAAAATGGTTTTAAAATAGCGTTTGATTTCTTCAGTTGAAGAAGATAATGAAAGGGTGCACGTGTCGTGTGCAGACGTGAGTCCGCAATTTACTATACTTCGATTGCTACTCAATTTCATAGGACTTGACATGTTATGAAATTAGAGTTATTAAAATAAGAAAGGCTATCGCCTCACGAACCGCCAAGTCCAAGTTATTACATAATTGTAGTAACCCATGTGAGTGATAGCCTCTATATCTTTGCAATATAAACGCAATATGTAGCCACAAAAATAGCTACTACAAATTATGTCTAATACATGAACTTGGCGTGTTCACCGCAAAGATACACTCAAATTTCAAAATACCAAATGAAAATCTTATTTTTCTGCTAAGTAACCATTCACAACTTCTATAAACTCCTCCAAAGACCGGCAGACAACATACTTGTATCCGTCCTTTACTATCTTGGCTTCCCATTCCTTTTGAGAATCGCTTTGAGCTCCTTTCTTTGTTTTGGTTTCAATTAGGAGTGCTCCATATTGGTGATTACTTTTTAACAGAATCAAGTCAGCTACTCCGGCAAGTACGCCCTCAGCTTTCAGCTTGGAACCCGTAACAGCGTCTCTTCTTCCGCCATTTGGAACTGCGAATAAATTGTGCCGCATAGATGGGTATTGCATCCGGAACCACTCAACCATAGATACCTGAATTTTATGCTCTTCATCTTTGGGCTTCTTGCGGATATTCTTACCGCAGTACTGGGCTTTCATTTCTTCGAATGTCATGACAATTTTGATTTTATCTCATTGAGAAGCGTTTCCTTACTCGTATAATATCCTACACCTGCTATATCACACAGGAATCTTCTTAAATCTTCCGGAGAGTTGAAATTTATAGGTTGATCTCCAAAAGCTGTTATACGATCTTTTTTTCTATAAACTCCATGTCCTCTCTTTGTAATTTCATTAATCAAATCATCGTCTTTGCATTCTTCAAGAATTTCATCAACGTAATCGTCGAGGTCTACTTCAACCTCTGTCATTATTGTTACAATTCTCATAATTCCTTTGAAGTTTCTTTCTTGTTTTACGAATCATATCTTCATTCTCAAATTGTACCCTCTAATGAGGATTTCTGACGTTTTCAAGCACCGGACTATCGTCTGGTATTCTTATTTGGTGATTGTTATTTTCATATAGTATGGCATTGTTTCAACAATTTATTTATCTCTCTTATTTCAATCTGCTTCCGACGAATAGAGACGTTTAAATCATGAACTTTTTTATCGTTGCTTACTATAGCAAGCCTTTCTCTATAGGCCTCTATCTTATCAAAGATAGAATCTCTTAGATTTTGCAATTCTTCTTTTGACAGACCTATTATTTTATCTTTAAAAGTATCTGCGTATGTTTTCATAATTTTACCAATTAAGAGCCCTGAAGCGTATTCTCCAGGGCGAAACCATTATTCACTATCCCATGCCATTTATGTGTGGCTCACATTTATGAGGGATAAGCAGGAGTCGAACCTGCACAAGTATCGTCTGCTTTCTCGCTTTCGTCCGTAGATTGGCTATCCTACGATCTTTAAACTACTCAACCAGTTACTAACGGCTACGGTCTTGATGGCTTCCGTTCCTATGCGCACTTGGAATTTCAGCTCATTTAGTCTTCCTGTGACTATTATCCCATGTTTGCCTGCCCCATCTTTACAGACAGAGCAGGCAGGTTAACAAAGTTATTCTTTCGCTTCATAAGGATATACATCCATAATAGCAGTTTCAGATACAGATGCAATCTGATAATCGGCCATTGTACCCTTCATACCTTCATCCAGCTTCTTAACGGCATCACGTAGATCGGCAGCTTGCACTAACACCATAGTAGATGTTCTCTTTTCGGCACCACTTTTTTCATCCAGAGTAATGTAAACCAGTTTACACTTGAACCAACGGTCGGCAGCCTCTTCTTCGCTGGGGAATAATTCACTATAGTTGGCCCGTTTGATGTCAGAGACAGTAAACTCACCAGAAATAAAGGGAGTCATCTCTTCTATTATACGTGCTTCGGCTTCTGTGAAGCTAAGAGCATCTACAAGATAGGGCTCTGTAACCTTCTTGTTCATGCCGTTCTCCATCACTTTTTCGTAACGGATTTTGCACTCAAACCATGTATGCATTGCCATATTATTCCCCCTTATTTTTATTCCGTTCCTTAATCATAGCATCAGCTATTTCATAGGCTGCTTTTGCCTGTCTCTCAAAACTGTAGTTCAAATCGGATTTTTCTTTATTAGGAAAGAATTGGGTGAGTATTCTGTTCCAGATAGTCCGTCTACGTCTTGCTGTCTGCATTATGCACTTCATTGCTTCCAATGCGATATGGTCTCTACTAATATTACTTTCCATTTTTAGTCCTCCTATAATTTAAAAAGTTTTGATTTTTAGTTTTATGTAATTAAGCTTGACTATGACTTTCAAAATTGAAACTCATAGCATGTGATATTGTGTGCTAATTTTCTTGATTAACTTCTTGCTTATCCGGCGAAGCTGACGCGCTTTGTCAAGCTCACAGGGTTTCCTATACAGTACTGATCAATTAATTCAGCACTTTTATTGAGGATACGGATAAGGTTTTGTACGTCAGTCTTGGATATTTCCATGAGACTATTTTTTATAGAACCCTTGGAACCTTACTACATTCATATATTCAGGTGACTTCATTAATCCGTCGCCCATTCCTGAGAGTGTTTCTGCTCCGGCTTCATCAATTACGACTTTTGAGTCAATTTCTTTGGGAACTCGAAAGCATATTTGTACCGGGAAGTTTACTTTTGCATCACCAGTGATTACATTTACTGATGCTCTTTGCGTGGCAGCTACTATCCGGAAACCTAATGACCGGCCTTTTTGAAGAAGAATTTTGAGGTTTTCTTCAAGTGACTTTTGCATGATAATTTGATTGCCTACTTTTATTTTAAGTGCTGCTCCTGAACGGGAGGCGGAAACTGCATCTGCAAATTCATCGAAAATGATTAGTTTCTTGGAACAGGCCTCTCTGCTTTTAGCTCTTCTTTGCATCTCCTTAACGAGTAATTGCATCTGCTCTTCAATTTCTTCTATCTCGTTATATACATGGATACCATTGTCTGCGTATGAGCAGAACTCATACTTCGGATCGAAAATAGTGATGTCTTTAATTCCGGATAATTTAGCATACTCGATAGTGGATATGATTGATACTGATTTACCTGAACCAGTTGCACCGCAAATCAACATATGCGGAGTTGAATGATTATTAAGATCCCAGTATATCGTTCGACCAAAGTTATCAATGCCAATAGGCATTTTCTCACCATTCAAATGTTTGGGGTCCCAAAATAGGGTTTCTGTCCGTTTCTTGGGTGTTTCAATAAATAGGTATGATTTATCTTCATACACCATCAACTCTTTACCTATTCGGACTGATGATACATTTAGAGCATTGGCCATATCAAGCCCGTACTTCATTACATTAGCTATTTTAACTCCAGCTGATATCTCAAGTAGATAAGTATTAGAAGAATATCCGCTGATTTCGTGCGCTACTCGCACGGATAAACCGAATGAACGTAATACATGTTCGATCTTCTCTGAATTTGTCATATTTTTATCGGATAAATCATAAGTAATAAAAGTGGCTGCTTTTTCTCGGAAAGAAGTGATTGTTTTGGGATTAATAGAAGCAAGTGAAGCATCTCTAATTTTTCTCTGTCTTCTGGTAATCAAATCTCTTTTGTTTTCCGGTATATCGAAATCATCTACTTCGGCTATCATTGTTTTAGCCCAGAAGTTGTATAATTCGGCTCTATCAATGAAGTTATCATTATCATTAATCATATAGACATAATCCGGATCAGAAACCGCTTCAATCATTCTTTTTAATGGTTCGTACAAGATTGATTCATAAAGTCTTCTCGTATCATCAGTTAAGACAATCTTGAATTTCTTTAACTGTGGCGAATTATCTTGATTTTTCGATTCTTTATTTTCCACGAACCATACTTCATCTATATGTTTCCCTGTTTGAGATTCATAGCATTTAATGTAAGTGATCGCTTGTTTTCCGCAGACAAAAACCAGTTCATCATCATTTGTGTACTTTGATTTGCTTTTATGGTCGATGATGACTACTTTTCCGTCTTTCAGTTTAACAACAAGATCAATGTTGGCATGGCATGGGAGTGGGATGTCCACTCCATTAATGATTAGCCATTCATCACACCGCAACTCTACACCTAAGATTTCCTCTATATCAGAAGTATATAGAGATTGCTCTTCAAAGAAGTTTCGTATTAAATTTGTTACAGCTTTTGTGGCTTTGATCTTACATTTTTCGATGGTTGGAGTTGTACTTAAGAGTTTCCATGAATTGGCCGGAACCTCTTCTATGTAAGCAAAGGCTATTTCTTCCATGTCTACAATAGAGGTCTTAAGCCCAGTACGAAGGTTCTTGAAGAATAACTCCAGTGCTGTATGATATGCATTACCCGCTATCGAACTCGCAGAACGCTTTGAATGTTCGTGATAAATTTCCGTCTTTTCGAATTCTTTTTCGTTACGGGCAAAAGTTGTAACTTTGCTGTAGCTCCAGGAATCAATCAGAAAGTTAGAAAAAAGTTCCTCTACTTGTTCTTGGGTAAACGCTGAATACTTATTCATTACTATAATAATTTTGTAGGTTTCTTTTTCTTCATTTCTTTTTTCTTGGTAGCTATCTCTTCCTTTACTCCACGAATAGGCTTCATTAAATAGTCTACAGAAGTATCACCATCCTTTAAAGATTGAAGTATTCCTATCAAGGTGGATATTTCATTTATATTAATCTGATTGACAGTCTGTCTTCCGCATAATTTCAAGACTTCTTCTTCGGTTATTGCATATTCATTCTTGAAACTATTGATAATTAATGTCCTTTTTTTGAGTATTTTATCTGCATCCGACAAGTCTCCTGTTATCAATCTTTGAGCTGCCTCATACACCCGGTTAGTAATGGCTTGTGGTATAACAGCAAAAACGGAATTACGGTAGGCTATAGAGTTTGCTGCATTGCCTGTAACCGTAATCATGTCATCGGAGAATCGTCTGCCTTTGCTATCTATTATATTCCTACGAACTTCGAAAGCGGATGCTACATTGGTCTCTAAATCCCAGCATGTACCTCGACTGATAACGTGTTTATCAGTAATTTGAACGACCTTAGCTTCAGTTCTTATGTTTCCCCAATTAGATACCATTATTTTGGCAAGATGCACTGATGGACCAGTGATTATCTTCTCACCACGTGGCAATGCATATCCGCATGACTGGGCAGTTTCTTCGTTCATGGTAGCAATAACTATCGAATTATCGATGCTTCGTCTTATATCTCTTGGATATTGTTTGGCAGTAGATATTTGTGAGTCTATGTTTGCTCTCTCTATTGCGTCCACTTGCACCATCTGGAGTTTTTGTGCTTCCACTGGAAGACTCTCATAATTATCAAGTTCCATAATTTTCTGTTTTTTAGTTAACTAATTCATCTTTGTTTTCATCGCAGAAGACTAACCTCGTGCCTGATTGGATGAGTATGGAGTATGAATTGTGTTTCCGTATTACTCCGGTTATAATTTCATACTCCCAAGACCAATACCCGGATTCTTGAGGAAATCGCAGCCTTGGGAATGGCGCATCGAGAAAAAAAAACCGGGCTCAAACCGG
>OLSE01002449.1_pt1 | contig 10646 bp, 9 predicted proteins | sample 1673191 | NCBI WGS metagenome assembly OLSE01 (sample SAMEA3136764, study PRJEB25190) | human gut metagenome | biome: human gut; feature: human-associated habitat; material: faeces | place: Austria | collected 2013
CGTTCTGCGTGGCGCAGGGCAGGGCGATGTCCACGGGCACGCTCCACACGCCGCGGCCGTCGTGGTACTCCACGCCCGCCTTGCGCTTGGCGTACTCGCTGATACGGCCGCGCTCGACCTCCTTGATCTGCTTGACCAGGTCCACGTCGATGCCGGCCGGGTCGTGGATCCAGCCGGTGGAGTCGGAGAGCGTGACCACCGTAGCACCCAGCTGCTGGGCCTTCTGCGTGGCGTAGATGGCCACGTTGCCGGAGCCGGACACGGCGACGGTCTTGCCCTCGAAGGAGTCGTCATGGCAGTTCAGGTACTCCTGCACGAAGTAGATGAGGCCGTAGCCCGTGGCCTCGGTGCGCGCGAGCGAGCCGCCGTAGGCGAGGCCCTTGCCGGTGAGCACGCCCTCCCACACGTTCTTGATGCGCTTGTACTGGCCGAACATGAAGCCCACCTCGCGCGCGCCCGTGCCGATGTCGCCGGCCGGCACGTCGGTGTCGGCGCCGATGTGGCGGAACAGCTCGGTCATGAAGCTCTGGCAGAAGCGCATGATCTCCATGTCGGACTTGCCCTTGGGGTCGAAGTCGCAGCCGCCCTTGCCGCCGCCCATGGGCAGCGTGGTCAGGCTGTTCTTGAAGATCTGCTCGAAGCCCAGGAACTTGATGATGCCGAGGTTCACCGACGGATGCAGGCGCAGGCCGCCCTTGTAGGGCCCGAGGCAGCTGTTGAACTGCACGCGGTAGCCGCGGTTCACGTGCACGTTGCCCTCGTCGTCCACCCAGGGCACGCGGAACATGATCGCACGCTCCGGCTCGACGATGCGCTCGAGCAGTCCGGCCTTCTCGTAGGCGGGGTTGGACTCGATGACCGGCTTCAGGGATGTGAGCACCTCGGTGACGGCCTGGATGAACTCCGGCTCGTTCGGGTTCTTTTCCTTGACCTGCTCGATGACGTTATCGACGTAACTCATCTTGGCGGACCTCCATTCACGTGTATTCATACTAGGCTCATTATAAAGACCGAATTGCGATGGTTGCGCTTATTTAAACGATTCGAAACAAAACAGCATGCCGAATGAAGGGGAAGGCGGCGCGGAATCCTGGCAGCAATCGACGCGATTCCGTCGAGGCATCGGGCACTTCCGGGATCTGTTAGCAGAGTCGAACTTCCGACCTGGCGTTATACGGGTTTATCTACGCTTCTTCGTTCGCGGATTGCCTTTGAGGCGGTTTAGGCGACGGAATCGCGTCGATTCCTGCCGAAATACGACGATCCGTTTGCGCAGCGGGTTCCTCTGGTTTCGTGCCCGGGCGTGGAAATAACCGGGTATCGCTTCGGCTGTCCCGAAAGGAGGGCTGGCGTTGCGCGGCGATGGGGTAGAATCGGGGGATACGGGAGAAGGAGCGAGCATGAACGAGATCAAGTGCCCTCATTGCGGCGAGATGTTCACCATCGACGAAGCCGGTTTCGCGGCCATTTTGAAGCAGGTGCGCGACGCCGAGTTCGACAAGGAGGTGCGCCGCCACGAGCAGCTGCTGACCTCCGAGAAGCAGCAAGCCGTGCAGTTGGCCGTGGCCGAGGCTCTTGCGAAAGCGCAGGGCGACGCGGCTCAGAAGGAGGCGCGCATCGCCGAGCTGGAGGCGCGGCTGCAGGCGGAGCAGCGTGAGCGCGAGAACCAGCAGCGCCTGGCCCACGCCGAGCGCGAGCGCGCGCTGGCCGATGCGGTGGCGACGAAGGACGCGCGCATCGCCGAGCTGGAGCAGCGCGTGGAGGCGCAAGGTCGCGCCTTCGAGGCGGAGAAGAAGCTGGCGGTGGAGCAGGCGCGTTCGGCGCTGGAGCGCGAGCGCGACGCGCTGGCCGCGCAGGTGGCGCTCAAGGACGCTGAGAAAAGCCAAGCGACGAGCGCCCTCAAAGAGCAGCTGGCCATCGAGCTCAAGGCAAAAGACGACATCATCGCCTACAAGGACGGCGAGATCGAGCGCTACAAGGACATGAAGGCGCGCCTGTCCACCAAGATGGTGGGCGAGTCGTTGGAGCAGCACTGCGAGACCGAGTTCAACAAGATCCGCGCCGCCGCGTTCCCGCGCGCGTACTTCGAGAAGGACAACGACGCGTCCGAGGGCTCGAAGGGCGACTTCATCTTCCGCGAATGCGACGAGGAGGGCAACGAGATCGTGTCCATCATGTTCGAGATGAAGAACGAGTCCGACGATTCGTCGCATCGTCACAAGAACGAGGACTTTTTCAAGAAGCTGGACGCCGACCGCAGGAAGAAGGGGTGCGAGTACGCGGTGCTGGTCACGTTGCTGGAGCCGGAAAGCGAGCTGTACAACCAGGGCATCGTGGATGTGTCGTACCGCTTCGAGAAGATGTACGCCATTCGCCCGCAGTTCTTCCTGCCGATGATCTCCATCCTGCGCAACGCGGCGTTGAACTCGATGGCGTACAAGGCGGAGCTGGCGGTGGTGCGCAACCAGAACATAGACATCACGAAATTCGAAGAGCAGATGGAAACGTTCAAAAGCGGTTTCGCGCGCAATTACGATCTGGCCAGCCGCAAGTTCCAGACGGCCATCGACGAGATCGACAAGACCATCCTGCACTTGCAGAAGACCAAGGACGCCCTCGTGTCGTCCGAGAACAACCTGCGCCTGGCGAACAACAAGGCCCAAGACCTCACCATCAAGCGCCTGACCAGGAACAACCCCACCATGAAAGCGGCCTTCGAGGCGCTGGCCGAGGAGAAGGATGACACGCAGCCGTGATTCGTCTATATCGTGAAAATATGCTAGTATATTTTCACGATATAAGGAGGTTTTCATGGCGACACCCGCTGAGCTGCTAGACAACATGGTGCCTGTTTCGGCGTTCAGCCGGGGCAAGGCCGCGCAGGCTTTCTCGTCGGCGTCTAATTCCACGCCCGTCATCGTGTTGAAGAACAATGCACCGTATCGCGTTATCACGACGCCGGACGAGTACGCCTATCTCTCGGAGGTCGAGGCCGACATGGTGCTTATGGCCGAAGCGATGGCGCGGTTGACGGCGAATCAGGATGCAGGATCCGTCCCTGCGGAAGAGGTGTACGCCGAGCTGGGCATCGCGCTTGAGGATGTTGACGCCATCGAAGACGTGGAGCTGGCGTGATGTGGGAGCTGTCGTTCCTTCCCGAAGCTCGGGAGGATCTTCGCGCATTGGACGGATCCCAGCGTATACGCGTGGTGAAGGCGATCGCCAAAGTGCAGTCGAATCCTCTTCCCTCATCCGAAGGGGGATACGGAAAACCTCTTGGGAACAAGCGCTTGTCCCAGTTGAGCGGCCTGATGAAAGTGAAATTGAAGTCGGATGGCATCCGGATCGTGTACAAGCTTGAGCGCATCGAGCATGCCATGCGCATCGTCGTGATTGGGGTTCGCTCCGATGATGCGGTATACCGCGAAGCCCAGAAACGGCGGGAGTCGCACGGATTGTAGACGGGGTGGGCGCTATGCGGGACGATTTCACGACGAAGGAGCGCACGGGCGCGGGGACGGGGGAGGTGCTCGCGCGGCTCGGGTACGCGCTGGTGGGCGCGCTCGTCGCCGTGCTGGGTTCGGCGATGATGTCGCTGGTGCCGTGGCCCGCGGACGACACGCTGTTTCCCGTGTACGTCAACGCATCGGTCATGGGGGCGACGCTCATGCTATGGGCGTCGTTCAAGCCTTCGCGCGGTTCGGCCGGCGCGGTAGCTGCCGAGGCGCTCACGGTGTTCGTCACCGTGCTTGTTGTGCAGATGGTCGGCAGCTGCCTGCAGTCGCCGAGCTTGTTCGGCCTCTATCCCAATCCTCTTTCATGGGTATGGGATCATGCGATCTTCATGCTGTACAGCGGGCTTGCCCTCGTTTTGCCGATATCCTGGGCGCTCGGCAGCAACGAGCGGTGGGCGCGGCGCTCGTTCAAACGGGTCCTCGGCGAGCTTGCGTTCGTCCTGGCGGCATGGGCGCTCGCTGCAAGCGGCGTCCTTGATTCGGCTCATTCGCTGATCGGCTTCATGGTGCAAGGCCTCGTCTTCGTCGCGTCCGCGCTTGCCACGGCGGCGGTGTTCCAGCGGCTGGCGTGCGCACTGGTCGGGCGCTACCGTGCGGTAGAGGAGCAGTCTGCGCCCCGGCCGAGACATGCGCCGCCCGTTTCCGAGCCCCGGCGTCCCGCGCCGCGCGCGAACCTGCGTGCGGCGTGCATCGCGTTGCTCGTCGGATCGGTGGGCGTCAGCGTGTGCGCGCTCGCATTCTTCTTCGTTTGCCAGAAGCAGGCGGCGGCTCAGGGTTTGGAGCTGCGCAACATCGTTTACGACATCCCGACCGCTTGCGTGCTGGTCACGTGTTTCGTCGCGATCCCGTTCGTCTTGGTGGGAACGCTGAGAGGATCCGGCAAGGATTATCGCTTGGCGGGGTATGCCGCGCTTTGCGCGATCGTGCTGCTGCCGGTCATGCTGTTATCCACGTTTCGGCTGGAATCTCCCGAAGAAACCGACCTCGGCGGCGGCGCCATCGAAGTGGTCACGCCTGAATGGTTCGATACGCCGCGCGTGGAATACGCGACGTCCGAAGGCCCCTTGTTCATGAGGATGCTGTCGAACGCACGCCTCTCGTCGACATCGGACGAGGGGCAGCCTCTTCCTCCCGTACGATCGGGCTACTCGTACCACAATACGGGCAACATCGTCTCCATCGACCACGAGGCGCTCGTGCTCGTGCTGGCGATAACGCAATCCACCGAGGATATCGCGACGGGAACGCAGGTGTCGGTCGATTGCGCGTCTACCGAGCACTTCGACGTACCGTTCGACGAGCTGGCGGTGGGCGATAGCGTGCAGATCCGCTCCACTGAGGCTCATACCGACGGCGCCATCGTTGCGCAGAAGGTGTTCGGTCCGGCGCGCGATCTGGTGCCCGAGCAGCAGGGGCGCGTCGAGGAAGAAACGCTCGACGACATCCTCGCGTCGTACGACTGCGGCTATACGGTGTCGGGCACGGTGACGTCGGCCGTCGAGGAGAACGGGTTCCCGTTTCGCGTGGACGACGGGGGCGGCTTCATCGAGAACGGCACGGAGCTGCGCGTGTCCACCGCATTCGTCGAGCGCCGCCTGTACGGCATGAAGGGCCTGCAGTGGTGGATGGACGGCGTGATCGTCGGCTTCTCGGACCTGCCGGCCGAGGGCGTGCTGCGCGCGAAGGTGATCGTGGGCAACGACGACACGTCATCCGACTACTGGGAGAACATGCCCGCCTCGTAATGCGCTACAATGGCGAACGTGATCCAGTTCCGAACAGTTGCGAAGGAGGCTTCGTTGACCGCCGATTGTCCAGAAGACTTTCCGTACGAGGCGAAGCCCGAGCTTCGCGACCCCGCTGTGCGCGAGGGCTATTGGCGCGTTGCGATGGGCTTGCAGGAGGTCGACGGGCTGAAGCCTTCTCCGTATCTGCGCGATCTCGCTCGAGAGCACGTGAGCGGCGTGCGCGGGCTGGACGAGACGGGCGGCATGATTCGCGCCTACCACGCGCGACAGAAGGCGGATGGGCGCGACGAGGCTGCGGGGGAGCGCGAAGCCGACCTCGTGAGCCAGCGCATCGTCGAGCTGCTGGCTTCGGGCGCGTTCGCGCTGGTACCCGATATGCTCGCCGTGATCCATGGCGCGTTGTTCCAGGATCTCGATGCGGCGACGTATCGACCCGGCGAGTATAAGACTGAAGCGCTGCAAAAGCGCGAGTTCGTGCTGAACGGCGACAGCGTGGTGTACGCCGATCCCTCGTTGATCGAGCGCTCGCTGGCATTTCTATTCGACGAGGAGCGGTCGCACGTCTACGGCATCGAGTTCGACGAAGCTCAGCTCGAACATCTCGGCCGCTTTATCGCAAGGTTGTGGCAGGTTCACCCTTTCGTCGAGGGCAATACGCGGACGACGGCGGTGTTCGCGGTGCTCTACCTGCACGATCTGGGCTTCGATATGGACAACGAGCCGTTCGAGCGGCATGCTCGGTACTTTCGCGATGCGCTCGTGCGCGCGAACTACCGCAACGCGAAAGCGGGCGTCCTGCCCGACCTTCGCTTCGTCGTGCGGTTCCTCGACAACCTGCTGAACGAAGCCGAACACGAGTTGCGCTCGCGCGATCTTGCGTGCAAGGCGTTGTTCGACGACCCCTCGTTTTTGCGCAACGTCGATCCGTCGCAAGCGATCAGCTTGTAGGGAAGCCCTCCCGTTTCCCGTCGCGCAGCGTCTCCTCTACGAGGCGCTGGAGGTTCGCGGCGAAGCGCTCGCGGTCGTCGTCCTCGAAGGCGGCGGGGCCTTTCGTCCGGCCGCCCTGGCGGCGCACCTTCTTCTCCTCGTGGCGGATGTGCATGTCGAGGTCGATGGTGGTCAGCGTGTACACGCGCCCGCGCACGCCGATGGCCCGGGCGTGCCGTCCCAGCGCCATGGCGGCCAGCCCGATGTCCTGCGTCACCACGATGTCTCCGGGTTCCAGCTCCTGCACGATGGCGAAGTCGGCCGCGTCGGCGCCGATGCCCACGGGCAGCGTGTCCACCCAGAACCCGTCGCGGGGCTCGCGCGGATCTCCGCGCCTGATGTGCCGAGCAAGGTTCTGCGTCGCGTTGCCCGCAACGACCGCGGGCAACGCGTTCTTGCGCGCAACGGCCAGGGTTTCGGACGTGACCGGGCAGGCGTCGGCGTCGATGTAGATCGTCGGTCTCATGGGCTCGCTTTCTTTCGGAAGATTCCAGTATACGGTACGGCAGCCTGAACGAGGCGCGATCGTGCGCGTCAATGCGTCGGAACGGTGTCCGAAATGTGCGCAGACGGTGATCGGCGGGCCCCGTAGACATTTTATTGAGAAATGCGTCTTAGATTCTTTCCGTTTGATAGTGGAAGCTGCGGGAGGATCAGCATGAGGAGCGAGAACGAGTTTTTACGCGCAGTCGAGCAGCAGGTGCGCGAACATCCGCAAGCGCCTGCCCACAAGGCGCCGAACGGCCTGACGACCACGTACGCCGAGCTATGGGAGGCCTCCGATCGCATTGCCGCCGCCTTGGCGGCCCGCACGGAGAAGCGACAGCCGGCGGTGGTGCTCGGCCACAAATCCGCATGTATGATCGCAGGGTTTCTCGGCTGCCTTAAAAGCGGGCATGCGTTCGTCCCCGTAGACACGGAGATGCCCCTTACGCGTCTCGCGGACATCCTGTCCCAGCTCGGGGAGACGCTCGTGGTGGTTACCGAGGACATGCCCGATGCCCTGGCGTGCGCGCTGCCCGAGTCAGACGTGCTCGATGCGCGCGCGGCCGTCGCCGCAGCGGGCAGCCCCTTCGTCGTCCCCGATCGCGCGAGCTGGGTGACGGGCGACGAGACGCAGTACCTCATCTTCACGTCCGGTTCCACGGGTCGCCCGAAGGGCATCGAGGTCGGCGCGGACAACGTTGCGCGCTTCATGGACTGGGTTTGCACGTTTCCCGTGATCCGCGAGGGCGGGCGCGTATTCCTGGACCAACCGCCGTACTCGTTCGACCTGTCCGAGTACGAGGTGGTGGGCGCGCTCGCCACCGGCGGCTGCCTGCACGCCGTCGAACGCGAGGAGACCGAAGATCTGCGCGCGCTATTCGCCGACCTACGCGATTCGGGCGTGGAAGTGTGGACGTCCACGCCGTCGTTCGCCGACCTGTGCCTGGCCGACCGCAGCTTCGACGAAGCCCTGCTGCCCGACGTGCGCCTGTTCCTGTTCTGCGGCGAGGCCCTGCGCCGCTCCACGGCTGCGGCTCTGCGCGAGCGGTTCCCTCGTGCCCGCATCGCGAACACGTACGGTCCCACCGAGTCGACCGTGGCGGTCACCTACGTCGAGATCGGCGATTCGGAGCTGGTTGACGAGCGCCCGCTCCCCGTCGGCCGTCCGCGCCCCGGCACCGAGCTGCGCATCGTCGACCCCGAGACGGGCGCCCCGTGCGAGGCCGGGCGGATCGGCGAGATCGTCATCGTGGGCGACACGGTGGCCAAAGGCTACTTCCGCAACCCCGAGAAGACGGCGGCGGCCTTCTTCGACGCGACGCTTGTCGACGGCACGCCCGTGCGTGCCTACCGCACGGGCGACGCGGGCCACCTCGACGAAAGCGGCATGCTGTACTGCGACGGTCGTTTCGACTCGCTCGTGAAGGTGAACGGCTTCCGTATCGAGCTTGCGGACGTGGAGGAGAACCTTGGCGCGCTGCCGCTCGTGAAGCAGGCGGCGGTCGTGCCCGTGCGTCGCCGCGAGCGCGTGGCGTACCTGAAGGCGTGCGTGGTGCTGCGCGAGCGTCCTGCAGGCAGCGACTTCGAGATAGCTCGTCTCATCAAGGCTCGGCTGGCCGAGCGCGTGCCCGGCTACATGGTGCCGCGATCGGTGGCGCTCGTGGGCGAGCTGCCGCTGACCTGCAACGGCAAGGTGGACCGCAAGGCGCTGGCCGAGGCATGAGGCATGGCGATCATCGATGACGTTCTACGCCGACCCCAGCTTCTTCATGCTCTTGGCGCTGGCCGTGGCGGGCGCCGCCTTCCTCGGATTGCGCGAGAAGCCGATCGCGCGCTACGGTATGGTCGCATCGGCCGCGTTCTTGGCGTGTTTGTTCTGCAAGGATCTGCCGGGTCTCGCCGTGGCGGCGTTGTTCGTGGCGACGGCGACGCTTTCGACGCGTTGGGTGTTGGCCAGCCCTCGCTCGAACGGGCGCTTCGCCGTCGCGTTCGCGCTCATCCTGTTGCCGCTCCTCTCGGCGAAGGCGGGCGCGGTGTTCGACCAGAACCTGCTGGGCTTCATGGGCGTGTCCTACATCACGTTCAAGGCGCTGCAGGTGCTGTTCGAGGTGCGCGACGGCGTCATCGAGGAGCTGGGCCTGTTCGACTACCTGTACTTCCTGCTGTTCTTTCCGGTGTTCACCTCGGGCCCCATCGACCGTTCGCGCCGATTCGCCGAGGATGCGCGCAAGGTGCGCTCGTGCGACGAGTACGCGGGCCTCTTGGCGCGCGGCATCCTGCTCGTGCTCGTCGGGCTCGTGTACACCTTCGTCATAGCCGTCTGGCTGCACCGCTTCTATGCGCCGACAGCTTGGGGAACGGGGCCTTTCCTCGCCGAGCTGGGCGTGCAGGTGCGAACGGCGTACGTGTACGGGCTGTACCTGTTCTTCGACTTCGCGGGCTACAGCCTCATGGCCATGGGCGCCAGCTACTGTTTCGGAATCCGGACGCCGCGCAACTTCCGCGCGCCGTTCGCGGCCGTGGATATCAAGGACTTCTGGAACCGGTGGAACATCACGCTGTCGTTCTGGCTGCGCGACTTCGTGTTCATGCGCTTCTCGCGGCTCGCGCTCAAGAAGCGCTGGTTCGCGAGCCGCCTGACCACGGCGTGCTGGGGCTTCGTGTTCGACATGGCCCTCATGGGCGCCTGGCACGGCCTGACGGCCGACTACCTGCTGTACGGCCTGTTCCACGGCCTGCTGCTCGCAGGCACCGAGGCGTTTCAGAAGAAATCGAAGTTCTACAAGAAGCATAAGAACAACCCCGCGTTCAAGGCGCTGTCCTGGTTCGTCACCTTGCAGTTGGTGATGTTCGGGTTCGCGCTGTTCTCGGGGCAGATAACGATGCTCGTGAAGGGAGCGTTCCATGGCTGAGACGGATCATGCGGAACTCGAGGAGAAGATGCTCGACATCCTGGAGGAGGTGTGCGGCGACGACGAGGTGCGCACGAACCGCGACGAGGACCTGTTCGCGCTGGGGCTGCTGGACTCCATGGGAGCCATCGAGCTTTTGGTGGATATCGAGGACGTCTTCGGAGTGTACATTGCCCCCACGGAGGTGGAGCGCGACGAGATGAACACGGTGAACCTCATCATCCATCAGGTGGAGATCAGGCTCTAGGATGGCGAAGCCGTCGAACAACCGGGGCGCGGCGCCAACGGGCATGGCGCTTTTGCGCGGCGTTCTCGTCGGGCTGCTCGTGGCCGCGCTCGTGCTGACGGGCGCGTGCTTCGCGTTGCCGCCGCAGGACGCGCACGACCCCGCGCGCCTGTACGACTACGTGTACTCGGGCGTGAAGTCGGAGAGCACGGCGTTCACGCTGTCCGCCATGAGCGACGACGGGCATGTGGCGTTCGGGTCGTCGGAGTTCTTCATCTCGAAGGACAAGGTGGCGCAGTGCCCGCAGGCGGTGTTCGGCGAGCAGGTGTGCGGCGTGGACCTCACGTACGTGGGCGAGGCCTACGATCAGAGCCTGTGGCAGGCCATCGCGGCCGGAGCGTACGGCAGCGCGGTGCAGAACAAGAAGGCGATGCTGGTCGTGTCGCCGCAGTGGTTCTTCAAGAACAACGGGGATCAGGGCAAGTTCGCCTCGAAGTTCTCGTCGACGCTGTACCGGCAGTTCGCGGGCAACCCGAACGTCTCGGACGAGACGAAGGCGTACGTGCGCTCGCGCGTCGAGCAGCTGGGCGTGGACGCGAAGACGACGGCCGCCGCGCACCGCGACACCGTGCTCGACGCGGTCAACGACGTGGCGGGCGCGCTCGCCGACGACCTGAGCCTGCGCTCCCAGCTGCCGGGCGTCGTGGAGAAGGCGCCGCTCAAGAGCCCCGTGCGCGCCGGTGGGGCGCCCACGGGCGAGCCCGATTGGAAC
>OLSE01002455.1_pt1 | contig 10633 bp, 8 predicted proteins | sample 1673191 | NCBI WGS metagenome assembly OLSE01 (sample SAMEA3136764, study PRJEB25190) | human gut metagenome | biome: human gut; feature: human-associated habitat; material: faeces | place: Austria | collected 2013
GCTTTTCTTTTAGTGTTTCAACTTCTTTACCCATACACACTCCACCAGCATGACTAGCATGTATACTTGGTACATATGGAGAAATATGTAAAATATTCACAAAATGACCTCCTCAAATTATAATGTTTTATAAATGTTTCACAAATATTTTTTTTGTTTTATTTAAATAAATATAAGATGAAATATATAAAGTAAACTGAGTTAACATTATTAATATGTAAGATAACACAGCGCCGTTTAACTTAAATATTGAAATAAAAAAATTAGATAACACAAACCCAATAATAGCAGTCAATACATATATTAAAAATTGAATGAAAGTATATCTAGTAGTAATCATCGCAGCAGAAAGGATAATACTTAAAGAATAAAAGATTGCACCTAGAATTATTATTTCCAGTTGTATTCTGTATTCTATAAGATTTATGCCATATACCAAGCTCAGAACAGGAATTCCTAAAATATATGCTCCAACCAAACATACTATACCAAAAACAACTGTAAACAAAAATAATTTCATAATTATTTTATTAAAACTATTGATATCCCCCCTCTCATAATATATGGCCATCTTTTTTAAATAAGGTTGAATTAAATACTGAACTGCTAGACTAACCAAAGTTGCAGGCATTAAAACAATTCCAAAAACTGCTTGCATTGAATTAGTCAAAACACCGTCTGCAGCATATTTAGGAGCATTCACAATATACACAGAAAAGAAGTTAATCAAAAAAACAAAAAAACCATCTTTAAAAAGAAAAAAGATGTTTTCTTTATTTACATTCCAATTGAACTTCTCAATTCTATAACTGGAAGGAATATCATAAAAAAATAACATCAACCCCCAAACAAGAATCATTGATAAGATAGATAAAACCACATTGTGACTAGCAATGTCAGTCACAAAGAAAACAGTAATCGATAATAATGACTTGATAGTTAGAGAAAAACCCGCTTTGTACAAGTAATCATTTTTTTGTAATATACCATAAAAAACATCAGACAACGCTTCTAAACCTTTTAATAAGCAGAGCAATAGCACAATAATTAACTTTTGATTGGAATAGCCCATAATCAGACTATAAACAAAAGATGTTATTATGAGTATACCAAAAGCAATTAATCTATGCACCACATAGTCTGATGTAGATACTATTTTGCTACTGTCAGTAACTTGATAAACTCTACCAGCATAAGTTCCTATATAAAAAACTAAGCAAGCAATAGAAAAAGCTAATGTAAAAATACCAGCATCGTTAGTACCATTAATTCTAGTAATGATAATCATATAAAATAATGAATTAAAAGAATTAAAAGTCATTCCAAACATATTCCATATAAAATTTTTTTTGAAGTTCTGTTCACCATTTATTTCAACTTTATTATATGATAATTGACTCATAACCTATTCCCTTTCTCTGATTTTTTATGTAGCCTCTACTTAAAAGCACAGAAATCTGCAGTCCAAATTTATCAAAAATTTCTAAATCTTTGACTCTTTTACTATTACATTAGATTATTGTTTATGTAACAAATTCAGTATATATAATATAAACTATTTATTGCTTATTAAAAAACAAACACCCCTTTTATCTCGATGTATTTTTTCATATAAACCTATTACATTTAATTGTATTGGAATTTTAAACATATCGTTAATTTTTAGTGATTTCATTCACATCGGGAGCAATTGGAAAATAAATATAGCTTTCATAATGAAATATAGCTCTCTTAAAAAATACATACTGAATTAAAGGAAATATATATTGAATAAAGATATTAAAAATTTTAAATCTTTCAACAAATTCAAAAACATACTCTTCCCGAACAAGTTTTTTTCAATCACACTATCACTTATAAATGATACTTATTTGCCAGTTCCCAGTTTAATAGTATATTGATTCGTTGTTGATATGTAATACAACATTATTTTTATAAATCACATTTAGAATATTTTCTATGAATTCTTCTAAATATTAGAATTCTTTAAATGTAACAATAATCTATATTTGTTTTTCATATCAATCATCTTGTAAATTGTATCACATTTCTAATATTTCTCACATATAAACAAACCCACTTGTTTTGTAATAGTAATTTTCTGATTTTTATTTATCTCATTATCAACATATGCTTTAAAGCTGTTTATTTCAGGCCCTAAAATCTCATTCTGATTTCCATGACAACTCATAATATAATCTACTAAAGGTTGAGCTTTATCTACAATTAAAGAATCTTCGTATGAAATAAACTGAACAGATTTAAAGTATTTTTTTAAAATAGCCTTGCCATTTTCTATTCCAAAAATATCAAATAATCTATTTTGTGATAACTCAACTCTAGAATCAAAAGATTGTACAAGTTCAGTGATTTCTTTCATATGTTCCTTACCATAAGTACTGCAATAGAAAATGCCATTATCTTTTAAAACTCTACATATTTCAGATAAACCTTTTTCTAGATTTTGGACATAGAATAATACATGATTTGCGATAACTGTATCAAAATAGCCATCTTTAAAAGGAATCGCTTGGCAATCCAATGCAATACAGTTGTAATCTTTACCTAATTTTTTTCTAACTTCATGTACCATACCTTCAGAAATATCGGATAAAAAGATTTCTCGGTTTCTTAAATCAATATTTCTATTTTCCCAAAGTTTACCATTACCGCATCCTATTTCTAAAAGGTGGTTTACTTTTGAAAAATCAATTTGCTTAAACAACCAATTAAACCATCCTGTTTTATTCGTTGAAAATTGATCATGCAAAGATATTCTAACATTCAAGTTATTAGAATTTTTATATTGTTCTACAATACTAGATTCAAGATCAAACATCTGTAATAAAGAGATAATCTGATTCCAATCAATATTTTTTTCATCCACATTTTGCACAAAAGATTCCATGGAATCTCGAATTACTTGTAAATGTTTGATTTGACTATCCAATAAATCAATTTGCATAGAAAAAGATTCTTTAATATTTTGTTCTTTTGAAACCATGGGATAGATTTCCTCTAGTGAAAATCCCATATGTTTTAGAGATAATATCTTTTGTAACTTTAATAAATCAGACTGAGTATATCTTCTATATCCATTTTCCATAACAAAAGAGGGTTTTAACAACCCTATTTTGTCATAATATCGAATGGTACGTTCTGTCACATTTGCAAGTTTTGCGAATTGCCCTGTAGAGTAATTCATGTTACCCTCTCCTGTTCATATGGATATTTTGCATTATTATACTGATAACTTTAAATAATAAACTTTATTTAATATAGAGAAACTAATAATCCATAGCAAGTCAATTATTGCCTCATTATTTTTTTATAGCTAAATGAGTAAGCTTCCAAATTTTTGAGTCCTTTATATTTTCCAGTTCTTCATTCAATAGTTTTTCTTTCATTTTGATATCATTAAAATTAGTGCCAAGTTCTTTAATAACATCATCTGGTAGAAATGACAGTGAACAGCAATCAAATTCGACGGTAATACATACATCTTTCTTGGTATTAATATTGTCTAATTTAAAAATTATTTGTGGATCCTCATCATAGAATAGTAAACAATTATCATGTTGAGTTCCATTTATTAGCAAATAAGCGTCAAACTGTTTATCATTTACCCATGATTTAAAATTTTTTAAAAGAACGCCTCCTGTAATATTAGGATCAAATCTAACATGTATAGTATCTGAATTACATTTAAAGGTCATTTTTTCATGAATTAATTCATAGGGATAGATAAAGTACTTTTCTTGAAATTTCTGGGTTTCAAGAAAACCTCTCACATCTCCATAATAAAGCTCTGCAATACATTCTTTTCGACCATATTGTGATAGACGGAAGTTCTTATCATTGAAAAGATTATATATTTCCCTTTTAGAGATATCTGGTAAGTTATTTTCACTCATTAGTTTTGTAACTTCATTAAATAATCGATTCGATGAATTTCCATCTGAGTACCGGTGATAAATTGTTTTTAACTGTGCTCTGCAAGTAGAAGAATCATCTTCACCTTCTCTAAAAATGTGTTCTAACAAATCGAGTAACTCTTTTTGATTTTTTACAATAGAACCAGGCATCAAGTATTGCGGATCATCAGCTATAAATCCCCTATCTGATGCATAATCTTGCATATCAGGACAAGAAAAAATTATTGGGCGATTTAATAACAGGTAATCAACAAAAATTGAAGAATAATCTGTAATTAGCAAATCAAATGCATTTAAAATATGATATATCGTAATTAAATTATCTGTAAATAGTGTGTTATCTAAAAAAACTATTCTATCCAATTTACTATATACTGGTTTATTAATTTTTCCATCATCTTCAAAATGTGTTTTGATAAATAAAAGCAAATTAAGATCAGATAATTTTTTATTCAACTTATTCAATTCATAGTCGGGATAGTTAAAGATATTATCATCAAATTGTGCGCCTTCTTTTTTCAATCCCTTTCGCATTGTAGGCATGTACAAAAGCAATTTTGACTCACCATACTTTTCTCCTATAATGCTTTCTAATATTGATTTACCATCATTATGGAAAATCAAATCGTTTCTAGGAAAGCCAGTTACAAATGCTTTCCGAGGATCTGTAGCAAACATGCCACTTGTAATCACTTGTCCAAACCTAGATGTTACCGGTATAACATCAGTTTGCGCAGTAATCACACGTAAATTATCAAAAGTTGATTCATCTCCAATCGCATTATCAAAAAATCCAATAACTTTTAAAGGAAATCCATGCCAGGCTGCAATATGAATCTGCTCAATTCTTTTTTTATAAGAAAATTCAAAAGTTGATGAAAATAGGATTTGCGCCCTTTCAACCATTTCATTAGAAATACTAGAGCCTTTTAAACCGCATGCTATTCCCTTATTAGTCATCTGTTTTAATACTTTTTCATCATTGACTATCCAGAATGTCTTATAGTCAGTATTATTGATAATAAATTCCCAAAAACCTCTTGAGTTATCTGCGAAATCTGGATTTGACTCAAAGACTATTAATTTTTGATCGATTTCATTCGATAATAAAGTATGCTCCATATTATGCCCTCTAAATTAATTGAAATGGTCCATGTTCAATCTTAAAATTCTTGTTATAGTATGGATCTCCATCTTTTAAGATATCGGGCCATTTCTTCTGGAATTTTTCTACTTCGTTATTAAAGCGCCATATCTTTTCTTGATTATCTTCATATCCTCTAGACTTCGATTCATAATGATGCCATAAAGCAAAAGCATTATAAACAATTAACTTTTCTGCTTTACGAATTTTCAAACATAAGTCTACATCATTGCAGGCTACTTTGAATTGTTCATCAAATCCACCAACATCTAAGAAAATACTCTTTTTAACCATCATACAAGCTGCTGTAACCGCTGAGTAATTACAATTGATTCTAGCTCTTACCATGTATCCATAATCATCTTTATCAATACCATTAAATACATGACCTGCATAACCGCCAAAACCAATAACTACCCCTGCGTGCTGCACTGTATCATCCTCATACAAAAGTTTTGCTCCAACTGCTCCGACTTCCGGACGCATACAACAGCCTAGCATCTCAGATAAGGCATCTTTTGTAATCATCTCAGTATCGTTATTTAAAAATAACAGATACTCCCCTTTGGCATACTGTACTCCATAATTATTAATTAAAGAATAATTAAAATCTTTATCCCATGTTACTACTTTTACATTATCATGTTCTAATTGAATTTGTTCATAATAATCAAAAATATCCTGTTCTGTACTGTTGTTCTCGATAATAATAATTTCAAAATTTTTGTATATATTTATATTATATAAAGAGTTAATACATGTTTCCAAAATATTTTTGTGATTCATGTTTGGAATAATGATAGATACTAATGGATTGCCTTTTGTGCTATATGTTGTGTGGTACATACCCCACATTGGTTTTGGCATCATTTCTACTGTAGCTTCTACTCCAGTTCGTTTATAGTGTTCTTCAATTGCCTTTTTTCCTGCTTCATAACAATATAATTTACTCTCTGGATTTTGCGCAGTTGATAATGGATGCATTCTCCAATGATATAGAATTTTCGGCACGTGATAAATTCCATTTGCTTTCTCAATACATCTAAACATAAAGTCATAGTCCTGAGCACCATCAAACTCACTTCTCATTCCACCGACTTGATCAATAATTTTCTTATTTACCACAAAGAAATGAGTAATGTAGTTATGAGATCTAAATAAATCCGGACTATAGTCTGGTTTAAAGTTTGGATCTACAAACTCTTTTTTACTATCATCAAATTTATCTTCATCTGTATAAACCAAATCATATGGGTAACCCTGAATTGCTTTTACAACTTCATATAACGCATTAAGCTCAAGCATATCGTCATGGTCATATAAACCGACATAATCTCCTGTTGCCAATTCTAATGCTTTATTCATATTGCCAGAGATTCCATAATTTTGCTCTAACTTAGTCCATTTAATACGATTGTCCGGATAATTTTTTTCGATATAATGAATAACATCATCTGTATTACTTCCATCCGCAATACATAATTCCCAATTTGAATAAGATTGATGAACAACTGTATCAATCATTTCTTTCAAATAGCTCTCTTTTGTATTAAAAGTCGCAACTATGATACTGATTTTAGGAGCATAAGAAAACTTCACTTGTGCTTGTTTTTGTAATTCTTCTTCCGTTATTCTTTGTCCTAAAAACCAATCTTGGTATGTCACAGAATTTGTATTGGGTCCAAATTTTAAACGACTAATAAATTTCTTCAATCCGTTTTCTTTTAAATATTTTGTAGCTTTTGAAATGTTTTCACCATTTAACTCATTCAAATAGGCATGAAATAACGCTAGTTTTGAATGTCTTGCAACAGAAAGATGTTGTTTTGTTTGATAAGAATCAGATGTAAAACAAATATTATAAGAGTCTTTTTTATCATATGGAAAAGAAATTCGAAAGCCACAAAATTTTTGACTATTATCAATCATTTTCATCTCTAATAGATCCGATCTTAAATTTATCTGTAATGTCGAATCAACGGTTTCATTTCTGCTATTTTCAATAGAAAATTTAACTTCTTCCTTTTGTAGTGAAAAAGCCCAGCCACTTGCAGTCGCCATGTTTTTTTCCTCATCAATCTCAAAAGAATCGATATTATATTCGATCATTGAATCGTTCTCTATCTGTAACAATTGATTAGTTGTGGCACTGTATATTTGTTCCTTTTCTTTGCCATCAGAAACTACATATAAAGAAAAAGAATTTATTCTGTTACTACCACAAGGTACAACTATACGGAATCCTTGACTTTCTTTTAGAACAATTCCTTTCTTCTTGAATGCAAGTCTAAGATCACCTCTATTGTATTTAATAACTTCTAAGGGCACATTTTGGTTATTGATAGATGCCAAGTAGTCAATATTTGATTGATCCTTGGCAATACACCATCCCAAAATTTCAATATAGCTCTTACTTGGTAATTTTTTATACTTTACTCGATCAATACTGTAATTATAATTCTCTGACATACTGTACCTTCCTGATTATAGTTCTTCTGCAAACCCTTTTTCTAGCTTTCTAAAAATTCCATAGCCAATTAATGTGACTACAAGGCCAAGAAGCAATACTAAAAATAATGGTAGTGGATCCGGCCAAACGTGATACATAAAAACATCTCTATATGCTGATACTAAAATAGTTAGTGGATTTATAGAAACTAATGTATAAAGAATCCCTGCACCAGACAATAAGTCTAATTGATAAATGATTGGTGTTGCATAAAAGCCCATATTTAAAACAAATCCAATGATATATTCCATATCTTGCACATAAACATTTACAGCACCCAATATCAATATAATTCCTAAAGACAAAATGGATTGAATTATTGCAATAATTGGAACGATAATAATGTGATAAGAGATACCAACTCCAAAAATAAGACAAAATACAATTATAATTATACAGGAAATTAGAAAGTTGATTAAACCACTAGCCACTTGAGAAATTAACAATATTTCTCTGGGAAAATAAACTTTTTTAATTATCCCGGCGTTAGCCTTAATTGAAGTGGTACCTCCATTAACAACTGTTGTAAAAAATGTCCAAGGAATTAATCCGGCTATCAAGTAAATAACATAATTGTCTCCTTGTGCGCCCCGCATCAAAAAAGGGAATACAATAGCATAGACCAGCACTTGAAGTAGTGGATTAATAAAAGACCATAAAATTCCTAAAAACGAGCCTTTATATCTACCTCGAATATCTTTTTTTATATTTGTCTTCAGAAGTTCCCGGTATTCATATATTTCTTTTAATATATTCATTGTCTTTCCCCCTAGGATAAGCTAATTTGTATTTCTTTTTCAGACAATACCTCATCATTCAAGCCAATACATTGTACATTTATTTTATGTTCTCCTGTTTTTTGTCCTTTTAAAGAAACAAAAGCTTTCCAGCCAATTGTATCTACATCAATAAAGCCTGCATAATCATCTTGATAGGCTTCATATACATCCGATCTTGGCACACGTTTTACATCTTCCACAAGTTTTCCATCAAACAAAACTTTCAACTGTGACTCTTCACAATTTGAGATTTCCCATCCTTCAACTGCAAAATTCTCATTTGTTAATTTTATGGTTGAGAAATCTTTAGGTCGATCAATGAAAACGACACCTCTATGCACTGCTTTTCCTTTAGCAATTGCTTCTTTTTGTTCTTGCTTATGATCCAAAGCCACTTGTTTTAAATATTCGTCAATGACATATGTTGGATCTCCATCTAATCTAAATTCACCTTTATAAATCCAAATTGCTCTATGGCACAGTTGTTTAACTACGCCCAAACTATGAGTGACTATTACTATTGTTTTTCCTGAATCTCTTAATTCTTCTAACTTAGCATAACATTTATCCTGAAAATGCTGGTCACCTACTGCCAGAATCTCATCAATCAACAGGATATCCGCATCTACATTAATCGCAACTGAAAAAGCTAATCGCATATACATACCAGATGAATATGTACGAATTGGATTGTCAATAAAATGGCCTAACTCAGAAAAATCTATGATCTGCTGAATTCTTTTTTCTATATCCGATCGGTTTAGCCCAAAAATCGAAGCATTAAAATAGATGTTCTCTCTGCCGGTAAAATCCTGATGAAAACCTGCGCCTAACTCTAATAAAGAAGTAACTTTCCCATATGTCTTTATACTTCCTGAATTAGGATATATGATTCTTGTCATTAGCTTTAACAATGTTGACTTTCCTGAACCATTTGTACCAATCAACGCTACCGTTTCACCTTTTTTTATATCTAAACTTATATTCTTTAATACTTGATGCACTTCTGCATTGCCTCTATGCCAAAACAACATTTTTTCTTTTAAAGTATGAGCTTTATCATACTCTACCTTAAAGCTTTTTGACATATTTCTAACTTCAATTGCATTCTGATTTTCCATGCGACCACCTCATTAGTCAAACAGTCTTATTTTAGCATAAATCATAGATTAAACAAATTAAGCATCTGTTATTCATTATGAAAATATACATAAAAACAAAATAATAACGAATAAACTACTTAATAAAGCCCCAATAAGATAATATTCTGAGAATTGTGGATCTTCTGAAATCTTTTTATATCGCGTAATCGATTTTGCGGTTAAGATTAAACCTAGTACTGCATATTGATGTAAGCTAAGCATCAGCAAAATGAACAAACGTTCCATTTTACCAATGAAAGAACCAGTAGAAGGAAAAGTATTTATATCCGCTTTATGAATGGGTTCACACTTCTTTAAAACAATTTGAATCATAGGACTACATGGTTCTTGAATCAACAATAAACAAAGAACCCATTGTATAAAACTATTGGCATCTATATTAAATTGTTCTAAAATCCATACTAAGTTAGAATTTAACTCGCTACTTTTAAGACGTACTGTATGGAACAAAGAATAGCTCATTAAGAAACCAACATATAAAAAATGTTTTTTAATTACTGAGTTTAAATGACCGCCGATTTAACAGAATAATTTTTTCAGAAAATTGCATAGCCATCCAATAAAACAACGATATAATCAGTACATCCAACCATTGTACTTGACCATAAAAGATAAATAAAATAATAGTTAACAGTAGTGGATATAAAACCATCTTTGATTTGTGTAAAAACTTTAAAACATAAAAGTCTACTAAAACATAATTATCAATAATATAAATAAAAAGCTCTTAGCCATTTTCTTCTATACTCATAACTAATGTATTTAACAAATCCCATGAATCTTTCACCTTATAAAACTCTGTTTTCTTTAATGTTTTACTGATAGCTGGTTGACCTATCTTTAAAAAGGCTGCTGTTTTAAACTGGTTCATTTCATGATTCATATAAGCATGCAAGATTTCAACTTGGCGACTTGTGTAACTACAATATAAAATGGAAAGTAACGACAGGGTATTATTCATAATTTCCGTTTTTAATTGATCATGAGTATAAATTTTGGCTTAATTTGCAATTTGCTGACTTTGGCTTTTTCATGTGAATCTTTCCGATATGCAAGTGAAAATATCTAGTGTTGTTATCTGGCGAATATAAAAATAACATTTT
>OLSE01002457.1_pt1 | contig 10627 bp, 7 predicted proteins | sample 1673191 | NCBI WGS metagenome assembly OLSE01 (sample SAMEA3136764, study PRJEB25190) | human gut metagenome | biome: human gut; feature: human-associated habitat; material: faeces | place: Austria | collected 2013
TAAACGCTGAAGGCATCTAAGCGTGAAGCCCCCCTCAAGATGAGATATCCCATCGAAAGAGTAAGACCCCTTAGAGAGTATGAGGTAGATAGGCTGGGAGTGGAAGTGCAGTAATGGATGGAGCGGACCAGTACTAATCGGTCGAGGGCTTAACCAAGGGAAGATGGATGGGAAGGAAAAGAGATTTGCGTTCAATGTTCGGTTTTGAGGGTATGGGTGAAAAGAGAAGATAGGGAAGAATGATCCTCGATAGCTCAATGGTAGAGCACTCGGCTGTTAACCGAGTTGTTGTAGGTTCGAGCCCTACTCGGGGAGTTTTTTAGTATAATATATGGTGACATAGCCAAGTGGTAAGGCCCCGGTCTGCAACACCGTCATCGCCGGTTCAAATCCGGCTGTCACCTCTCTCAAAAGGACTACATCAGTTTATGATGTGGTCTTTCTTTTATATAATTTGCAAATAAAATATATTGTGAATTTATGTAATATTCGTAATATATGTTGTACACATTTCATTATTTTTTAATTTTCTAAATTATTTTTCAGGATGTTACACTAAATTAATAAAGAGAAATATAAGCCTGATAAACAGAATTATATTTCTCTTTTTTAACAACTCTTATCCTTTTTTGAATAGTTGTAGTAGTATTATTATTCCTCTTCAGGATATTTCATACCCCATTCAGCTCTTATATCTGACATAATTTTCATTACATCATATGTATATTGACAGTGCATGAGGGTTTCTATTTCATCTGATGATGCTGAGCTTACAGCTTTTTCCATATCACGTACTTCGTAATACAGTGCATCTGATGTATCACCGGCATCAATTACTTCTTTATGACCATCCTCTGTATATGTAATAGTTGCCTGCATTCCTCTTGGATACTCAAAGATTTCCACATATGCCTTGTCAAAAGAGAGCGTAGCACGTTTTGGCTGCTTGGAATGTAGAGATAATGTGACAGTTGCCATTTCCACTGCATCATTCATAAGCAGAATACCTGCCTGTTCATCAACACCGGTTGGTGCATATTTAACCTGTGACGATACTTGTGTTGGTGTTTCCTTGAAGAACCAGCGGATAAGAGAAAGTGAGTAAACTCCAATATCAAGCAATGCTCCTCCAGCAAGCTTACGACTGAAAAATCGGTTTGTCATATTGTAATCCTTGTAGCTTCCAAAATTGACCTGAATTAAATTTAGCCTGCCGAGTTGTCCACTTGCAATTATTTCGTTTAGCTTTTTATAAACAGGCATATGATATATAGTCATGGCTTCAGCAAGAATAACGTTATTTTCTTTGGCCAGTGAGACGGCTTCATCGAGCTCTGCGATATTTAAAGTAATAGATTTCTCACAGAGTACATGCTTTCCATTAGAAAGGGCTTTTCTTAGATAATTGATGTGAGTATTGTGTGGAGTGGAGATGTAAATGATATCCACATCAGGATCATAAAAGACGTCATCAATGTTGTCATATACCTTTGAAATGCCATATTTTTGTGCAAAAGCTACGGCCTTTTCATGAGTTCTGTTGGCAACTGAATAAAGAGTGCGTCCTTCCTTGGAGAGAGCATGCGCGAGCTCATTAGCTATTACACCGCAGCCGAGTGTTGCCCAATTAAGCTGTTTCATGTGAAATCCTCCTTTTTAACTTAAAGTATTGTAGCTGTGATGGTACATAAATTATTTAAAATGGTGTGAAATAACAAAATATAAACTCATTGATGATACCTTTTGACCCTTTAATCATAAAATATGTACCATAATGAACATATTCTAGCATGATGAATTATGAATTACAATGCATTTAGATTCAAAACAGTCAAAAACAGTCAAATTTGATAGTGACTAAATTAAAATTAGTTAATTTGAACTATATTTTAGATTATAAATTAGTAATAGAAAAGATACTAAAATTAGTAATTAGGCAAGTATTAATGATATATATGTTATATTCTGCACTAAAATCAATGTTGTATTTGCATATAGTGCACAATTTTAAAATTTGCTTTATATATTTTCAACAATTTTTAGTGTGATTATTTGTGAATATAAATGACGGATTATGATTGACAATGACGGATTATGAAAATATAATTATACTACAAGTTAAATGAATGTTGAAATGTTTAATACAGTAATTTGAAAATAAGCATTAAATAAATGGCTTATAAAATAAGTCTTTGAATAATTTGATAAACTGGGGTGATTAGATGCTGGCAGAAGATAGATGCAAAAAAATACTCGATATATTAGATTCGATGGGAAGTGTGACTGTTCAGCAGCTTATGGATGAGCTTGATACATCCGAGTCAACAATCAGACGTGATCTGGTTGCAATGGACAAGAAGGGTTATCTCACCAAGGTACATGGTGGTGCGATTGTAAATAATACGAATATCCATACTCAGGATGAGAAGGTTATCAACAGGCTTAAGCAGAATCGCAACGAAAAGGAACAGATTGCCAGATATGCGGCATCACTTATTGTGGATAATGATTTTGTTTATATAGATGCCGGTACTACAACAGCAGTCATGATTGATTATATTACTGCAAAGAATGTGGTTTTTGTTACAAACTCTCTGACTAATGCCAAGAGAATTTCCGATAGGGGATATACAGTATATATTCTGGGTGGCGAGTTCAAGTCTACTACCGAGGCTATTGTCGGAGATGAGGCCGTTGTGACGCTCGATAAATATAATTTTACGAAGGGCTTCTGGGGAACCAACGGAATTACTGTGAAGAATGGATTTACGACTCCGGAGATAAAGGAGGCCATGGTTAAAAAGAAATCCATGGAGAATAGCAAGGAGAAATACATTCTTGCGGATGACAGTAAGTTTTCACAGGTATCAAGTATCAAGTTTGCTGATTTTGAGGATGCTGTAATTGTTACAAATGCACTAAACAATGACAACTATAAGAAATACAAAAATATTAAGGAGGTCTAACATGATTTACACAGTTACCTTTAATCCATCATTAGATTATATTGTTGATGTAACAGATTTTAAGACAGGAGTAGTCAATAGAACGACTGGAGAGAAGATTTTTGCAGGTGGTAAGGGCATCAATGTTTCCATGGTTCTTAAGAATCTTGGAATGAGCAATACTTCACTTGGTTTTACAGCGGGTTTTACAGGAAATGAAATTAAAAGACTTCTAGCAAAAAAAGGTGTTGATACTGATTTTATAGAGGTGGAGGATGGTATTTCACGTATCAATGTGAAGCTTCGCTCAAATGAGGAATCCGAGATTAATGGTCAGGGACCGGTAATCACTGAGGATAACATTAAAAAGCTTTATGAGAAGCTAGACTGCTTAAAGGAGTCTGATGTGCTTGTGCTAGCAGGAAGTATTCCTGATGTAATGCCTTCATCAATGTATATGGATATTATGAAGCATCTTGAGGGCCGCGGAATAAATATCGTGGTTGATGCGACGAGAAATCTGCTCACAAATGTGCTTGCGTATAAGCCATTCCTTATCAAGCCAAACAATCATGAGCTCGGTGAGATATTCGGGGTTGAGATTACAGACAAGGACGATGTGATAAAGTATGCAAAGAAGCTTCAGGAGCAGGGCGCAAGAAACGTGCTTGTTTCTATGGCAGGTGACGGAGCAGTGCTTGTGACCGAGGATGGACAGGAATTTAAGGCACAGGCTCCTAAAGGAAAGCTCAAAAACTCTGTAGGCGCAGGTGATTCGATGGTAGCCGGATTTGTTTACGGATACCTCAAATCAAATGATTATAAGCAGGCATTTATTTATGGAGTATGTACAGGAAGTGCAAGTGCATTTTCTGAGGAGCTGGCTACAAAGCCGGAGGTTGAAGCACTTATTGATAAATGGAACAGTGCTTCCAATTAAACAAACGGTATCAAAAAGGTTGATATAAATAATTAATATATTCTATTAGGAGGAATGATGTATGACAATCAGGGATTTGTTGGCAGCTGAGAGTATCAATTTAAATGGTACGCCTGCCGGAAAAACCGAAGCATTGAATCAGTGTATTGATTTGATGGCAAAAAGTGGCAAAATAGCCGATGTGGAGAAGTATCGCAAGGGTGTTTTTGCAAGAGAGGAGGAAGGCACAACAGGAATTGGAATGGGTATAGCAATTCCTCATTGTAAGTCTGATGCTGTTACTAAAGCAGGTCTTGCGGCAATGGTTGTAAAAGATGGGGTTGACTTTGAATCACTCGATGGTACACCTGCAAAGATTATTTTCCTTATCGCTGCACCAAACACAGAGGATAATGTGCATCTTCAGGTGCTTAGCAAGCTCTCTGTTATGCTGATGGACGAGCAGTTTACAAATTCTCTTATCAATGCCGGTTCAGTTGATGAGTTTTTAAATATCATCGATAGCGCTGAAAAAGCAAAGGATGAGAAAGAGGCTGCCAAAGAGGCAAAGGCTAAAGAGCCTGTTGAGGTGAAGAAGGACGATGTATTTATCGTTGCAGTTACAGCCTGTCCTACAGGAATTGCCCATACTTATATGGCTGCTGAGGCTATCGAGAAAAAAGCCAAGGAGCTTGGATATCAGGTAAAGGTTGAGACAAGAGGCTCAGGCGGAGCCAAAAATGTGCTCACAGATGATGAAATCGCAAAGGCTGCAGGTGTTATAGTTGCCTGTGATACAAATGTACCTACAGACCGCTTTGACGGAAAGAAGGTTATTGAGTGTCAGGTTTCTGACGGAATCAATAAGGCAGAAGAGCTCATAAAGAGAATTGCTGCCGGTGATGCTCCTGTATTTAAGGCATCAGGTAAAAAGGAGGCTTCACATTCATCAGTTGGTGGAAAAGAGAGCATTGGACATCAGATTTACAAGCATCTGATGAATGGTGTTTCACATATGCTTCCATTCGTAGTTGGTGGTGGTATTCTTATCGCAATCGCATTCCTTATCGATGGATTCAGTGTTGACCTTAATTCACTGCCGGCTGACCAGAGAGCAAATTTCGGTACTATTACACAGGCCGCAGCAATGTTTAAGGGAATTGGTGGAACAGCATTTGGATTTATGCTTCCAATTCTTGCAGGCTTTATCGCTATGAGTATTGCTGACCGTCCGGGTCTTGCAGTTGGTTTTGTAGGCGGTTCAATCGCAGCAAACGGTACATCAGGCTTCCTTGGAGCACTTGTAGCAGGTTTCGTTGCAGGATATATTGTGCTTCTCTTAAAGAAGGTATTTTCTAAACTTCCGGAGAGTCTTGATGGTATGAAGCCGGTTCTGCTTTATCCGCTGCTTGGTATATTCCTGGTAGGCGTTATAATGCAGTTTGTAGTTGAGCCTCCAATCGGAGCTTTAAATACAGCTATCAACAATGGTCTTAATGGACTTAACGGTGCAAGCGCAGTAGTGCTCGGAGTACTTCTCGGAGGAATGATGTCAGTAGATATGGGTGGCCCTGTAAACAAAGCCGCTTATGTATTTGGTACAGCTTCAATCGCTGCCGGAAACTACAATATCATGGCAGCAGTTATGATTGGCGGTATGGTTCCACCACTCGCAATCGCTCTTGCAACAATCTTCTTCAAGAACAAGTTCACAGCAGAGGAGAGAAAGGCAGGACCTACAAACTTTATCATGGGATTATCATTTATCACAGAGGGTGCAATCCCATTCGCAGCATCTGATCCGCTTCATGTCCTTCCGGCATGTGTAGTCGGTTCAGCAGTGGCAGGTGGACTTTCAATGGCATTTGGATGTACACTCATGGCACCTCACGGAGGAATCTTCGTAGTTCCTACAATCGGAAATCCGTTAATGTATCTTGTTGCATTAGTAATCGGATCTTTCATTGCATGTGGATTACTCGGATTACTCAAAAAGAAAGTAAGTGAATAAGCAATCCTCAATTATCATTTAATCCAACCTATAAACTAATCAACAAAGGCACTGCTTCGGCGGTGCCTTTGTTGTTATGTTGTGATATAAAAATTAAAAGTATAAACATTCTCTGAAATAACAGCCTCATGCCTTGACGAGTGAATTTTCCAAGCTTAAAGTAGTATTAGGATGAAATAGTAAGTCAAAAAATCAATTATTTATGAGACTTAAATAAAAAACAGTGAGGCATAAAATGGGCAAGGTTATAGGTATAGATTTAGGAACAACAAACAGCTGTGTGGCAGTATTGGAGAACAATCAGCCGGTAGTCATAACTAACAGCGAGGGTCAGAGAACAACTCCGTCTGTAGTGGCTTTTACAAAGAATGGAGAGCGACTGGTTGGCGAGGCTGCAAAGAGGCAGGCAGCAGTCAATGTGGACAGGACATTTTTCTCAATAAAGAGACAGATGGGAAGCGATTTCAGGGCAAAAGTGGACGGAAAGCTGTATTCAGCTCCTGAGATTTCTTCTATGATTCTCAGAAAGCTGAAAAAGGATGCAGAGGACTATATTGGTGAGGCAGTGACAGACGCTGTAATCACAGTTCCTGCATATTTTTCGGATGCGCAGAGGCAGGCAACTAAGGATGCAGGAAGGATTGCGGGGCTTAATGTGCTTCGAATCATAAATGAGCCAACCTCTGCGGCACTCGCATACGGACTGGACCACGGACAGCAGCAGAAAATTCTTGTCTACGACCTCGGAGGAGGAACCTTCGATGTGTCTGTTATCGAAATAGGGGACAATCTGATAGAGGTGCTTGCCACAGCCGGTGATAATCATCTGGGTGGAGATGATTTTGATGAGAGAATCACGAATTATCTTGTCACAGAGTTTTACAGACAGCAGAATGTGGATCTGAGAAAGGATAATACTGCTATGCAGCGTGTCAGGGAGGAGGCTGAGAAGGCAAAAAAGGTGCTTTCATCATCATCCTCAACCACTATCAACCTGCCATTTATCACCACTGTAAAGGGACAGCCGGTCCACATGGAGATGAACCTCACAAGGGCTGAATTTAATGAGATAACAAAGGATCTGGTGGAGAGAACTGCTATTCCTGTCAATCAGGCACTTTCAGATGCGGGGATTTGTGCAGCAGAGCTTGGAATGGTGCTGTTGGTAGGAGGCTCGACACGTGTGCCGGCTGTTGTTGAGGAGGTAAGAAGAATTACAGGAAAAGAGCCTTCACACAACCTGAATCCTGACGAGTGCGTGGCACTCGGTGCAGCAGTACAGGGTGGCAAGCTCGGTGGAGCAATTGTCGCAGGCAGCAGTGCGGCAGAGATTATACTGATGGATGTCACACCGCTTTCACTCGGAATTGAGACAGTTGGTGGTGTCTCAACCAAAATTATTGACAGAAATACGACTATTCCTACGAGATACAGCCAGATTTTTACAACTGCAGGAAGCTTCCAGACCTCTGTGGATATAAAGGTACTGCAGGGTGAGAGGCAGTTTGCAAGGGACAATAAGCTGATTGGAAACTTCAGGCTAAAGGGCATCAAGCCGGCTCCGGCAGGTGTGCCGCAGATAGAGGTGACGTTTGATATAGATGCAAACGGCATTGTGCAGGTTTCTGCAAAGGACCTGGGCACAGGAAAGCATCAGGAGATTACGATTACCGCAAGCTCAAATTTGTCTGATTCTGAGATTGAGCAGGCAATCCGCGAGGCACAGGAGTATGAGGCAACAGACGGACAGAGAAAGGCTTATATTGATGCAAGAAGTGAGGCTGATACGCTTGTGCGACAGGTGGAAAATGTCATGGCTGACAAGGAAAAAAGAAAGGCTATGGACAGCGCACAGAAAAAGAGTGTGAAATCGTCACTTTCATATGTGAAGAAGCTTATTTCAAGGACAAAGCCCGGAAATGTGAGCGAAGAGCAGGCTGCCGAGATAAAGCATGCGGCAGATGAACTGAGAAATGCGGCAGCGGGATTGATTTAATTATAGTAACTACTATTATTCATTTGGCTATTTACGAGAAGCGGATTTTCATATAAAATATGGGTAAGTGGTGAGTATTCATAACCACCCTGAATAGTTATAATGTTAATTTAAATCCGAGGAAATAGAAAATGAATGCGAACGATAAAACAGAAAAGGTACTAAGAGAAATTCATATCATGCTCTCAAAGGCGGAGCCGTATAAGCCGGAGCCGAGCAGGGTGATCATAAACAAGCAGCAAATGATAGATTTACTTGCTGAGCTGAATAAGTGTATATATGCAATACAGGATGAGTATGAGCTTACTGAACAGAGTCGCAATCACGCAGAGAGAGAGTTCAGAAAGAAGGGGGATCAGATAGTCTGGGATGCAAGCAGAAAGGCTGAGGATGTGTATGCAGCATCGGTTATCTATACGGATGAGGCGCTTTCAAGAGTGCGTGATATCATCAATGATACCAACGAGTCACTTGAAAAGCTGTGCAAGAATATGAAGGATAAGATTGCAGAGCAGGAGAAGATAGTTAAAACTAACCAGTATGAGCTCAAGGGACAGCTTCAGGATTTGTCCGATACGGAGAAGTATCTTAAGATTATCGATGACAGAAATAAGGAGATAGAACGTCAGAAAAATGCAGGTAAACCTGTAGAGGAGCGTACTATTGACAATGAAGAGAAGTCCATCTATGCAAACAGACAGACTGAAATCAAGGTAAATATGGATTATATCAGAAAACTGGGACTTGCTGAGGGCGAGGACCTGGGAGATGGTGTAGTGGGTGAAGTGAAGCTTGCAGACGATACACCTGATGCCGGATCAAATCATAGAAATGATAAGGATGAAGCTAAGGCTGCCGGCTCAAAATCGTCTGTTGATGAGGATTATAAGGCAATAAGCAGAAAAGCCGGCAATCCACCTGTTATCAACACAAAGGAAGGGAAGGAGCTCACAGACGGTATCCACAGAATGTGGCAGAGCATCACCGGAAATAAAGGGAAATGAAACACACCTATGTAATATAAAGCAGCAGTTCAAAACAGAACGGCTGCTTTTTGGCTTATATTTAAAAGTGGGTAATATTAAGCAGATTTTAAGAAAAACAAAGTGGATAATCTGATAAAATATAGCTGACTAACGGCAGGAGAAGGTTTCTGTTAAAAATTCATAGAAGGAGGATAATATGACAATATTAGTTTGTGATGACGACAAGGAAATAGTTGAGGCAATTGAGATTTACCTGATGCAGGAGGGCTACGACGTGGAGAAGGCTTACGACGGCATACAGGCGGTTGAAATTATGAAGAATAAAAAAATAGACCTCATGATAATAGATGTCATGATGCCAAAGCTCGACGGAATAAGAGCCACTTTGCAGATACGAAAGGAAAGCAGGGTGCCGATAATCATTCTATCGGCAAAGACAGAGGATGCTGACAAGATTTTAGGCCTCAATGTGGGAGCTGATGATTATGTCACAAAGCCTTTTAATCCGCTTGAGCTTGTGGCAAGGGTAAAGTCACAGCTTCGCAGATATACCACTCTGTCAAGCAATGATGCAGCCGGAGACAAGGTTTATGAAGCCGGAGGTCTTTTGGTAAATGATGATTTAAAAAAGGTGACTGTGGATGGTGAGGAGGTAAAGCTCACACCGATTGAATACAATATACTGCTTTTACTCTTTAAAAATAAGGGAAAGGTCTACTCAATAAACGAAATATATGAGAGCATATGGAACGAGGAGGCGATAGGCGCCGACAATACAGTTGCTGTGCACATCAGACATATCAGGGAAAAAATAGAGATAAATCCTAAGGAGCCGCGATATCTGAAGGTGGTCTGGGGAGTAGGCTATAAGATAGAGGACAACAAATGAAGCAGTATACGATAGGAAAAAAAGCAGCGGTCATAGTTTTACATCAGCTATGCATGATACTTATGGTGACAGGAGTGTTTGCCACAGGCTATGCATTCAGGCACGATGCGCATGGAAATATTGATATATATACACTAATATCGCTGGCGGGCCTGGTAGGCAGCTTTGTGAGCCTGGCATATATGGCAAACGTGGCCGGCAGAAAATCAGAGGATGATTACACGATATACTATTTACCGATTGACAAGGTATACTCTGATGTGATGCTGGTGATATTTACACTGCTCATGGTATTTATGGGAAAAGTGATTTCAGGCGTAAAAAACCAGCATTTTGACTATGCATCACTCATTATGACGGCCGGCACATTTACTTTTTTGTTTGATCTGGCTTTTATTATTTTATACCAGAGCATTGTAAGGAAGATAAAAGGCAATATACTTTACACACACAGCCTGATGTACAAGGGCTATGAGCTTTTGAAAAGAGTTATTGAGAAAAAGGATATCCACACACAAAAAAATAAAGAGATAATGCGCATACAGGAGGCACTTGAAGCTATCTCGGATAACGGCAGGTCAGCTGATCGAGGCAAACGTAGATCTCACGCTGGCAAACGATATCACCGGTCCGGTTGCCATCCGAGAGATGGAGAAGGCGGGCTTCGATAAGGTGTTCGACAACACCAAGATCGCGCTGGTAATGGACCACTTTGCACCGAACAAGGATATTAAGTCCGCAGAGCAGTGCCTCGAATGCCGCGAGTTCTCCAAGAAGTACAACATCGTAAACTTCTTCGACGTTGGCGCAATGGGTATTGAGCACGCGCTGCTGCCCGAAAAAGGTCTGACCGCTCCCGGTGAGCTTATCATCGGCGCGGA
>OLSE01002460.1_pt1 | contig 10622 bp, 8 predicted proteins | sample 1673191 | NCBI WGS metagenome assembly OLSE01 (sample SAMEA3136764, study PRJEB25190) | human gut metagenome | biome: human gut; feature: human-associated habitat; material: faeces | place: Austria | collected 2013
AGCGGCCCCAACAAAACCGCACCTGCTGCGGTTTTGCATGGTTCAATGTTCTCAAGCCCGTGCGCGAAAGCGCATCAGCGCACGAAGTGCGCGCGGCCGCGCAAGCGGCGGGCTTGAGGTTATTATACCACGCGCCCAAAGCCGGGTACACGGCAAATCTTGCGCAAGGGGATTTTATTTCGTGTGGATTTTCTTAAAAAAAGGTGTTGACATCGGGCGAATTTCTTCGTATAATGATAAAGCACTTCGGCGATACGCCGTGAATGCAATGCGGAATTGTGTAATGGTAGCACCTGCGACTCTGACTCGCATTGTGAGGGTTCGAATCCTTCTTCCGCAACCAAACGGCAGCATCTGCTGCCGTTTTCTTTCGGGGTATAGCGCAGTTGGTAGCGCGCTGCGTTCGGGACGCAGAGGCCTTGAGTTCAAATCTCAATACTCCGACCATCTTAAAAAAGGCCGCCGACAAAAGTCGGCGGCCTTTTTCCATATCTGTAACCGCACCGGTTTGGAGATATGCTAAGGGCGGCGGGCAGATTTTCAGGTTATACCGGCACCATGTTATTCTCCAATTGGGTCGTCAATCAGGGTAGCAACCCTGAATTTATGCCTGTGTCCTTCGTTTTGCTCTGTAACGGAGTCCAGGAAATGGACGTGCCGGCCATTTCCAACGGGAATCGCGCCCTGCGTTCTTCCCGAGAATTCATGAAAATGGTCCTCGTAAAAATCCGTCCTGAATTTCACCTCATGCACATGGTCACGTGTTCCAACCGGAATCACATCACAGGTCACAACTGCAAATCTATGATTGTGAGGGTCCGTCGCGGCCTCGGCAATCCGGACACTGCCAAGGACTTCATGGACGTGCGTTTGTTCTTTGGGGCAAACCGGACAGCGCTCATGGCGCTCTGCTTCCATATAATCCATAAAATACTCTTCTCCTTTATCGTTTCGGGAACAGCTTGCGGCTGTCTCCCATCATTATCATATGATGGAAAAAGCGCACATGTGCAGGAATGCAGCTTGCGGGCCGGCCGCAGATTGCTCCTGTATACGGCGGTTCCGGATTCGACAATTCCGCTCCATCCAGGCACCGCGGACCTTTGGGGCCACGCTGCTTTTTGTTTTTCACCCGGATTTTCACACTTGCAATTGCAGGCCGCATCCAGTATGATTAAATATATCGAAACTTTTTGCGAGGAGTATCAGTTTTATGGCAGAATTCAAATATGAGATCACAGAACGCATCGCGGTGCTGTCCCAGAGCCCCAACGGCTGGGAACGGCAGCTCAATATGGTGAGCTGGAACGACCGCGAGCCCAAATACGACATCCGCGACTGGGCGCCCGACAACAGCAAAATGGGCAAGGGCATCAGCCTCACCCACGACGAGCTGGCCATTCTGAAGGGCATCCTGAACGATCTTGAGATCTGACGGTATGGATTACAAAGCAGAGTTTATCCGTATTTTTTCCGAAAATGTCTCCCGCCCCGGCGCGCAGCAGCTGCTGGACTGGCTGGCGACCACGGATTTTTATACGGCTCCGGCCTCCACGCGTTTTCACGGCGCGTGCGAATGCGGCCTTGTGATGCACAGCATCAACGTGTATAACGTGCTGATGTCCCGCTTTTACACGGAAGAGGACAACAAGGAGAGTTTCACCCTCGTTTCTCTGCTGCACGACCTGTGCAAGGCCAATTACTACAAATCGGGGTTCCGCAACGTAAAGAACGACGCCACCGGGCAATGGGAAAAGGTTCCCTCTTACAGCGTGCAGGACGCTTTTCCGTTCGGTCACGGGGAAAAGAGCGTTTATCTCATCGAGCGTTTCATCCGCCTGAAGCCCGTGGAGGCCATCGCCATCCGCTGGCACATGGGCGGCTTCGACGACGCGGTGCGCGGCGGCAGCTACGCCATCAGCAATGCGTTCGACGAATACCCGCTGGCTGTCAAGCTTCATCTGGCAGACCTGGAGGCCACTTACCTGGTAGAGAAGGGCACCAGCAGCGTCAACCGCCGCTGAGCCCTGTTGCCTTATGAATCCCAAAAGGCCGCGTGCCCTTGTGAAAGGGCACGCGGCCTTTTTACTGCCTCAAAACATGAAAACCATCCTGAAGGCTGTCTTATCCTCCGGATTCCTCAGACCAATCAGCGTCCCAGCAGCGCCAGTAGCTTTTCCTTGGGCACAAGGCCCACGCTGCGGTTTTTTTCCTGGCCGTTTTCAAACAGCACCACCGTCGGGATGCTCATAACGCCGAAGCGCTGGGCAAGGCCCGGTTCTTCGTCGATGTTCACCTTGCAGACCTTTACATCCGTCTGCTCCGCCGCAAGCTGGTCGATGACCGGCGCCAGCATACGGCACGGACCGCACCAGCTCGCCCAGAAATCCACCAGCACCGGGCCGGAAGCCTTTGCCACCTGTTCTTCAAAATCCTGTGTTTTCACATTTACCGCCATAATCTTATCTCCTTTTGTGTTATCGCCCGCTGTGCGGCGCTTTCACCGCCGGCGGGATTGGTTTCTTTTTCCTTAATAATACTATACCATTTTAGTATAAAATATGCAAGTCCTATTTCTGTTCCCAGGCACGGCTCTTTTCATAGTTTGCGCCGGCCCCTATGGAAATAGTCACGGCGGCGCATCTGTTTATGCGGCCGGAAAACAGCCCCGGCTGCTTTTGTTGTTGAAGGAGCCCCTCGAACGTAAAATAAACCGCACCTGCGTACGCGCCGCCGAAAGATATGCGGCTGCGCGCGGCAGATGCGGTCTTAGGCAACACCGCACAATTCACGGCTGATGCCTTAAGCGTCACCTCGCTTGCAGATTTTCCGGCAACTGTCACAAAAATGCTCGCGAATACACAAAGTATTCGCTGCGCTTTTTGTTTAACCTGCCAAAAAATCTGCCGGCGCGATTCGACACTTAGAATTGTGCGGTGTTGCCCTTATTTTAAGGCTTCGGCCCGGACGGCCTTACGGTTCCTGCCCTCCGTTGAGCAGCGCGTTCAAATTGGCCAGCAGGTCGTCCGACAGCGCGGACCCCTGCTTTTGCTGGCCGCGCGGCGCAGTGAACACCGGAGGTTTCGCGGCAGCTCCCACAGACGGTGCAGAAGGCTCCTGCGCGCGCTGCATTTCCGGCTTCTTCTGCCCGGATACAGGCGCCGCCGGGGAAGCCTCCCCCTTCCGGGCCGCTGAAGCAGCGGCCGCTTCTCCCGCATCCGCCTTACTTCCCATCGGAGGGATGGGCGCGGAATAAGGGATGATCACAGGCTCTTCGGTGCGCGCGGGCGCAGGCTGCGCCTGCGGCGTGCCCGCCACCGCCGCGGCGGACGGCCTGGCATAGGGTCCCGACAACGGAACGCTGGGCGCGATCGGCGTGGGCTGCGGCACATAGGGCTGTTTCGCCTCCGTCCCACGCGGCGGCGGGGGCGGCGGCGTGTTCAAAATGCGGGCCGCCTCCGCGTCCGGTTCGATATAGGGCGCGGTATGGGGCGTATAGGGGTCAAACGGGGCAAACGGCATGGCACGCGGTGCATGCGGTTTCCCAAACGGGATCTGTGAGCCGGATTCCGGCGGCTCCTTCGGCGGCACCTGCGGGATCTCCACCTTCTGCACCACGGGCTGCGCCGGCGCTTCCGGAATATCATAAGGCGCATTGCCCGGCGCACCGCCGCGAGCCGCGTGCTGGACCGCGTCGTATTGCTCCTCCAGGACGGCGGGCCTGTCTCCCTGAGGCGTTACGTTGCGCCCCGGCAGCGGCCTGCCATTCGTTGCGCGGTAGCGTGGGCGGGAGGCTTCAAAGGCCGGCGGCTGCAGCTCCTGCTGCGGTTCCTCTGCCGCGGGCGGCACAGAAGACGGCATGGGCGCCATGGGCTGCTGGACTGCAGCGTGCCGTCCGGCGGCCGCTGTCTGCGGGAGATCCGCCTCTCTCGCCTGCACAACGGCCGCTCCTCCGTCACGCCCCAGGGCGGGCGCTCGGTCAAACCGGTCGTCCCTCCGGGATGCATACAAAGGATAACCGCCCTCCGGCGCGGCCGCATAAGGCGCGCGATGGTCCGGGCCGCAGCGGCGCGCGTACTCCTGTTCCCGCAGCGCTTCGTCGTAGCGTATACGGCGCAGGGCCTCCTGACGAAGCCGTTCCTCTTCATAAAAACGGTCGCGCAGTTCATCTTCATAGCGCACGCGGCGCAGAGCGCTGTAATAGGCGTCTTCTTCCCTGCGGGCGCGCACATATCGGTCGTATTCGCTGTCCGGCGCAAAAGCGGGAACCGCCCCGTCCCGAACGCTCCGCCCCTCCCGTACAGGGTACGCCGCATGCTCCTGCACAGCGTATTCACGGGCCGGAGCGGGCTCCTGCGGCGCTGGGGGCGCTGCCGGTTGGGCCGGCTGCGGCTGTGCGGCGGGCGCATTTTCAGGGAAACGCTCCACCTGCGCGCCAAGCGAGGATAGGCTGCGCTCGGTATTGCCCAGCGCGGCGGTGATGCCGTCGGTGGCTTTCTGCAGATCGCCCGTCGCCGCCAGTATCTTGGCGTCCACCGCCGCAAGCTGCGCCTTCAGCACAGCGATGCTGGCCGCAATGCCGTCGGCGGACTCCGCCAGCCCCGCCTTCGCTTTGCTCTTTTCCACCTTTGCTTGGGCCACAATGGCTGCGGCGTCCTCTTTCGCCTTTTCAATGTGCGCCGTCGCCTGAGCGTCAGCCGCGCGCAGAATGTCCCGCGCCTTGAGCTGCGCCTGCTGCAGCAGGGCCTGGTCGCCGCTGCTTCCCGAAGCGGACGCGTTCTGCCCGGCCGGCAGCGGCGCGCCGCGGCGTGTCAAAGCGCGCGTCAGATCGTCCACCGTTTCGCTCAGCCGCGCATTGTCGCTTTTCAGCGCGGCGTTTTCCTGCTCCCGGGCAAAGAGGCGGCTGCGCACCGCGGCGATCTCGTCGTTGGCCTTGTCCACCTCTGTGCGCAGCGCAGCAGCCTCTGCCACCGCGTCCTCCGCACGTTTTTTCTGGTTCTCCAGCTCGTTGAATACCTGCTTTGCCTTCTGCGCCAGTGTGCTTCCCTGCCGGCGCACGCCTGTCAGGTCTTTTTGGAGCGCGGCGATGGTGTCCTCCAGCGCCCGCGCTTTCTCCGCGTTTGCCGCGGAGATGCGCTCGATGTAAGACAGCACCTCCACCCGGTTAAAGCCGAAAAGCTCGGTATGAAATTCCGTCTCCGGGCCGGCGCCCGTCATGCCGTCCTGCTGTTTTTCCTCCAGTGTCTGCACACGCGCGCCTCCTTTCGTCTGTGCTGCGGCCGGGGCGCACGCAGCGCCATTCAGCCAAAAAAGCGGGGCTTAACGCCCCGCTTTTCCCAAGGTTGCTCAGTTGTTTCCGCGGTTGTTCAGCAGGCCGAGGATATCGTCGAAATAGCTGTTGTCATCTTCCTCCACCGCGGGGGCGGGCTGCACCGGCTGCGTGGGAGCAACGGGCTGCACCGGCTGCGCCGGGGCCACGGGCGCAGTATCGTTCTTGAACGCTACCTGCACCTTGCCGCCGAACGTGGCCGCATTCTGCGGCACGTCCATGGGGTCGCTGCCCACAAGGCCCGCGTCAAAGCCTGTGGCGATGACGGTAATGCTCATCTCATCCTTCAGGTTCTCGTCGAACGCGGCGCCCCAGATGATGTTCGCTTCGGGGTGTGCGGAATTGGTGATGAGGCTGGCGGCCTTTTCCACATCGTCCAGGCCGATGTCCGGCGAGGAGGTGATGTTGATGATAACGCCGCGCGCGCCGGAAATGCTCGTCTCCAAAAGCGGGCTGGAAATGGCCGCGTTGGCCGCGTCCTCCGCCTTGTTCACGCCCTTGGCGGAACCAACGCCCATGTGCGCGTAACCCGCGTCCTTCATGATGCTGCGCACGTCCGCGAAGTCCAGGTTGATGAAGGCCGCCACATTGATCAGCGAGGAGATGCTCTCCACGCCCTGGCGCAGCACATTGTCGGCCGCTTCAAAAGCGTTCAGCAGCGTGATCTTTTCCTGGCTGATGAGCTTCAGGCGCTCGTTGGGGATGACGATGAGGGAATCCACACGCTCCAGCAGGCCGGCGATGCCGATCTCGGCCATGTTCATTTTGCGCTTGCCTTCAAAGGCAAAGGGCTTCGTGACGATGCCCACGGTAAGAATGCCAAGCTCCTTGGCCACTTCGGCCACCACAGGCGCGGCGCCCGTGCCCGTGCCGCCGCCCATACCGGCGGTGATGAAGGCCATCTGCGCGCCCTTGAGGGCGGTGGCGATCTCGTCGCGGCTCTCCTCCGCGCTGCGCTGGCCGATCTCGGGGTCGGCGCCCGCGCCGCGTCCCTTCGTCAGCTTCGCGCCAAGCTGCACCTTCTGTGTGGCTTTGGAGGCAAACAGCGCCTGCTGATCGGTATTCATGCTGATAAATTCAACACCGCGCAGGCCGCTTTGCACCATGCGGTTGACAGCGTTTCCGCCGCCGCCGCCCACGCCGATGACCTTGATGTTCGTTATATTCTGCAGTTCTTCATCGAGGATAAATGCCACGAGAATTCCCCCTAAAGACAATTTTGTACTATACACTAAGTATTAGGATACCAGATTTCAGATTTGATTTCAATAGCCATTCCAAGATTATGTAAAAATAAAGTATATATAGTCGGTTACGCCCGGTGCTCTCACAGCACGCCCGCGCGCCAGCGGGCGCGGCCAAGGCCGTCCTCCCCGCGGGAGCTCACGTCCAGAGTGCCCCGCTCTTCCTCGCCCAGGCTGTCGCTGGTCTGGCCGGGGGTCACCATTTCCCACGCCCATTTGATTTTATAATCCAGGTCGTTGGTGGTGCCCAGCACGATGCGGATGCGGTCCTGATACAGGAAGCTCAGTTCCAGCGTGTTCGTCAGGTCCACCTCGCTGATGGGGCCCAGCCCCTGCGCCTGCGCCTTGGAAAGCACGGTCTGCAGGACGGACAGCTTGTCCTCCTCGGTAAACTTCACCGGCTGGCCCGGCGCGGGCGCGTCGGCCTGCGCGCCGTCGATGCGCACAAGCCCCGCGGGCGCCTCGGCATCCACACGCAGCACCTTGTAGCTTTGGCTCAGAACCGCCCAGCCCGCCGCGCTCTCCACGGTGTAGGTCTCCACCGCGGGCGTAGCTGTGATGACCACGGTGTCCGGCAGGCGGCGCTTGATCTCCACGCTCTCCAGATACGGCAGCGCCGCGGCGATGGCCTGCTGCGCCTCCGCCGTATTGAACCCGAACAGGTTTTCCCCCGCCGGCTGGCCGAAAGCCGCGACGATCTGGCTGTCGTCGTAGGCCAGCTGCCCGTCGGGAGATTCGACGGTGACTGTCTCGATCTTAAACAGCACGGCCGCCGAGATCAGGAACCCGGCCGCCAGCGAGATCACCACACCGATCAGGAAGTTGACCATGCACTGGGGCAGCACACAGACAAAACCGATGATACCGGCCGATCCCGGCGAGATGTTGAGCACGTTGGTCAGGGTCACATAGCCGCAGCCGATGGCGGAACCCAGCATAGCGCCATAGAAGGGGTAGCGGAGTTTGAGGTTCACACCGAACATGGCCGGTTCAGTGATGCCCAGCAGCGCCGAAACACCGGAAGTGGCCGCAATGCTCTTGAGCTTTTTGTCATGGGTGCGCAGCATGGCGCAGAGCGTGGCGCCGCCCTGGGCCACGTTGTTGCAGGAAGCAATGGCCAGCAGGAAGGAACCGCCGGCAGCCACCAGCTGGATATCCACCGGCAGCAGGCTGTGGTGCATACCGGTCATGGTCAGCGGCGCATACAGGAAGCCGAAGATCATGCCGCCCACCACGCCAAGGGAATCATGCAGCCACAGCAGGCCGTTGGTGATCCAGTCGCCGGCAGTGCGCATCACGCCGCCCACCACGGTAAAGGTGAGGAAAGCGGTGATCAGTACCGAGAAGAGCGGCGTCACCAGGTTGTCCAGCACTTCGGGCACACGCTTGTGCAGCCACTTTTCGATCTGGGCCAGCAGGAAGGCGGCGGCCAGAACCGGCAGTACCGTACCCTGGTAGCCCACCTTGTCGATGGTCAGGCCGAAGATGTTCCACACCGGCACAGTACCGGCATTGACGGCATCACCGTAGCTGTAGGCGTTGAGCAAATCGCCGGAGACCATGATCATGCCGATGACAGCGCCCAGATAGGGGTTGCCGCCGAACATTTTGGCAGCGGAGAAGCCGATGAGGATGGGCAGGAAGGAATAGGCGGCGCTGGCACAGGTGTTGATCATGGATGCCAGATCAGCCAGTCCGGGGTAAGCTTCCACCAAAGACTGCCCGGGGAAGAAGAGCCCACTGGCGGTCAGCACGTTGTTCAGACCCATCATCAGACCGCTGGCCACCAGGGCGGGGATCAGCGGCACAAACACATCGGACAGCATCTTGACCAGCTGCTGTACCGGGTTCATCTTTTTATCGGCTGCCTTTTTGACCTCACTCTTGGTGGATTCCGCAATACCGCCCAGCTGGATGAACCGCTTGTACACTTCATCCACTGTGCCGCTGCCGATGATGATCTGGAACTGGCCCGCATTGGCGAACTGGCCCTTGACCAGGTCCACCTTGAGGATGCCGTCCACATCCGCCTTGGATTCGTCCTTCAGCACCAGACGCAGGCGGGTGGCGCAGTGGGCCGCGCTGATGATGTTCTCGGGCCCGCCAACCAGCTGAAGCAGCTGCTCGGCTGTAGCCTGGTAGCGTTCTTCTTTTGTCATGATGATTCCTCTCCTTCTAAAATTTCATAAATCGTCGCCTCATAAGGGCGCAGAGACAATTGTTGCAGGTCGGCAAGTTCCGGCTGCGGGTAGTTGGACAGAATGGTCCGCCCGCGACCCTTGCCGCAGAAGGTGACCTGCTTTTGGTGGAAGTTGCACACCACCAGCCAGGTTTTGCCGTTCCACCGGCGAAGATAGGCGTAAATGTCCGGATCATCCGGCAGCAGCGGTTCAAAGCTGCCCTGAGTCAGGATCGGCTGTGTTTTACGCAGAGCGATCAGTGCCTGATAATAGTAGAAGATGGAATTTTCGTCCGCCAACGCCTGCTCGGCATTGATGGCGGTATAGTTGGGATTCACCGGGTACCAGGGGGTTCCGGTGGTAAAGCCCGCCTGGGCGGTGGCGTTCCACTGCATGGGGGTGCGGGCATTATCGCGGGCTTTGGCCTGCAGGGAAGCCAGGATGTCCGCCTCCGCATAACCGGCGGCCCGGCGTTCGGCGCAAACATTACGGCTCTCGACGTCGGTAAAATCATCAGGGGAAGAGAAAGGCACGTTGGTCATGCCCAGTTCCTCGCCCTGGTAGATGTAGGGCGTGCCCCGCATAAAGTGGGTGGCCATGCCCAGCATCTTGGCGCTTTCTTTCCAGTACCGGCCGTCGTCACCAAAGCGGCTTACCGCCCGGGGCTGGTCGTGGTTGCACCAGAACAGGGCGTTCCAGCCCTCGTGGGCCTGCATCTCCTCCTGCCAGTGGGCGAAGATATCCTTCAGCGCCTGGCGGTCGGGGGGCATCAGCGCCCATTTGTCGCCGTTCTTGTAGTCCACCTTCAGGTGATGGAAGCTGAAACACATGCTCAGTTCGTGGCGGTCCGGCGCGGTGTAGCCGATGCAGTTCTCCAGCGTGGTGCTGGACATTTCGCCCACCGTCACCATGCCTTCGATGCCGCCTGCCACCACCAGTTCCTGCAGGTAGCGGTGGACGTTGCGCCCGTCGGTGTAAAAGCGGCGGCCGTCGCCTTCGTAGTCGTTCTCGAACACTTCCGGCTTGGAGATCAGGTTCACCACGTCAAAGCGGAAGCCTTTCACGCCCTTGTCCTTCCAGAAGCGCAGCACCTTGGCCAGTTCCGCCCGCACGGCGGGATTCTCCCAGTTCAGGTCCGCCTGGGTCACGTCAAACAGGTGCAGATACCACTTTTTCAGGCCGGGCACGTACTCCCAGGCGTTGCCGCCGAACTTGGATACCCAGTTGGTGGGAGGCGTGTCGGGAGCGCCCTCTTTGAAGATGTAGTAGTTCTGGTAGGTCTCATCCCCGGCCAGGGCTTTCTGGAACCACTGGTGTTCGGTGGAGGTGTGGTTGAACACCATATCGAACATCAGGCCGATGCCCCGTTTGTCCGCTTCGGCGATCAGTTCCTCCAGGTCGGCCATGGTGCCGAACCGGGGGTCTACCGCGCAGTAGTCGGCCACATCGTAGCCGTTGTCCCGCTGGGGAGAGGGGAAGAAGGGAGTCAGCCACAGGTAATCCACCCCCAGGCGGGCCAGGTAATCCAGCCGGGCGGTGACGCCCCGCAGATCGCCCAGGCCGTCGCCGTCGGCGTCATAGAAGGATTTGGGGTAGATCTGGTAGACGACCTTATCCTTGAAGTTCATAGCAGATGCCTCCCGGAAAGATTAGTGGATGCCTTTCTTTTTGCCCACGGCCACCGTCAGCACAAAGGGGACCACGATGGCAATGACCATGCACAGGGCAAAGCTGAGCATGTCCTGGGGCTGGATGGACAGGATGCCCGGCAGGCCGCCCACGCCGATGGCATTGGCGGTGGTGTAGGTGGCCACACAGACCACGGCGGCGATGGCGGAGAGCAGGTTTCGCTCATCCCCCCAGCGCTTG
>OLSE01002461.1_pt1 | contig 10616 bp, 8 predicted proteins | sample 1673191 | NCBI WGS metagenome assembly OLSE01 (sample SAMEA3136764, study PRJEB25190) | human gut metagenome | biome: human gut; feature: human-associated habitat; material: faeces | place: Austria | collected 2013
TGACGGAGAAGGGTAGCCGGGCGGGGTTCTGGACGTCCCCGTGAAAGCGCGTAGGGGGGCTCGCATGGAAATCAGCGAGCCACATGCCTCGAGACGCGAGACGAAGGCATTAGCCGAAGTCGGCGAGCCCATGCTTCCGAGAAAAACCTCTAGGGAGCTTTGTCGGCGCCCGTACCAAAACCGACACAGGTAGGCGGGTAGAACATACCGAGGCGATCGGGAGAACCATGGTTAAGGAACTCGGCATACTGGCTCCGTAACTTCGGGAGAAGGAGCGCCCTTTCCGGTGAAGGCCCTCGCGGCCGGAGCGGGGAGGGGCCGCAGCGAAACGGCCCAAGCGACTGTTTATCAAAAACACAGGACTCTGCTAAGCCGCAAGGCGACGTATAGGGTCTGACGCCTGCCCGGTGCTGGAAGGTTACGCGGATGAGTTAGCGCAAGCGAAGCCCTGAAGCCAAGCCCCAGTAAACGGCGGCCGTAACTATAACGGTCCTAAGGTAGCGAAATTCCTTGTCGGGTAAGTTCCGACCTGCACGAATGGCGTAACGACTTGGGCGCTGTCTCAACCATGGACCCGGTGAAATTGTATTATTCGTGAAGATGCGAATTACCTGCGGAAGGACGGAAAGACCCCGTGAACCTTTACTGCAGCTTGACATTGGTCGTTGGCTCGGCGCGTAGAGGATAGGCAGGAGGCTTCGAAGCGGGGACGCCAGTTCCCGTGGAGCCGGCCTTGGAATACTGCCCTCGTCGTGTCGGCGACCTAACCTGTGGCCGTGATCCGGCACAGGGACCGTGTCAGGCGGGTAGTTTGACTGGGGCGGTCGCCTCCCAAAATGTAACGGAGGCGCGCAAAGGTCCGCTCAGGACGGTCGGCAACCGTCCCGAGAGCGCAAGAGTGCAAGCGGGCTTGACTGCGAGGGCCACAACCCGAGCAGGTGCGAAAGCAGGTTCTAGTGATCCGGCGGCCCAGAGTGGAATGGCCGTCGCTCAACGGATAAAAGGTACTCCGGGGATAACAGGCTGATCTTGCCCAAGAGTCCACATCGACGGCAAGGTTTGGCACCTCGATGTCGGCTCATCGCATCCTGGGGCTGAAGTCGGTCCCAAGGGTACGGCTGTTCGCCGTTTAAAGCGGTACGCGAGCTGGGTTCAGAACGTCGTGAGACAGTTCGGTCCCTATCCTCCGCAGGCGCAAGAGGATTGAGGAGGTCTGCCCCTAGTACGAGAGGACCGGGGTGGACGGACCTCTGGTGCAGCAGTTGTCGACCAACGGCACGGCTGCCTAGCTACGTCCGGCACGGATAACCGCTGAAAGCATCTAAGTGGGAAGCCGTCTCCAAGATGAGTCTTCTCTTTGGTAAGGGCCCAGGTAGACTACCTGGTCGATAGGGCGCAGCTGCAAGCACGGCAACGTGTTCAGGCGAGCGCTACTAATAGCCCGAGCTCTTCTTCACAAAAGGCAGGAACATCCACGTTCCGCGATCGGACTCGATGCTGCGCTATGCGACCGCCAGGGTGGCGCGGAGCCGCCGGGCGGGGCAGATTCTGCCCGCGGGAGCATCCCCCGCGAGCGCGACCATGGAGGCGGGGATCACCCGATCCCATTCCGAACTCGGAAGTTAAGCCCGCCATCGCCGAAAGTACTGCAGCGCCAGGCTGTGGGAGGATAGGGCGTCGCGCTCGCGGAGGATGCTTTCTTTGTTTGCAGGCCCCCGGACCATGTCGGCCCGGGGGCCTGCGCGCGTGTTGGGGGGGGGTCCTATGATTCTGTCAAGTGGCGGCTCGGAAGTTTTTCCACCATGGAGCGATCGGTTTCGGGCATGACGAAACGACGCCTCGGCCCCCAAGGCGTGCGGATCCTTCGGACCGCTTACGCGGAGTACGGCGTGCCGTCTCGCATGACGGCGTATATCACCTTCATCCTCTTTCGCGCGGTGGCCTTGAGCGCGCATCTGCGCTTCATGCCCCTGCCCAGGCATCTTCTCAAGTACTCGCCGTAGTAGCTCTTCGACCTGCCCAGCGAGTTGCATGAGAAGACGAGCAGGTTCTTCAGCGGCTTGTTGCCGCCGCGGTGCCCCTTGTCGTAGTTGACGGACGTTCCGGACCGCTGGGTGGACGGGGCGAGCCCGCAGTAGCTGGCGAGCTTGTCGTGGCTGTCGAACTGGGATATGTCTACGGACACCACGAGCTGCGCGGCCGTCCTCGGCCCTATCCCCGGTATGGTCTGCAGGTTGGCGAAGTCGGCGTTGCCCGAGAGCGACTCGGCGATGGCCTCCTCGAGCATCGCCTCCTCTTGGTTGTCGGCGGCTATGCGCCCGGCGAAGTGCTTGACGTAGCGCATCTCGGCGGCTACGGCCTGCTCGTGCGGCCTCTCGCCGGAGATCGCGTCCCAGAGGCGGTCCCGCTGCCCGCGGCTCGCCCCGTGCTTGTGCGAGGCGGCGCAGAACCTCTCCCGCCCGGCGTCGAGCATGTTCCACGGACCTCCGAGCTCGGAGAGCATCCCGGCGCACCACGGCGCGGTCATCTCGCAGGCCCGCTCGAAGGCGGGGCAGGACTCCAGCAGCCTCGAGCGCAGCGCGTTCGCGCAAGCCGTCCGGTCTTTCTGCACTTGGGCGACCTGGGCCGACATTATCCGAGCGCCGTCGAGCGCGGGATCGCCCTCCGGCACCGGGCGCAGCGTCTGCGGCATGCCGAGCGCCACGCGGGCGATGACCTGCGCATCCTTGGCATCGGTTTTGGCTATGCCGGGAAAGCCCTTCGCAAGCTCGCTCTCGGCCGATCCGGGCAGGTAGGCGACGGGCCTCCCCGCCGCGCGGGCGCGCCTGATCGCGAGCGCGCCGATGTTGCGGCGCTGGTCGACGACCACGAGCGTGTCGTCCGGGCATTCGGCGATGACCTCGTCGAGGCCGGCCTCGGTGTTGGCGATGCGCCTGCTCAGCAGAACCGTTCCTGCGGAGTCGACGGCGTAGGCCCAATGGGACTGCTTGCCGACGTCGAGCTCTAGATAGGCTTCGTGCCTGTCCGCGAGGGTTGCGTTCTTCTCGGCCATGGTGATACCCTTCCCGTACGGCTGGCCGCGCCGTTCGCCGCATCTCGGCAACCACATTACTGGGCCGTGGCGCATCCGGCGCCCGGCAGGTTCCTATCAGCCGGAATTGCGGCGGCCGATCCCCGGTGGCAACCCCCCCCCCCCGGGCCTTCGCGAGAGGCAGGGGCTAAGGGTCATCCGGCACATCCGGCCAGCGGCCATGTCAATGATAGGCAAAGGCTGGCTATGCGATATGACTAACCGAGGCCGCCAAGCCCCTTGAATATGACTTAATCAGGCTTATTTATACAGTAATGGGGCAGCTAACAGGCGGACGCTACAGTGTCCGCCAGAGCAAAGTGTAGTGCCATGAAAATCGCTTGCCGTGTGCCGAGGCGAAACACCTTTACCGCGCTCGTGCTAGTTGCTACTCATTTTTGTGCTCACTTGAGGTATCGAATAGCGCGAATAAAGTTTGATGGGTGAAGTTGCTTTACCATCTGCTTGGCGTAGATAAGCCATTCTGCTTTGTTCTCGGAGTAGTTGCGAGCATGACGCGCGACATTAAGATTATAGATACAGCGATAAGCGTGAATATCCCAGATTCGCTTGTTGTCGACTCCTATGCGCTTGAGAGCCTTAGTCGACTCGATCCATCGATCAAGAGGAATATGAAAATCAGCGATAATATCAGTGGAGGATCCCGTTCGGTTTTCGCGGTAACAATAGAATGCCTTGTCGGTATAGGCGATAGTCTCCGCTTGACATAGGGTTTCTATCAGGAACGGATTATCGACCCATCCAGCGCCAGGAACCTGCTTAAAGTGAATATCTTGAGCATCAAGAAATTCCTTTTTGTAAATTGCAGACCAGATAGACGGGTGATACCGCAAAAGAAGAGGTTCGTCTTCGATACGAAAGACGTGTTGCGAAACTTGAATGCGCCCGTAGAATCCACAGAGCTTTCTATTGGAGTCATCGGTTTCGTCAACGCTCCAGTATGCAGATTTGACAATATCAGGGAAATCGAGTGCCTGTGCATAGCTAAAAAGAGCAGAGAACATGTCGCCGTCAAGATAATCATCTGGTTCTATAATCCCTATATAGCGTCCTTTGGCTTGTTGTATCCCCTGGTTGAGAGCGGCTCCGTATCCTTCGTTTTGCTTATTGATGACAATTATACGTTTATCGTCTTGGGCAGCTTTTTTAAGAACGCTGATCGATTCGTCTGTGGATCCATCATTGATGCAAATGAGCTCCATCTTCAAATCATTGTGAGGAATGCTTCTCAAGCATTTCGCCAAGTAGTCTTCAACGTTGTATATCGGTATGAGGATGCTTACATCCATAAATAGCAGCAGCTCCATAACGTAATAGCGGTCCGAATATGTTCTTGAGTGTTTTGTTATCCTGCGTTTGTTCTGGTGTTTGTAACCTTTTGAAGCAACTTTCACATCCATTGTACGCCCGAAGAAGACTTTCTGGGGATTCAGAAGGTGATCAGCATCCCTAAAATAGCATTTCTTCAGATTGCCCAATTAGTAAATTGAGCCGGGCGCTTCAGATGACTCTGGAATTTTGCCACCCAGTTTTTCAGATTGGTTTTCCCTGCTGATTGTGTCTTCGGGATCTTCTTTTGAGCTATTTGGGAGATAATGGAAGCATGCTGATAGGTGGTCATGCGATAAGGAGATAAAGAATGGACTCGGCTTTTAAAGACAAGACGCTTCTCATCACCGGTGGAACGGGTTCATTTGGGCATACGGTTCTCAATCATTTCTTATTAGAAGATATTGGCGAAATTCGCATTTTCAGTCGAGATGAAAAAAAACAAGATGATATGCGGCATATGCTGCAGTCTAAATATCCCGATAGTGCTAATAAGGTCCAATTTTATATTGGCGATGTTCGCGACGAGCGCTCTGTTGCAGATGCCATGCATTCTGTTGATTATGTATTCCATGCAGCGGCTTTAAAGCAAGTTCCTTCTTGCGAGTTTTTTCCTATTGAGGCCGTAAAAACCAATGTATTGGGTACCGACAATGTTCTACATGCTGCCATAAGTGAGGGCGTCAGTAAAGTTGTATGTCTATCGACTGATAAAGCAGCTTACCCGATCAATGCCATGGGAACATCGAAGGCGATGATGGAGAAGGTAGTATATGCTAATGCGCGCATTGCTGCCGGCCGTACTACAATTTGCTGTACTCGATATGGAAACGTAATGTGCTCGCGGGGAAGTGTAATTCCTTTATTTGTAGATCAAATAAGATCCGGTAAAGCTATTACCGTAACCGACCCTCATATGACGCGTTTTCTCATGAATCTTGATGAAGCGGTTGACCTTGTGGAATTCGCCTTCTCTCATGCTGAACCAGGAGATTTATTTGTGCAAAAATCGCCGGCTTCTACCATTGGGGATCTTGCGAAGGCGGTTCAAAATCTGTTCGGAAACACAGGTATCAAAGTCATTGGAACTCGTCATGGTGAAAAACTTTTTGAGACGCTTATGACGCGAGAGGAGAAGCTCCGTTCCGAGGACATGGGTTGCTACTACCGCGTCCGAGCCGATTCTCGCGATTTGAACTATGATAAATTTGTGGTGAATGGTGACGTTGAGACGCAAGCCGATGATTCATATACAAGTCATAATACCGAACGTTTGGATGTTGGTGGCACTATGGAGAAAATCAAGACTGCGTCCTATGTTAAGGAAGCGCTCGATGAGTGGGTGAGGTAATGAAGGTACTGGTTACTGGTTCAAGGGGTTTTGTTGGAAAGAATCTCGTCGAGTCTCTAAAGTGCATTCGTGATGGGAAGGACAGGCGCTCCTTATATCAAGCCATGCTTCCTTTGGAAATATTCGAATATGATCGGGATTCCAGTTTTGAGGATCTTGACGCCTATTGCCGAGAGGCAGATTTCGTATTCAATCTCGCGGGGGTCAACAGACCGCAAAACTCTGAAGAATATATGGCTGGAAATTTCGGCTTCGCTCAACAGCTTTTAGAAACATTAGAGAAATATGAAAACAAGGCACCCATTATGCTCAGCTCTTCGGTTCAAGCTGAACTGAAGGGGCGATATGCGAATTCCGAATACGGAAAAAGTAAACTTGCAGGTGAGGAATTGTTCCTGAAATACTCTGAGAGAACTAAGATACCTATTCTGATCTATCGTTTACCAAATCTGTACGGAAAATGGTGTCGTCCCAATTACAATTCTGCAGTCGCGACATTCTGCTACAACATCGCCAATGACCTTCCGGTTACCGTGAATGATCCTTCTGTTGAGCTGGATCTGCTTTATATTGATGATTTGGTGTCGGAGTTACTTTCCGCATTAATTGGTAAAGAAAATCGAATCGGGGGAGGTTATTGTTCGGTTGCTCCGGTTGATAGGGTTAGCATCGGGGAAATAGTTTCATTAATTAAAGAATTCAATGATTCTCGAGCATCCTTATGCATCCCGAATATCCCTCGAGGCTCTTTTTCGAAAAAACTGCTTACGACATTTATGTCGTATATGCCTCCAGAGAAATTTGCCCTTCCTCTTAGAATGAATGAGGACGAGCGAGGAAGCTTTACCGAAGTGCTTCATACTCATAATGCTGGGCAAGTTTCGGTTAACGTGTCAAAGCCGGGAGTTATTAAAGGGCAACATTGGCACCATACAAAATGGGAGAAGTTTTGTGTTGTCTCGGGTCATGGACTGATGCAGCTTAGAAAAGTAGGGAAAGATGAAAATGGCTCTGAATACCCTGTGCTTGAATTCGAGGTTACAGGCGATGAGCTGCAAGTTGTCGACATGATTCCAGGGTATACGCACAATATTGTAAATTTGTCTAATGAGCAGAATCTTGTGACGGTAATGTGGTGCAATGAATGCTTTGATCCCGATTACCCCGATACGTTCGCGCTGGAGGTATAGCGATGTCGCGCATGAAGCTTATGACTATTGTCGGAACGCGCCCTGAAATTATTCGTCTATCTGAGGTAATAAAAAAATGCGACACCTATTTCGATCAATATTTCGTACACACTGGCCAAAATTACGATTACGAGCTCAATCAAATATTCTTTGACGATCTGAAGCTACGCCAGCCAGACGAATACCTTGATGTTGTTGGCGATGATCTCGGGCAGACGATCGGAAACGTTATTGCCAAGTCTTATGAGTGCCTCGTACGAATGAGTCCTGATGCGCTTTTGATTTTGGGCGACACCAATAGTTGTCTTTCCGCTATTGCCGCGAAAAGACTCCATATTCCAGTATTTCACATGGAAGCTGGCAACAGGTGCTTTGACGAATGCCTCCCTGAAGAAACAAACAGACGGATAGTCGATCATATTGCAGATGTCAATCTTTGCTACTCAGAGCACGCTCGGAGATACTTGAATGCGGAAGGAACGGTAAAAGAGCGTACTTATGTCGTGGGCTCTCCAATGGCTGAAGTTCTATCGGCTCACATGGATCGAATAGAAGGGTCTCGTGTTCTTGAACACCTTGGACTCAAGTCCAAAGGATATATTCTTCTGTCTGCTCACAGGGAGGAGAATATTGACAATGAGTGCAATTTCAATGCGTTGATGAATGCTGTGAATGCCATGGCTGAGACTTATGGTATTCCCATTTTGTACAGCATGCATCCGCGATCAAAAAAGCTTATCGACAAGCGCTCGTTCCGATTTCATCCGCTCGTGAGGACGCACAAGCCCCTCTCGTTCACCGACTACAATCACTTGCAGATGAATGCGTATTGCGTCGTGTCCGATTCTGGAACCCTCCCTGAAGAGTCGAGCTTTTTTAACAGCTGCGACAAACCCTTTCCGGCGGTGTGCATTCGTACTTCCACAGAGCGACCCGAGGCATTGGACGCTGGAAACTTTGTCCTTGGGTCGATAACGACGGATCGAGTGCTTCAGGCTGTAGACGTTGCGGTCCGTATGACTGAGTCGGGAGATTATGGTTCTGATGTGGCAGTATACACAGATATCAACGTGAGCACGAAAGTTGTGAAAATTATCCAGTCTTACACAGGGATCGTTGATAAGATGGTTTGGCGGAAAGGCTAGGCTACGTGACCGGAAAGAGAATCCTTGTTGTAACGCAGCATTTTTATCCGGAGAACTTTAGGATTAATGATATTGTTAGCGGTTTTGTGGAAGACGGCTATGAAGTGGACGTTCTTTGCGGTCTCCCGAATTACCCTGAAGGGGAGTGGTTTCCGGGGTATACCGAAAAAGGTCCCTTCGAGGAAACTTTCGAAAAGGCAAATGTGTTTCGAGCGAAAGAGATACCTCGAAAGGGTAACACTTCAATTAGAATTTTTCTGAATTATGTAAGCTGGCCTATTCGAGCCTTCTTTCGCGTAAGCTCTTTACCCGGTAGGTATGATTCAGTTTTTTGTTATAACACGAGCCCGGTGCTTATGATTATCCCGGCTATAAGGGCATCAAAAAAGTTCAAGGCGCCGCTCGTTGTATACGTTTTGGATATATGGCCGGAAAATCTCTATACAGTTTTGCCCATTTCGTCGAAGTGGCTTAAGAATATCGCTTCGAGGATCAGTGACATGCTCTACTCAAAAGCTGATCGCTTAATCGCTATGAGCGTGTCTTTGCAGCAGAGATTGTTCGACAGGGTTGGCTCCAAGTGCCGTTCTGTTCATGTAGTTCCTCAGCATGCTGAAGATTTCTATACTTTGCTGAAGAGGGATAGCGAACTGCATGAGAGATTCGACGGAAAAACGAATCTTGTTTTTGCGGGTAATTTTAGTCCAGCTCAGGGTTTGGACTGCCTGATAAAAGCAATAGGAAAAGCCCATAGGAATGGGTTCGATGACCTACATTTGCTTATGGTCGGCGATGGGATGAGCCGGGCGTCTCTTGAGCAATTGGTGAAAGAAGAGGGTCTCACCGGCCACGTCACTTTTTACGGGAGGGTTGAGGCTCATGATATTCCACAGTTTTCCGAACTGGCCGATGCCATGGTTGTTTCGTTGGCCGAGAATAAGGACTTAGAACTTACTATTCCCGCAAAAGTGGCAAGCTGCATGGCGGCCGGTAGACCAATTATTGCTTGTCTTGACGGGGAGGGTGCGACTGCAGTCCGGCAAGCAGAGTGTGGATATGTAAGCCCAGCAGGAGATATCGATTCCCTTGCCAACAACCTGATGAGATTCAGGGATGCGAGCGGCAATGAGCTCGCTATGTTTGGAGCAAATGCACGTAGGTATTTCGACGCAAGGTTTTCCCGAAAAAAGGTCATTTCCGATTTGGAGACGCTGCTATTTGAAGAAAGGTGAAATATTACCTTTCTTCATGAGTTGGTGAATTGTCGCAGCTGGATTCAAATTCCGATTGTTCTTTTTTGAGCAAAGCCACTTCTTGAATAAGCGTTTTTGTATAAGCGGCTTGTTTGCTTGCAATGACGCTCAAGGACAAGGCTATGACCAAGAGAAAGAACACGGCTGCAATGAAAATGAAATTTGAAGCCAATTCGAATCCGAGCAGCTTCGATAGGGCATAGATGGGTTCGGGAAACATGGAGAATACGCAAACGAAAAACGAGAGTGCGAGCCAAAGAAGGGAGTACTTCAGCAATAGCTTGCCCTTGGTTACCAAGGTTATAATATAAACGATAAATAAAACGCAGATTGCAATCATAAGGATTCTTGCAGGACCGGTCATCGTAAGCAGCTCCTAGAGGGTGATGCGCTTTTTGAAGCGCGAAATCAAGATTGCCAATGAAACTTTAATCATATAGTACACGCTCGAAACAGTGCCTATTGATGATTTTCCCTCCGATCGCTCCCTCATGTTCACCGGGGCTTCTGCGATTAGGAGGCCGCTATTTAGTGCTTCGGCAATAGACTCCGGTTCGGGATAATCCATTGGATACGATGTGCAGAATAGGCGCTGGGCTTTACGACCGGATGCTCTAAGTCCGGATGTGGGGTCGGTGATTTTCTTCCTGTAAAGGAGGTATATGAGTCCCGACAACCACTTTATCCCTAAGCGCCTCATAGCGGTGGATTGAAACCCGTCGGTTTTTTTTAAGAAACGAGATCCGATGGCAAGATCGGCGCCGTTTTCGATTTCTTTAATTAAGACGGGAATGGAAGAAATATCATGCTGCCCATCTCCGTCAATTTGGATGTCGATATCGTATCCATGCCGGTATGCGTATTTGTGTCCCGCCTGCACAGCACCTCCGATACCGAGGTTTCTTGGAAGGTCGAGCACGTTGATTCCGTGTTCTTTGCATATGTCGATCGTATGATCGGTCGACCCATCGTTGATAACAATGTAGTCATATCCGTGCTTCTTTGCGTCCTCCACTACTGAAACTATGCTTTTTTCCTCGTTATAAGCAGGGATCACCAGCAGAATTTTCATTTGGACCTTTTCGAGCTCGACGTTTTGCTTGCTTTCGCTTGATCTACCTTACAATACTAATTCATACTTCGTGTTCATAGTGCGGGTTTTTCAGAAAACCTAGATCAGCGAACGCCTACGCTTGCGGCGTTTTTTAATATGAGCAGGACATTGTCAAGAGGCAAAGTCGGGCCTGGCCCAGATAT
>OLSE01002462.1_pt1 | contig 10614 bp, 9 predicted proteins | sample 1673191 | NCBI WGS metagenome assembly OLSE01 (sample SAMEA3136764, study PRJEB25190) | human gut metagenome | biome: human gut; feature: human-associated habitat; material: faeces | place: Austria | collected 2013
AGGAATAACAGACAGTGAATGAGAAATTGGTCTGTTGTAAATGAATGAAACAAAATGAGGAATGACATCATGAGTAAATTATCAGTGGTACTTCCGGCATATAATGAGGAGCTGATGGTTGGGAAAACCTGTCGGGTGCTGGCGGAAGTTCTTACAGAAGCGAAGATTCCCTATGAGCTGGTGGTTGTAAACGATGGTTCCGGCGACCGGACATGGGAAGAAATTCAGAAGGCAGGAGAGAGGGATGCGAATGTGACAGGCGTTCTTTTTTCCAGAAATTTCGGAAAGGAAGCAGCGATTTTCGCAGGGCTTGCGCAGGCCTGTGGAAATGTGGTGGCTGTCATGGACTGTGACCTGCAGCATCCGCCGCAGACACTTATTGAGATGTACAGGCTGTGGCAGGAAGGCTATGAAGTGATCGAGGGCGTGAAGGCAGACAGAGGAAAAGAGGGCTTTTTACATAAAGAATGTGCAGGATTTTTCTATGATATCATGTCTAAGGCAACTAAGGTAAATATGAAGGATGCCTCGGATTTTAAGATGATGGACAGGAAGGCTGTGGACAGTATTCTGTCTATGCCTGAGAGGAATATGTTCTTTCGGGCTACTTCTTCCTGGGTGGGATATAAGACTACCAGTGTGGAATTTGAGGTGCAGGAGAGAGAGGCCGGCGTTTCCAAGTGGTCTCCGTGGTCTTTGGTGAAATATGCGTTCACAAATATAGTGGCATTTACTACTTTTCCGCTGCAGTTTGTTACGATCACAGGAGCGATATGTTTTATCTGTTCGCTGGTACTTATGGTCTATTCGCTTGTGCAGTATTTTACAGGTTCTGCAGTGGAAGGTTATACCACCCTGCTGATGGTGCTGCTTCTGGTGGGAAGTGCCATGATGATCAGTCTTGGGATCATTGGATATTATATTTCCAAGATTTATGAAGAAGTAAAGCGCAGACCGAGATATATTATTTCAAAAGTAATTAAGAATGGAAATATACAGGACTGAGAGGATATATTTGTATGAAGCAATGGATCAGAAAAATGTATGAAAGTTCCGTTATCCGCTATATTTTCTTTGGCGGATGTACCACTATGGTAAATCTGGTCAGCTTTTTCATTCTCAGAAAGCTGAAGGTGGAGCTGAATATCGCCAATATTATTTCAATCATCCTGGCGATCCTGTTTGCCTATGTGGTAAATTCGAAGTATGTTTTTCAGGATAAATGCGAGACATTGAAGGATCATGTTCAGCCATTCTGCAAATTTGTCAGTGCCAGACTGATCACTATGGTGATCGAGGTTGGCGGTGTATGGCTGCTTGTGTCAGTGATGGGGCTTAATGATATGATCGGGAAATTCCTGACACAGTTTATTGTGTTGATACTGAATTATGTATTCAGTAAATTTTTTGTGTTTACAACAGGGAAATCAAAATAATGAAGGAAAAGAGAGGGAAAACTCATGACTCTGGAAGAAGCTATTGCAAAGATTAAGCCATTAGATCACAATGCCATGGAGATTGCACAGAAAAGATGGGACAGTATTGCGAAACCACTGCATTCTCTTGGAAAACTGGAGACTCTTTTGATCCAGATCGCGGGAATTACAGGAAACGCAGAGGTGGATCTTTCCAGGAGAGGTCTGATTGCCATGTGCGCGGATAATGGCGTGGTAGAAGAGGGTGTGACACAGACCGGACAGGAAGTTACTGCCATCGTTGCCGAGAATTTTCTGAAATATGACACATCTGTCGGTGTGATGTGTAAGCAGAACCATGCGGAGATTTTTCCGGTGGATATGGGGATGGTGACGGATACAAAAGTCCGCACAGACCATAAAATTGCCTATGGTACACAGAATATGACCAAGGGTCCTGCCATGACAAGAGAACAGGCTGTAAAGGGGCTTGAAGCAGGCATTGACATGGTAAGGGAACTGAATGATAAGGGCTACCGGATTCTGGCAACAGGGGAAATGGGAATCGGAAATACAACCACCAGCAGTGCAGTTGCTTCTGTGTTATTGAAACAGCCGGTGGAAGAGATGACAGGGCGCGGCGCAGGTCTGACCAGCGAGGGACTTGTGCGCAAGATCAATGCGATCAAAAAAGCCATTGCATTAAATGAACCGGATCCTGAGGATGCCATTGATGTTCTGGCAAAGGTAGGCGGTCTTGATATCGCTGGAATGGCAGGTGTCTTTCTGGGAGGTGCGGTTTATGGTATTCCTGTAGTCATGGACGGATTTATTTCCTGTGTTTCTGCGCTGATCGCCATGCGTATCTGCCCGGCTGCGAGGGATTATATTCTTGCATCCCATGTATCAAAAGAGCCTGCTGCCCATCTGATCCTTGAGAATATGGGGAAAGATGCAATCATTCATGCGGATATGTGTCTGGGCGAGGGAACCGGAGCAGTAGCTTTATTCCCGATCCTTGATCTGGCAGCAGCGGTTTATCATTCTATGAGTACTTTTGATGATATCCATGTGGAACAGTATGAGGAGTTGAAATAATGCTGACGCTTGTGACAGGGGGAAGCGGGAGCGGAAAATCTGCTTTTGCGGAAGACAGGGTGCTTTCTTTCGGAGATGCACAGAGGATTTACATAGCGACCATGCACCCTTTTGATGAAGAGAGCCATAAAAGGATCGAGAGACACCAAAAGATGCGTGCAGGAAAAGGTTTCGAGACAGTTGAGTGCTATACAGGGCTCAAAAATGTGAAACTGCCTGCCGGATGTGTGGTGCTTCTGGAATGTATGTCGAATCTGGTGGCAAATGAAATGTTTGAAGAACAGGGAGCCCATGACCGGACAGTTTCGGAAGTTACAAAAGGGATTGAGAATCTGCTGGAACAGGCTGCTCATGTGGTAATCGTTACAAATGAGATTTTTTCAGATGCGGTTGTGTTTGATGGAGATATGGATTCTTATCTGGAATATCTGGGAAAAATCAATCAGGCTGCTGCGCAGAGAGCTGATGAAGTGGTGGAAGTTATATATGGGATACCAGTCTTTCACAAATCTGCAGATACCTGCAGCAATCTTTGCAAATAATATATTTGACAGGATTGCCATAATATGAAAAAGAGGAATTGATCAATGAAATCTTTATGGAATAATTTTAAGGTGGCATTTGCCATGTTTTCTAAGATTCCCATGCCCCGCGCTGACTGGACAAGGGAAAATATGAAGTATATGTTCTGCTTTTTTCCGTTTATCGGAACTGTGATCGGCGGGCTGACTATGCTGGTGGCATATCTGGGACTTCGGTTTGGGTATCAGCCGGGATTCGTGACAGCAGTGCTGGTGCTGGTACCGGTATTTGTGACAGGCGGGATCCATGTGGATGGTCTTTTGGATACTTCGGATGCCCTGAGTTCCTGGCAGGAGAGAAGCAGAAGGCTGGAGATTCTTAAGGATTCCCATGCAGGTGCTTTTGCCGTTATTACTGCGGCGGTATATTTCATTGCCTGGTACGGCGCTTACAGTCAGTTGTTTAACAGTGCAGAGAATATGAGGGCGATCGGAATTCTGAGCCTTGGCTTTATGGTTTCCAGATGTCTGTCAGGGATCGGAGTTATTACCTTTCCGAAAGCAAAGGCAGACGGTACAGTTGCTGAGTTTTCCAGAAATTCTTCAGATGTGCTCTCGAGAAATGTGCTGATCGTTTATCTGGTGCTTCTGGCTGCGGGAATGATCTTGATCCGGCCTGTATGGGGAAGTCTGGCTTTTGTGGGAGCTTTGCTGATTTTCTGGTATTATCATCATATTGCGATGAAGTACTTTGGCGGGACAACCGGGGATATTTCAGGATTCTTTCTTTGTATCTGTGAAGTTGGGATGGCATTGATCCTGGCGGTGTTTTCTAATTTTTGAGGAGAAGAGTATGGAAATGATAATCGGCGGTGCATATCAGGGAAAGACTGAATATGCCAGGAAACAGTATCCACAGTTAAGGTGGAGTGACGGCGGTTCTGTCACAGAGGAGGAACTGATGAATGCTCAGGGTGTGACTGGTTTTCAGCAGTATATCCGCAGTGAACTGGAGAATGGAAAAGATGTGTCAGATCTTGCGGAAAAAATCATCTGTAAGAATCCGGATATTGTCCTTGTCTCTCAGGAAGTAGGGTACGGGGTTGTACCTGTGGATGCTTTTGACAGAAAATACAGAGAGGCTGTAGGGCGTGTATGTACGAAGCTGGCAGCATACAGCCATAAGGTGACGCGCGTGATCTGCGGGATTGGAACGGTGATCAAAGATGATTAAATTATGGCTGATCAGACATGGAAAAACAGAAGGGAATAAACTTTCCAGATATATCGGCACAACGGATGAGCCGTTATGTCAGGAGGGAACAGAGTTTCTGCATAAGATGGATTATCCAAAGGTTCAGGCGGTTTATGTAAGTCCTCTGAAACGATGCGTGCAGACAGCAGAGATTCTTTTTCCGGGAGAGCCGGTACATATTATTGAAGAGCTGGCAGAATGTGATTTCGGAGAGTTTGAAAATAAGAACTATAAAGAGCTGGAAGGTAATCCGCACTATCAGGAATGGATTGACAGCAACGGTACTCTGCCTTTTCCGGGAGGAGAAAGCAGGGAAGGGTTTAAAAGCAGAAATCTGAGAGGATTTGACAGGGTTGTGTCCGGATGTATCCGCAGCCATGTGGCAGAGGCGGCACTTGTCATCCATGGCGGTACGATCATGAATATCATGGAAGAGTATGCAGATATACAGAAACCATTTTATGAGTGGCATGTGAGAAATGGCGGCGGCTATGAGGTGGAGCTGGATGAGAATCTCTGGAAGAATGGACGAAAACAGCTCAGGGTTAATTCTGCGATTATGGAAGGATAACTCTCCTATCTTACAAAAATTGTTGACAAACCTGAAAATTTGTCATAAAATCAGCTTCATCAGAAAACAGGAAAATCAAAAAAAGAACGAGGTTGTTCATTGTCATCAATGACTGCCCCGTTCTTTTTTTATCTGTTCACCGGAGATAGTATAAAACCTAAAAAAAATTTGAAAAACCAAAAAGTTTTTGTAAATTCTACTTGCATTATTCGGAGAAGTATGTTACAGTATTAGTACATAATTCCTAAACAAAAGGTAAAAAGCAGTATCGAATTGGTAGTTTTTGACAAGTGAAAGGAGGAACTATATGCTGGTAATTGGTAATGGAAGAATGATCACACAGGACGCATCCAATCCATTTCTGGAGAATGGTGCTGTAGCAATGGATGGTAACACCATAGTAATGGTGGGGGTAACTGAAGAGGTAAAGAAAGTTTATCCGGATGCTGAATTTGTTGATGCGAAGGGTGGGGTTATCATGCCGGCATTTATTAATGCCCATGAGCATATCTACAGCTCCTTCGCAAGAGGCTTAAGCATTAACGGATATAATCCTCAGGGATTTCTGGATATTCTGGATGGCTTATGGTGGACAGTTGACCGTCATCTGACACTGGAGCAGACAAAGCTTTCTGCATATGCTACATACATTGATTCTATCAAGAACGGTGTAACCACAGTGTTTGACCATCATGCAAGTTTTGGCCATATTACAGGTTCCCTCAATGCGATCGAGGAAGCTGCGAAGGATTTAGGTGTGCGTACCTGCCTCTGCTATGAGATTTCTGACCGTGACGGAATGGAGAAATCCAGAGAATCTGTAATGGAGAACGTGAATTTTATCAAGCATGCACTTGCAGACGACAGTGATATGATCGCCGGAATGATGGGTATGCATGCATCCTTTACAATCTCTGATGAGACAATGGCTCTCTGCAATGAACTGAAACCGGAAGGTGTTGGATATCACATCCATGTAGCAGAAGGCATTTACGATCTCCATCAGTGTCTGAAAGAGCATGGCAAACGTATTGTTGACCGTCTTCATGACTGGAACATCCTTGGACCGAAGACTTTGCTCGGTCACTGTATCTATGTGAATGAACATGAGATGGATCTGATCAAAGATACAGATACCATGGTTGTACATAACCCGGAATCTAACATGGGTAATGCATGCGGATGTCCTCCAACCATGAGAATGGTACAGAAGGGAATCCTCACAGGTCTTGGTACAGACGGATATACTCATGATATGATGGAATCCTGGAAGGTTGCAAATGTTTTACACAAACACAGCCTCTGCGACCCGAACGCAGCCTGGGGAGAAGTTCCACAGATGCTTTTTGAAGGAAATGCAAAGATTGCAAACAGATACTTTAAGAAACAGCTTGGTGTCCTGAAAGAGGGTGCGGCAGCAGACGTGATCGTGATCGATTATGATCCGCTGACACCAATGAATGAAAGCAACATTAACGGACATCTGATGTTCGGTGTAAACGGAAGCATGGTCCAGACTACTGTATGTAACGGTAAAGTCCTGATGAAAGACCGCGAAGTCCTTGTATGCGACGAGGCAAAAGTTATGGCAGACTGCCGTCAGGCTGCAAAAGAACTTGCAGATGATATTAATGGTTAATCTGTAAAGAATTGTAAAGAAGATAAGTTTTCTGCCTGGCAAAAATAAATGTAAACAAAATATAGAACGGATGGAGAGAAGCCATACCGTATGAAATAATGGAGGATCGGATTATGAGTGAAGTCATGACCTGTATGCCCTTTGAACAGTTAATGAACTGGGTATTAGAAGAAAAGAAAACAAAAGGAACAGTTTTCGGACAGCACAGAGCTTATGCAGCGGGAACTGACAGGAAGCTGAATATATTTGAGAGAAATCTGGAAACACCGATCGGACCTGCAGCAGGACCGCATACACAGTTAACACAGAACATTGTTGCTTCTTATTATGCAGGCGCACGTTTCTTTGAGCTGAAAACAGTTCAGAAGATGGACGGTGCAGAGCTTGCAGCCTGTATCAACAGACCATGTATCCTTGCAGATGATGAAGGATATAACTGTGAATGGTCTACAGAGCTTTATGTTCCTCAGGCAATGGGAGAATATATTAAAGCATGGTTTATCCTGCATGTGATCGCCAAAGAATTTGATCTGGGTGCACAGGACGGATTCCAGTTCAATATTTCCGTTGGATATGATCTTGCAGGGATCAAAGAGCCAAAGGTTAATACTTTCATTGACAGTATGATGGAAGCAAAAGATACTGAAATCTTTAAAGAATGTAAACAGTGGTTATTGGACAATGTAGATAAATTTGAAAAAGTTACAAAAGAGGATATTGAGGCGATTCCGTCTGATATCTGTAATTCCGCAACAATCTCTACTCTCCATGGATGTCCTCCAAACGAGATTGAGAGCATTGCAAATCATCTGTTTAAAGAGAAACATCTGAACACATTTATCAAATGTAACCCGACTCTCCTGGGATATGAATTTGCCAGAAAGACCATGGATGACATGGGATATGATTATATGGTATTCGGTGATTTCCATTTCAAAGATGACTTACAGTACGAAGATGCTATTCCGATGTTTAAGAGACTGCAGGCACTTGCAGATGAACTGAACCTTGCGTTTGGTGTGAAGATCACCAATACATTCCCTGTAGATGTTACAAGAAATGAACTTCCAAGCGAAGAAATGTATATGTCCGGAAAATCTCTTTTCCCGTTATCCATTTCTCTTGCAGCCAGACTTTCCCGGGAATTTGACGGAAAACTCCGTATCGCTTATTCAGGCGGTGCTGATTACTATAATATCGACCGTATCGTCGGATGTGGTGTATGGCCTGTAACAGTGGCAACTACACTTCTGAAGCCGGGCGGATATCAGAGATTTACCCAGATGGCAGAGAAAGTAATGGCTGACGGTGTGAAAGAATGGAAAGGCATTGATGTAGCTGCACTTGAGCAGCTGGCCGAGGATGCGAAAAAAGATGCTCACCATGTAAAGAGCATCAAACCGCTTCCTAAGAGAAAAACTGATTCAGAGGTTCCGCTCCTTGACTGTTTCTTTGCTCCATGCGAAGAAGGATGTCCGATCCACCAGGATATCACAACCTATGTGAAGCTGGCAGGAGAAGGCGATTATGCACAGGCATTAAGAGTTATCCTTGAGAAAAATGCACTTCCATTTATCACAGGTACTCTCTGTGCGCACAACTGTATGTACAAATGTACACGTAACTTCTATGAAGAACCTGTAAATATCCGCAACACTAAGCTCATCGCAGCACAAAACGGATATGATACAGTGATCGGTGAGATCAAAGCAGGCACAGCAGACGGTAAGAAAGTAGCTGTTGTAGGTGCAGGTCCTGCAGGTATTGCTTCTGCATACTTCCTTGCAAGAGCAGGTGCTTCTGTAACAGTATTTGAGAAAGAAGAGAAAGCCGGCGGCGTGATCCGTTATGTGATCCCGGGATTCCGTATCTCTGATGATGCAATCGATAAAGATGTTTCCTTCATCCAGAAGATGGGTGTGGAGATCAAAACAGGTACAGAAGTGAAATCCGTACAGGAATTAAAAGCACAGGGTTATGACGCAGTGATCGTTGCAACAGGTGCAAATAAACCGGGTACTCTGAAGCTTGAAAAGGGTGAAACCATCAATGCTCTGAAATTCTTAAGAGATTTCAAAGCAACTGGCGGTAAGGTTGCGCTGGGTAAAAATGTAGTTGTGATCGGTGGCGGTAACACTGCTATGGATACTGCAAGAGCTGCGAAACGTACAGAAGGTGTAGAACATGTTTACCTGGTATACAGAAGAACCAAACGCTATATGCCAGCAGCAGAAGATGAGTTACTGGAAGTACTGGAAGAGGGCGTAGAGTTCAAAGAACTTCTTTCTCCTGTATCTCTGGAAAACGGCAAACTGCTCTGTAAGAAGATGGAACTTGGCAGCATAGATGCTTCCGGACGTGCAGGTGTAACAGAAACGGGCGAAACAGAAGAAGTTTTGGCTGATACAGTGATCGTTGCAGTTGGCGAGAAAGTTCCGACTGAGTTCTATGAAGCAAATGGTATTGCGGTCAATGAGCGTGGAAAAGCCCGCATCAATGATAAGACAATGGAGACAAGTGCAGAAGGCGTTTACGTTGTCGGTGACGGTGCAAGGGGAGCTGCTACGATCGTAGAAGCGATCCGCGACGCACAGGTTGCTGCAAAAGCAATCCTTGGACATGATATTGTAAAAGGACAGCCTGTACCGGGAACAGAAAAAGACTGTTACTCCAAAAAAGCAATACTCAAAGAAAGCAAGGACGCTGCGAACGAAAGTGAGCGCTGTCTGACCTGTAATAAAGTCTGTGAGAATTGTGTAGATGTATGTCCCAACAGAGCAAACATCTCCATCAAAGTTCCGGGAATGGCAATGAATCAGGTGATCCATGTAGATTATATGTGTAACGAATGCGGCAACTGCAAGAGCTTCTGTCCATATGCAAGTGCACCGTACAAGGATAAATTCACATTATTTGCTTCTGAGGCAGATATGGCAGACAGCACAAATGATGGATTTGCAGTGATCAATCCGGAGACAAAAGAGTGCAAGGTTCGTCTCCTTGGTCAGATTTCCGACTGCAAGGCAGATGATGCAAATGATAAGTTGTACGAAGGTCTTCGCAGACTGATCTGTGCAGTAATCGATGATTACAGCTATCTGATCATGAAATGATGATCCTAGTACATCGTTTTCGAAATAACTATACCACTCACTTGTCTGCGAATCCGATTGCACAGGTCTAAAAGCCTCAGCGTAGCCCGCTACGCCTGCGTTTTTATACCAGCACACTCGAATCCGCATCCTACGCGATTGGTATAGTTATTTACGAAACGCTGTACTAGAGTGTGTCTGAAAACAGGAATAAAGAGCTGTAAAATAATTTTAAATTTGTAATATCAGATAACTTATAAAGAAATATTTAACTCTGTCCACAGCAGAAAAAGGCTGTGGACAGCGTTGCATATCAGGCTGAATCGCGGCCGTATGTTACTTTTGTAATAAATTCATGCGGTATCACAGGCAGATAAAAAACAGAAAGAGGTAAACTCTGGCTGACTGCCCTAATTGGCAGACGTGCGAAAAAGAAAGGAGAGTCCGATATGGCAGTATTTACAGTCAATGGACAAAAGGTCGAACCGACCGGAAATCAGAAACTACTGCGCTTTTTGAGGGATGAACTTCATCTGACTTCAGTGAAGGACGGCTGCAGTGAAGGAGCCTGCGGAGCCTGTACAGTTATAATTGACGGAAAAACATGCAAGGCATGTGTGCCGGACACAGATTTACTGGATGGCAGGACAGTGATCACAGTAGAAGGACTGACTGAATGGGAGAGGAAAGTCTATACCTACGCTTATGGAAAAGCAGGTGCTGTTCAGTGTGGATTCTGTATTCCAGGTATGGTAATGTGTACAAAGGCTCTTCTGGACGTGAACAAAGAGCCCACAGATGATGAGATTAAATATGCACTGCGCAATAATTATTGCCGCTGCACGGGCTATGTAAAAATTATGGATGCAGTAAGGCTGGCTGCGAAAGTTTTAAAGACGGGTGTGATCCCGGATGATCTGGATCCGGACTGGAATATAGGACATAGAGTATCCAGAGTGGATGTGGAGGAGAAAGTACTGGGAACCGGCAAATATCCGGATGATTTTTACTTTGACGGAATGC
>OLSE01002466.1_pt1 | contig 10587 bp, 7 predicted proteins | sample 1673191 | NCBI WGS metagenome assembly OLSE01 (sample SAMEA3136764, study PRJEB25190) | human gut metagenome | biome: human gut; feature: human-associated habitat; material: faeces | place: Austria | collected 2013
TACGACTCAAATTGACATTATTTTTGTCACATCAATAAATTGCAAGTTAAGCCTAAATTTTAAAATAATTTATATTTCCCCGATATTTTTGTTTTTCTTTTGCTAATTGTTCAATTGCCTTACGAGCCAAATGAAAGGCAAGACCATCCATTTCCTGGATATTCATCTTTTGAATCTGTGTTGTAATGTTTCCGACTCCTACTCCAAATCGAATCTTTGTTGGATGCAGGGAAAAAAACAACTCATTTATAATACAAATCCAATCAGCGTTTACACTCATTAATCCCTCAAATTCATCTTCTAAAGTAATTTTAAATTTGGAAACTATCGATTGACAGTATTTAGAATTGATCCTATCTAAAGTATTTAATAAATTTGTCTGTACTTCTTGTCTATGCTCAATATTTTTGGAATCAATGAGATCTCATAACAAGGATTTATTGTATCCATTTCATACCTCATTCATAGTATATTGACAAATAATTCCCTACTCAAGGAATTGTTATAAAATATTCCTAAAATAGGGAATTAAATGGATTTAAATTTTTGTTTAAACGCAAAAATCAAATCCATGATCCGGGCTTTTTTTGTTTTCATTCCTTTGTAATAAGGACTAAAATTCTGTAAAAAAAGCTTTATCACATTACCATTAGTCAAATAATCAATATGATTTTGATAAAACATCATTCGTTTCTTATAATCTGGTTGATACTGCGATAATCTTGGTTCTGTTTTTTCTAACTTTTTTAAAGTTTCCAAAGGGTATTGAGCTAATAAAAGTCTTGTTTTAAGCTCATTTCTTTTTTGCGCATGTTCTTTTTTCGTGTAATGCTCCTGCTCATTAATCCCTATTGTGTTTTTACCGTGAATCCTATAAAGAAACAACGATTTGTTGTAAAAATACATCCCCTTTTGTTCTGCTGCCAATAAGTTAATTAACCAATCATGAAATAAGTCTTCTGTAAAACATTCTTGAAATCTTTGATTTAATTCTTGTCGTATAACTAAAGCACATCCCTGGAATGAATTTTGTGTTAATAATGTCTCAAAAGTAACTTCCACTACATCATTTGTATTTACTACCATTCTAAGTAGATTGTTATTGGATAAACCTTTAACTTTTTCTACTTCAAAAGTCTTGTCATCTTTATCAATAAAAGAAAAAGAAGAAGCTAGTGAAAGTATGTTAGGATGTGTATCCATGATTGCAATCATTTCTTCTACTTTATTTGAAAGCCATATATCATCTTGATCACACAGAAAAATATACTCTCCTCTACAATAAGACATCGCTTTTTTAAAGTTTTTCTTATATCCCAGATTTACTTCATTTACATAGAATGAAAATTTCATTTCTGGACGTTGTTGGATATACTTCTGAATTACTTCTCTCGTGTTATCCGTAGATTTATCATCTACCAAAATAATTTCATTCACTTTATGACTCTGATTCAAAATTGAATCTAATTGTTTTTGTATATATTTTTCGCCGTTATAAGTTGCCATTGCGACTGAAATCTTCATAAACTACCTCCAAGATTTAAGTGTGATCAAAAATGATTAGTTAATCACTTGTCTTGATACAAGCAAATCAATTCATATATCATAGCTTAAAACTGTTAAAAATAGGCCTCAACTTTTTGATTAAGTATTCGAAATAACTTATACAATTCCTATTATAAATCGAGTGTTTCTTTTAAATATTTGATTTGCTCATCAACAGTTTTATATTCCATCAAGTTGCCCTCATTATATTCTTGTTTCAATAATTATATGTATTTAAGTAAATTTAGTAAAGATGAATAAGCGAATAGCAAAATACAAGTATAAACAATAAAAAAATATAAATAATATTTCTATGCTTAATACGGTGTATGTTTTAAATATCCAAGTTATTAAAGAATGTGTTTTGCCTCCTGCAGTATACTAATTAAAGTTTTTCTTTATGTTTTTTCATGCTTTTCCAATTTTTTTGTATATATAGTTAGTGGAGGTAACAATGACAAATTTAAATGAACTACAAACGATAGTACAATCCAAAAAACGTTTTATCGATGGATATTCAAAGATCATTCTTTCTCTTAAGCCTATCCAGGCATATCTGCTTCAACAATGTCTAGGAGTTTAAAAATCTATCTTTAGAAGAGATTTCTGCGCTCATTCAACCAAGTTCTTCCAGTTCCAAAATTATTACACTGGATTTCGAAGATATTCGTATTCCTGGAGCTAAAATTGTCTATAATTCAATCTATATGGTTCAACACTCTTTGTATCTATCAAAATTTATGTTGATTCCTATTGAAGCACAAGGTGAAGAATCCTATAAATACACTCTTCCTTGTCGAAGTCTATATTATGCATATAGATTGATTGCCGATCAAAAAATCGTTCTCTCGGCTTTCAAAAATCCTTTTACAGTGATATTTTAGATGTACGCTCTTTTTGGATATGCTTACATCACACAAAGATAAAAAATAATTGTCTATTAGAGTATGTAACACTAGAAATCAAAAGATGGGTAAACTACGTTTGATCCTGAATCTTGTGGAATCTCTATAACTCATCTTTTATATTCTTCCCTTCAATCAAAAGAAGACAAGGTCGCATCTAAGGCCTCAAATCCGGTGAATTGGATCCCCTTGTTCAAAACATTTCTCTTTTACCGGAAAGTGGCACCATTTCCGATATTCAACAGGCCTTTTCTATCTTGCGTGTTCAAAAGGAAATGTAATCTAAAGTTTTAAAACGCTTAAATCTTCATTAATACAAATCCCCATAGAAACACTCATCTTCCATGGGGATTTTACTCGTTTAATCTAGAATATACTCTTTTAATATCATTAATATATCCTTGAACGATATTCTTTTAATAATTCTGTTTCAAGAATCTACTCATTAATTTCTTTTAGTTTTAGCTCTTCTAGATTCTCTAATATTTTCAAATGCCTTTTTACTGTATTTATTTTCTGATTTACTTTTCAAATAATCACCTGAAGAGTAATGCCATAGATAGAATGCAAGATATCTATCCTTGAATCACTGGACAATCATTTATTTCTTTTAATCCTGCTTTTGGCATGCTAAATCGCATAATTTAACGAATTGATAAAAACCATAAGACATCGTATTACAGTTTTTTCCATTCCATGTTCAAAATAATATCCTAATTAAAAAACATTCGTTTCTCTTCTCGACAACAAACCTTTAGCATAATCTATCTATACAAGTATTAAAACGAACGATATTTCATCAGTTTCTTTTTGATCTGATTTGCCTGCTTTCTATACTTATTAAAAGAATCCGAATTTTGAACCTTTGCATCATTTGAAACATATACATATAGTTTTCTATGATCTTTCATTTCAATTTCTAAACCAATATATACTTTTCGATTAAACCACCAGAAATTATAATTTGTGACCAAAACTCTGCGATCCACAGGAAACGGATGTTCTTCATCATGATACTTGGCATCTTCAAATACGATCTGACACTTACAAACATCCTTTATCGCATAGATTCCTTTCGTTCCTGATAGGATTTGAAAGGTTTTCCGATGTGTATTAATCAGCACATTTCCTAAATCTATGAAGCCTTTCTGTTTTTTGGAAAGATCAACATCGATCAAATCTGATAATGGAATCTGATAAAAATCCGCATACTTTTGCATACCATCTAAATCCGGTTCGGATTTTCCCAGTTCATGATTGGATATCGTCTGATGGGCCATATACAATTTTGAGGCCAGTTCTTTTTGTGATAAACCATTCTTTAAACGTAAATAATGTAAATTTGATTTGAGGTATGTCATGATCCACGCCCCCTTTCAACATTATAATAAAATATGAAAAAACAACTGTCATGCAAAGAAAATGGGAATCCTTGTTTTCCTACAATTCTTTTAAAAAAATGGAGAAATCCACTCTCGAATCTCTCCATTTTATCAATTTATTTTTTCAAGACGTTCATCAATTATGAATATCCAGTTCTTTCTTCCTGCTTACTTAACAGGACATTCTACAACGATAGAAGATGTATCAACTTCGATTGTTGTCGATATCCATGGAAGCTGAGTCTGATCTACATCCATACCATACAAGATCAAAGCCAGCGTATGTCCTGGTGCAATCGTATAATCATTGGATACAAACTCAAAGGAATAGGTGTACCAGTTTTGAGGATTGATTTCTTCTTTTGAATAATTGTTGTTTCGATTTTGTGCATTCATCCATCCTCGCGTAATCACGGAATAAGCGGATGGTTCCTGTTCCATCTTAAATCGAAAAGAACGATTCTCATCGCCATCCAGCTGACACGTTAATCGTTTTTGTTCTCCCTTTTCAACCAGCATAGCACTTAATATGGCGGTTGGCTGATTGATACGGGCACGAAACTGTACTTTTGCCCGACCCGCAAAACGAACTGACCTTTTAAACGTTTCCAGATCAAACGAGAGCGAATGAGCATTTTGTGTTAATACCAGTTCATCCAGCCATTCTTTGGTATTTTTCTTTTTTCGATCATACACTGTTTTGGATAGATCATCTATGATCGTTTGAACTCCTGAATCCTTGATTTGATACACTTCCATTTGCCTAGGCGGCCAATGCTCTTCCTTCATCCAAACCGTCTGATCTACATTGCTCTCAACAAAGATCTTTGCCTCATCTTGTATGCCGGTATCCATACCTTTTAAATAATAATCCAGCCATCGATCAATCAAAGACAAAGTCGGACTGCCTTCTAAGTGATATGTGTATATATGTTGTCCCTGATGCAACAACATCATTCGATCTTTTCCGAATTCCTGCAGCTTTTCAAACAACAAGATGCCTTGATCCGGTTTTACGTTCCAATCGTTAAGTCCTTGTATCACAAAAACAGAAGCCTTGATTTGATCAGCATGTTTGAGATAGTTTCTTTCATCCCAGAAGCGATTATAGTTTCCGGATTCCCGGTCTTCTCCTTCTTGAAGCTCCTTTTGCGATTTTTCAAATAAAGGACGTATCGTTTCAAAATCTTTAGAATCCAGAACTCTTGAAAAACAATATTTTGACAAAATATCTAAGTCATCTCCCTGCCAGTCCATGGCCGGTAATGTTAAACCATTATGTCGATAGTATTCATACCAGTTAGAGATACCTGCTTCCGGAATGATCGTTTTCAACCCTTCAACACCGGTCGTCGCAACACCGATACACATCGTTCCTAAATAAGAACGAGCTGACATGGCAACAGAACCGGTAGACCAATGTGCTTTGATCTCCATTTGTCTTGTACGATCGACAAAAGCACGAGCTCTTCCATTTAACCAATCGATAACCGATTTAAACGCAAGAATTTCTTCCTGCGAACCGGTACGCGTCAAACCATCCGATCCTCTTGTTCCCAATCCGGCACTAAAAACACCGGCATATCCTCTTTCAATCAAATGATCATACAAATCCGAAATACATTCGTATTCACTTGGATCCGGTTCCGGAATCGTATTGGCTTTTACTTCCCCCAGCGACTTCGTTTTAGGATACACTGGTTGTTTTCTGGGAACAAACAAAATATCACTTTCCGTAATATTTTGCGTCGGATACACCTTGATATTTTTATTGACATCGTAAAGTTCATACCAATCTTCATTACAATGTAACATATAAGGATTCGCCACAAATACGGCCGGCACTTTTTCATCTAAAAGCGGACGTTTGATATACACCGCAATAAGATCGTATTTTCCATCCTCATCCGTATCCACCGGTGTTTCCACATATACTTTTTCAAAAATTGTTTTCATAAAACTCCTATTTGTTTGTTTCTTTTGGATGTTTCTTTAAATATGCTTTCCATATCAATACAAAGATGGCACCAAGGGCCAACATCGCAACCAAAAATCCGAAAAAATGTCGATATCCATCTACGCCAGGATTTTGATCGATCATAATCCCGGCTAATACAGAAACAAAGATTTCCGGTAAATAGCCGACTGTGGAAATAATGCCCGCAGCCGTTCCGGAGAATTTTTCAGGGATACCACCTTCATCCATCATAGCCCATGTCTGCGCATAATTGACATTGTAGAAAATATAAATCAGAACAAATAAAATCGTAAACATCAAAATTGAATCCGATTGTATCGGCAAGATCAAAATGCCTAATGTTCCCAAAATCATGATCACAAATGAAATCAAAAGCGCATTTCCTGTTCCAAATTTATCGGAGAAAAATCCACCACCTACATTTCCAAATAAAGAAAACCAACGCTTTAAAGCGGCCAAAGTCGCTCCAAAAGTAACCGTTGCCCCTAAGATCGATGTCGCATAAGGTGTAAAGTAGTACAAAGATAAAGTAAATACATAATTACAAAATGTCACAAATCCAATGATCCAAACCGCAGGCATCTTTAAGACTTGACCTATTCCCTTAAACGAAATACGATCGCTCTTTTCCATTTTTCCATCCTTTACCGTAAAGAAACAAAAAATACCCATCGCAATCGTAATAATGGAATAATATACAATGACGGTTTTCATGCCCAGTACTTCATCGTTGATCTGTCCAATTCCAATACGGAACGCAACCACAGCTCCCATAGCCATCAAAGCCGCGCCGATGCCTCGTCCGCCTTCAAAGAAACCATAAGCTTTTCCCTGATCATCTGAACCGGACAAAATACGCACCGCTTTTACACAGGCCGGCCAAAAGGCAAATAAACTTGAAATTCCCCAGAAAGCATACAACGCTACCAATCCATAATAGTTAAGTGGCAACAAATGAACAAAACCACCAAGACCGGTTCCAATCAAAGAAACAGTCAAAATAATTCGTGTTGAGAAGCGGTCGGCCACAACCCCTCCAAACAGATAAGAAATCATCCCAAATACACCTAAGATGCTGCCAAAAACGCCCATCTGTGTATTAGTTAAATGATACGTTGCCAAGTAGGCATCATAATAATCAAAACGGAAATATGGCAATCCGTATATGATGGCCCCACTAAAGGCAACAATAAGAATCGCCCAAATGTTTTTGGATAATTTCTCTCCAAAACCGAGCTTTGCTAATAAGTTTTTCATAAACTCTCCTCCTGTTTAACAATTTGATCTTCTTTATGATTAAAGGAATGTAATCCCTTATAAAGAACTATGCCTGCAACCGCATAAAGTCCGGCGGCAATAAAATAAGCTTTCTGATAGCCAGATTGTTCTAAAAATAAATAACCACCCGTAAAGTAACCACTTAAAATACTAACGATTCCCGCCATGAAATTCACCAGCGAAGTATAAATAGGACGAATCGATTTAGGAATGACATCCATAGACAAGGAACTATCGACCGGACTGGATAAGTTGGCAAGGCCGGCTCGAATAAATAAAGCACCACCTACAACAGGGACTACAAAATCCCCCAGATAATTTCCACATCCGATCAAGATCATAAACGGTATAGAAGCCATCACTGTAAAAAAGATCGTACCTACTTTACCAAATCTCTTCACACACTTAGGTGTAAAAAACATAAACAACACAATGGCAATATACGAAATCGAAACAATTAAAGAAGATGTAGCTTTATCAATATGCAGGTTTCGATTCAAATACACGGTATAATACGATGTAAACAATCCCATCGCAAAAGAAATCAAAGCCCAATATAATAAATAAGCTCTGGAATAACGATTTAATAAAACCTCTGAAATCCCTCTTATTTTTTGCTTCCATGAAATCTTCTCTTGGAATTCATGTGTCATAAAGTCTTCTTTCTTTTCTTTGATGAACAATACAGGAATTAATGAAATCAAAGAAATGCAGCCAAATAGAAATAATACGATTTCATTCCCCATCATATAATTCGCATACATGGCATTGGATAACTGCGTAATATATCGCGTTGCTTCCTGCGCTGCAGAATATGTAATGCCAGAAACCATCGAAAAAGCTTTGACAACAAAAGCTCCCCCTAAATAAGTGGCAATAAAATAACCAATGTATCCCATATAGTACGTTCTTGTGTACCAATTTATTTTTTTTAGGCCCAGATGTTCAGTATAACAGGCAATAAAAGGACTTAGCATAATAAAATGAAGTTGTACACCTGTTAAAGCCAGTAATGTCGCAGCGTAGAGCACCCAGTCATATTGTAGAAAGATAGCCCCAAAAAACGCAAACGATGTTCCTAGCGAACAAAACAGCAGCAGTTTTTTATAGCCTATTTTAGGTACAGCCAATAACAACAAGGCACTGATAAATGTCGCATATCCGTAAAAAGCCCAAAAAGATGTCGCAATTGAGACTTGTACTTCCTGTAAATAATTCACATAAGTATCATATAAAACACCACTTGCCAGATTATTGATGACATAACTTATAATGAAGCAAAGAATATTTCTCTTTTCCCTTATTGTCTCCATTACACCCTCCTAAAAACAGCTTTCATTATACGTTTATACCAGTAATATATCAAATATTTTTTCATTTTTGTTTCATGAATTTTCATAATGATTTTTCATCGAAAAAATCCTAATTAAGAAGTAATAAGTTGGGCAAATCTATTTTTAATAATAAGGAAAAATCCATCTTAATTTGAATCTAGAAATCATACTTTTCACACAGATTCCCGATTGAACACTCAGAAAACAAAAAAAGCCTTTATCGAATGTGATAAAGACTCATTTTCATAAGTGGTGGTCTCAGTCGGAATCGAACCAACGACACAAGGATTTTCAGTCCTTTGCTCTACCAACTGAGCTATGAGACCATTTGGTTGCGGGGGAAGGATTTGAACCAACGACCTCCGGGTTATGAGCCCGACGAGCTACCAGACTGCTCTACCCCGCGATGTGAAATATTAACTTGAATGGCGGAGAAGCTGGGATTCGAACCCAGGCGCCGCGCTAACGACCTACCGGTTTTCAAGACCGGACCCTTCAGCCACTTGGGTACTTCTCCAATCGTATTGAAATTGGTGGACCCTGTAGGACTCGAACCTACGACCCGCCGGTTATGAGCCGGATGCTCTGACCAACTGAGCTAAGGGTCCATTAAACTCGTTGGTGGCTGGAGTGAGACTCGAACTCACGACCTTCCGGGTATGAACCGGACGCTCTAGCCAACTAAGCTACCCAGCCAAAAATTTAGAAAGTGGTCGGGACGACAGGATTTGAACCTGCGACCCCTTGATCCCAAATCAAGTGCACTACCAAGCTGTGCTACGTCCCGAAAACAAAATAAATGGCGCGCCCAGCAGGAGTCGAACCCACAACCTTTTGATCCGTAGTCAAACGCTCTATCCAATTGAGCTATGGGCGCACATACACAATCAGTGCTCAATTAATATAGCACAGCCTTTCCCCTTTTGCAATGCCTTTTTTTAAATTTTACACGGATTGTCGTATCTATCTGTCAAAAAAAAGATGCCTTCGATGATTTCACAGAACCATTTTCATAACCCATTATTCCTCCTCTATCACTTTTATATTTTCAAAGATGGGATCTTTTATATTTTGTATAGTCGCCTGTTGCCCATCTATACAAAAAGTATAAGTTCCATCTTGATGATGAATCAAATATCCCTGCTCCTGCATTTCTTGCTCGCTCCATGTTCCTTCGGTTCCAGGAGCATTTTCATGATAAGGCTCAAAAATGACAAGATTTGTGAAAACAGGAAGCATAAACACAAACAGTAAAATACCTTTATTTGTCTTTTTCTTCTGTTTGGATTCTAAAAGATATTGAACACGATACGATAAAACATTTCTATTTTCCGCAAAGAAAAAGCTCGATGAAAATCGCAATTTCTTCTGTAACACATTTTTAGTTATCTTCTCGTTCATTTCCACTAAAGTGGAAACATAGTCCAACATTTTCTCCTGTGTCATAGAACGTGTTACTTTTTCATCTACACGCATCTCCAATATGATCTGAACTTGATTTTTCAGCCAGTACACCGGTAAAAACCACCAATATACGATCGTTAAAAGATTCATCAGCTGTTTGATCCATATATCATGATTTAGAATGTGCTGCTGCTCATGCGATAAAATGTGTTCTATTTCCTTTTGTGAATAAGAAACATTTGGTAACAGGATCACTTTTTGCCATCCTAAAACCATAGGAACTTCGATTAAATCCGTCTTCCAAACCGGATAATCGTTTTTTGGATTCACCTTCATGAAATCAGAAATATGAAACACTTCACTTTTCTTTTGAATGATCTTTTGTAGATCAAACATCCTTTTTAACATATATAAAGAATGAAGAGCGGTAGCTATCATCCCCACAAACCAGAGAATCATGATCACTTCGCCAAACCGATGGCCGAATACCACAGTGTTTAAAAGAGCCTGTAAAGGATTCATCAAAGCACTAAACGCAATCGTTATAGTAAAAGGAAATTCCACCGGTAAAAAAAGACGGCCCCATATGATCATCGCCAACAATATCAAAAGATCCGTCCGAAATAGAAGATGTGTCTTCTTTTTCTGTATCAAAACATAAAAAAGCAGAATCATCCCCAATGCCATTAATAAAGTAATAAAAATCGAAGAAGCAGATATATGCATAAAATTATAACCCCCCCCCCGTTATAAATTTATTA
>OLSE01002468.1_pt1 | contig 10582 bp, 10 predicted proteins | sample 1673191 | NCBI WGS metagenome assembly OLSE01 (sample SAMEA3136764, study PRJEB25190) | human gut metagenome | biome: human gut; feature: human-associated habitat; material: faeces | place: Austria | collected 2013
TGTCTTTACGCCATTGCTGTAACGCTGTAGTTGTTATATGGAACTCTTCCGCTATTTCTTTAAACTGTAGACCCATTCTTTGATAGGCTTCAAATCTTTCCTTGCTAATATGCGAAGAAAATTGTCTAGTGCTTGCTGTTTCTATCTTTTTTGCAAGTTCTTGTATTCGTTTAAAACGTTCGGTATCTTCATTCCTATACCAGTCTGCGTCTTCATTCATCAATGCCAACATCTCTTTACGCCAAATACTTTGCTCTTTTTTTGTCATACCCCTCTCACCTCAAATTAATAGTAAAAAAATAACATTTATTAAAAAAATACTATCCTTCTTTTGTCTTCTTGGACTTACCAAAAAATAAAAATATTTTCGACTAGTTTATGGCGTCCGGAACTAGAAACCCTAATAGACAACGGTAAATGTAACAAAATTATTGTTACAAGTGCCTATATGTATTGCAGCACACAACATATCTTTTACAGATATGCGCTCTCCCATTACGAAGAGCCTATTAAATATTACTTAATAATAAGTGTTTTAGCCTAAATCCCTTAGTAGCTGCTCTGATTAATTTAGGCGCTATAAATTGCTTCCTCTCTGGTTCAAAATGTTTGTTTACTAACTATCGTTATCATAGTTATTCATTTGCAAAAGCTTATGATTACGACGTTTGCTTACACTAACCAATTTTTTGTTGTTAATGTACTAAAACAATCCTTCGTCCGAAATAAAGGAGGGCCACTCCACCGCTGAATCATTAAGCCTATCTTAATCTTCCACTCTCTCCACATTCTTCTTACAGAGATTTCACAATTGTTTTTTTAAGCAAGTCCAAGAAGACAAAATCTATCTTATGATTTTTTATCGTAGTCCAAAAATTTACTCATTCCTCTACCAGTAACTTTTAACGGACCACTAGGAGAATTTCTTCTAGCGATTAATACCCCATTATGGTCATAAACATGTTTAATTTGTTTATAGACACTGCGCAAAGGAACTTGACCAACTTCTCTTTCGCATAACTTTTTCCCTTTAAAATACTTCTCTATTTGAACAGCAAACATCCCCTCAATTCTATATGTTTTTGTCTTTCTAACAAACTTTGATGTAGCATTGGGTAACTTACGCTTCTCTCGTTGACCAAAAACAATAATTCGGTTGCCGTAGTACCCAACATGTTCAATTCGTAATACTGAAAAGCAACTCATTTACATTCCCCCAATCGAATATTTTTTAAAAATAAGAGCCATGCAACACGTTGTTTGCACGGCTCTTACGAGTAGTTCCAGTACAAACAATGCGTGAAAGCATTGAATTATTCCACAAGCGGGTCATTTTTAGAAAATGAGCGTGCTTGCTACTTGGTTTTTTATTTTTTCAACAAGTTAACAGACAACAAAAAAGCGGGGAATATATACATGAACTGTATACATTCCCCGCTGCTCCAACATTTATACAACTAATTAAAACAATTCACTGTAAAAACTTTTCCTAGACAAATAAAGGAGTTTAAAAAAGTCTAGAATTTTACATAAAAAATTGTTATACTATACGTTGTAACTAATGTTGCAACAAACGAGAACCGAGTATAGTTCATGGGTATAGCATGAATTGTTTAACTGTCCTCTAGGATTCCCGTCCTATGGCAGTCGGTTCTTATTTTGTTAATTGTCTTGTAAGTTGCCTTTATATCGCACTAAGTTTAAAAAAGTAAAAAGATTTATCTCTCAGATAATTGCTATATCAAGGTAACTACGAGATTCTAAACTAATTATCCTACAAGTGTGACAACAAATAAAGTTATCAATGGAATAATTTTTTTCATAGCTCGTTTGCTCATTCTAATAGCTCTCCTCTTATTTAAACTTAACTTACAAATTAATAATAGCATAGATTAAAATAAAAATAAACAAAAATGCAAAAATTTGCGCTTTTTTATCAAAAAAAGTTATTACATAATAAAAAAACCAAAAAATCATTCTACGAATGCACTTTTTTGCGCCTTGGAAGGAGTATTTCAAAATGTTTCTTTACGAACTATTCAAAGAACAGCGAAAACTCTATAATTTTACTCAAGAAGAATTTTATGAAGGAATATTCAAAAAAAGAGCTGCCTCTTCTTTTGAGGTACACAACACGCATGATCTCAAAGTTAAAGATTTACCTGTTTTATCAGATAGAAGCATGATGAGTATCTTAGAAATAATTCATTATGCTAAAGAAGAATTTATTTCTCCTTACGACGAAGACTTAAATTCATTGTTTGATATATTCCAGAATAATACCGAAAAAGAAAATAAAGACTACATTTACAAATTATACAAAAAGTCTATAGAGCTAAAAGAACATTCTATAATATATTGGAATCTTTACTTAATAATAAAAATCCAATGTTCTGAATACGATTCAAGAATTGTCCCTACAGACTCACAAGATTTATCTGAGTTAAAAAAAATGATTTTATCAAAACAAAAGTTTACTCTTTACGACTATAAAATTGTTACTAATCTATCTCTTGTATTTTCTTACAAAGAATTGCAACCGTTTCTATCTAGTCTATTTCCATTAGATTCAAACGCTCCAACAGTTACTAGTGAAGCAGCATACTATTTACTTGAAAACATTACTACTAAACTCGTTCAAAACCGAGATTTTGAAAGTTGTACAGAAGTTCTGAATATCTACAATGATTTATTGCAAAAATTCCCGTCATATAAGTATAAACTAAATTATTTAATAACTTATAATTTAGTTGGTTACTTTTTAACAAACAACATGGATTCTTTAAATAACTCAATTAAATATGTCGATCTATTAGGAGACTTAGAAAATGTCGAGCTAGCAAAATTAATGAAAGATAACATTTATCTAATGATCTCAAAAAAAAATAATGGTTCTATGAGTAAACCAGATACTTTACTTACTAAAGAAAATAATCATATAAAACTAAACGAAAAGAAAATAACCAAAAGACTAGAGTAACTACTCTAGTCTTTTCATCTTTTTGTAATCATATTTTGCACCTATCGAATGCATTTCTATATTTCTCATCGTTGACTTTAATAATTTAGAATTACCTACTTGTAAAAATGGAACTACTCCTGCATCCTCAAGAAGTAATTCTTCTGCTTTTTTTAGAGATTTCCAACGCTTATCTGAGGTATCTTTTAAGTATTCATCATATTTAGTATTGCTATAACCTCCAAAATTCAACACACTGTTACTTTCAAAGTTACCTAAAAAACTCATAGGGTCAGGATAATCTGCCTGCCAGCCACTTAGACTAATAGTAAAATCATGTTTCATAACTCGCTCTATTTGTACATTTGCAGGAACTGGTGTTATCGTAATTTTTAAACCTTTTAGATTTTCTTCTAATTGTCCTTGAATGTATTCAGCTGCTTTTTTGGTTGTTTCTTCTTCATTGGTTAAAATGTTTAAAGTTACTTGTTCTTTAATATTTAATTCTTTTTTCGCTTTATTCCAATAGGATTGCGCTTTTTCTGTATCAAAATGCACCAACATTTTGTTAGCAAAATCTTTTTTTGTACTAGGATCAAAAGCAACGTCTTTAGCAACAACACCAACAGCAGAAATAGAACCATTATCTAAAATGTTTTTAGCATAATTACTTCTGTCTATTGCATAACTAATGGCTTTTCTAACGTTTTTATTTTGTAGAATAGAATTTTTTTCCCGTTGATTCAACTCTAAATACATGGTATTAGCCATTAAAGTAGTGGAAAATTCTTTGTTATCTTTGTACTGTTTAGCATATTCCCCTGTAACTGGGGTATCGTCTAACTGGCCATCATTATAAAGATTAATCCCTGTGTTAATTTCCTTAACTACCTGGAAGTTAATTTTCTCCATTGAAACCTCTTTTTGATCCCAGTACTCCTTATTTTTAGAAATCGTCCACTTATCAGAAGTTCCCACTCCCTCTAAACTTGTTAAGTTAAATGCCCCATTTGTTACAATTGATTTTTGTGAAGTGCCATAGTCTTTCCCATACTCTTTAATCGCTTTTTGTTGTACAGGATAGTACGCTGTTAATGCTAATAAATCTGTAAAATATGGTGTGGGTTTTTCTAACTCAATTTCTATCGTTTTATTGCCATTACTTTTTACTGCCAACGTTTCTTTCGATTGTTTTCCTGAAGCAATTTCTTTAGCATTTTTTATAGCAGAGAAAAGCTCAACGCTAGGAGAAGCTGTTTTGGGATCTACCACTCTTTGCCATGCCGTTACAAAATCATCAGCAGTAATATCTGTTCCATCGGCCCATTTTGCACCGTCTCGAATCACAATTGTATATGTTTTACCATTATTGGATATTTTTGGTTGCCCAGCTGCAATTGCTGGTTGTGGTTGATTTTTTTCATCTAATCGGTACAACCCTTCCATTACGTTGGCTAATAAAGTTATACTCGTTTGATCTACAGCAGTTGCTGGGTCTAAACTTTGAACAGGTGTCATAGCTGAAAAAGTAGCTACTTGCTCAACTTCTTTTGATTTAGAGTTATTTTTTGTTCCTTCTTTTCCATTACAAGCCCCTAAAATCAAAACTAGCATACTTACACAAAAAAATGAAAGCATCGTTCTCTTCTTCATAAATTAAATTCCTCCTAGTTTATTAATTAAATTAAATTCTTAAATAATTCTATTCCCCCGATAATATTACCTATTGCCCCACCTGCACTAGCTAACACAAAGATTAAGCCCACCTTTAACAATCTATTTTTGTAAATCGATTTAATTGATGAAATATCGTCTTGTGCATTCATAAAATCATTGACCGTAGGTTTTTTTATACTAGCTTCCATTAGGGCTGAAAACATTCCTACTGATAATACCGGACTTAGTGCGCCAACTGGAGCCATTATAAAAGAAGTTAAAATTGTTAATGGATTAGCTAAAGCAAAACATGTGAATAATGCTGCTAATCCCCCATTCCATACTAACCATTTTAGTATTTGTGATACGCCTACTTCGAATCCCGAAACCAAAGAGAGAACTAAAAGAATAATGATAATTGCAGGTAAAGAAAATTCTAATAATTTAGTACTTAATTTTTTTGGTGGAATTTCATTTAAATTATCTAAGGAAAACTCTGTTCTTTTTTCTAATTTCTCTTTAATTCCTTTCATATGAGCTTTCCCAACCACCACAACATTCACTTGACTTGAATTATTTTTCAATTTAGTAGACATATACTTATCTCTATCCGTTATCATATCCTGATACAGCGAAGGATATTTTTTTGATAACGAAATAAACACTTTGTCAAAACTATCAGACTCTAAATACTCTTCTAATTTATCTTGTTCAATATCATCAAATTCAGTGAAAAATGTCATAAAAAGTTTTGGCTTTTCCAAAAAGCTTAAATGACGCCACATTCTTTTAAAAGTAACTTGGATATCACGATCGATTAATTGAATGTTTGCTCCTATTTCCTTAGCACTTTTAATTGCCTGAATTAATTCACCAGCTTGAGTAGTTCCTTTAGTATTTGCTAATTTTTTTTGATATGCACTGTAAACAATATTGGATATTAGAACAACTAATTTTTTTTCTTTAATAATTTTTATTATATCTGTATTTCCCCATTGGTTAGAGTTAGTGTATTTTTCATATCTTTTTTTATCTAGCTCGATACTAACAGTATCTGGTTGAACTCTTTCAATAACCTCTTTAACAAGTTTAACACTATTCTCTGAAATGTGACTTGTCCCAACAAGATAATACGTTTTATTAGACACAATTATTTTTTCTACGTTTTTATTTTCAGATTCAAAAGACATATAATTTTCCTCCATAAATTTAAATTCATACTAAACAGCTACTTTATTGATTTTCAACCCAGTTATGAGTGATTACTCCTGGTGTGTTAGAATTACTTTTCTTGTTCAATTGACTTTTTTTCTCTAGTGCACATTCAACAAATAAATTGTAAAAAGACTTGTAAAATAAGCCTTTAGGACTTTTAACAGTAGAATCCGTCTTGATTTTATGCATCACTCGTCGCAAACATTTGTCTATTTCTTCTTGATAATCTTCACCAATTAGAACGAGATTGTATTCTTTTTCTACTTTAGTTTTAGCACGAATAATTGTTCCTACTTGCTCATGAGCTTCTTGAATAGTATTAGAGAAGGCAGCAATAAATTTTAAGCTATCTTTGTTTAGGAAAGTGTTCTCTTGAACTTCTGAAAACTGATCGAGCAATAATTGTTGCTGCAAGGCTTCTTTTTTAGTATCTAATGTATCTAATGTATCTAAATAAGAAGTATAGAATAGATTGTCTGCGATTTTCGCAATTACAGGATTTTCGTTGATATCATTGACTTTTTCTGTATTTGCGATTTTCGCAATTACAGGATTTTCGTTGATATTATTGACTTTTTCTGTATTTGCGATTTTCGCAATTACAGGATTAACATTGTTTTGTTCCTCATTGATTTTGAAAACATCTTCTGAAGTAACGTTAGGTTTTCCGAGATATAGTAGGTTAGGTGTAGTCTCTATTTTTCCATTAATTTTCTTTACTCTACCTTTTTTTTGTTTAAGAAGATTAACTGCTTCAAGCTCTTTTTTTATTTTTGATACTTTTCCTTCTCTGCAATTTAGCAGAGTCATTAATTCAGCAACTGTGTAGATAAAATAAACATTGTCTTCACTATCTACCCAATTATTCTTAACGGAATTGTCAAACCGATCTTTTAAAAGCATGTATGCAATTTTTGCATCATTGGATAATGATTTGTAAACTTCATTTGTGAAAAATACTTTTGGCATTTGATAGTATTTTTCTCTGTAAATTTCTTTAGATTTGTAAAATTGAAAATTTTCCATTTTAAAGCTCCTTTAGAATGTAAGTGTTATCAATCGTCCACGTATTCTTATCTTGTAAACTACAGGAATACAATTCGATTGTAAAGTAATATTTTAACGCAATATTTACACAAGTACACAAATACACAAGTGCAAAAATGTATTTGTGTAAATATCTAATTTTGAATATTATCAGGTTAAACAAAAATATGTGTACATTTACACATTTGTAAAAATACACATAGCGGAAGACTACCATTATTGATTATATTACTAATTACACAAATGAAAATGTGTAAATGTGTAAAAAAACATTGATTATTTAAATTGTCTATTGTATAATTTAAGTATAGAGATTTACGCAAATGTAAATGTGTAAATTTGAAAAATTACACATAAAAAAAGGAGGAACTTTCATGATAGAGCTTATAGTAGAAGAGTTTGAACAACTAGCTAATCTATTAGAAGAAAGGTGTAGAGTAATTAGTATAGGTAACCAAAAAGGTGGCGTAGGTAAATCTTCCCTAGTTCGTTTACTTCCATCTGTGTTAGCTTTTTCAGGTAAAAAAGTTTTACTTATAGATATGGACCCTCAAGCGAATACAACTAAAAGTATGTTCGTAACTCGAAAAAATTATTATGAAGACGAAGTTGTTGTATTTAAAAAAACATTAATGGCTGGTATCGTTGAAGGTAATCTTACTGATCTAGTTATCAACGTTTTACCTAATTTAGATTTTATTCCATCTTCATCAGATTTAGAAAGTTTCCCTACGTTTCTGTCTAAAAAGTTTGGATTAGTTGATAAAACAGACCCTGATTTTTATGAAGTGAAAGACAAAGCCTATGAATATTTCAATTCATTGATTGAATCATTAAAAGACAATTATGATTATATATTCTTTGATACGCCGCCTACGGTTTCTGATTATGTTAGAGCTGTATCATATGTTAGTGATTATATACTAATTGCATTTCAAACTCAGAGCGACAGTTTAGACGGTGCAAAAGAATTTTTAGAAGATACTTTAATACCTTTAGTAGAAAATACAAGAGCAGAGTTTGAAGTTGTAGGTATTTTGCCTAATCAAATGACTAAGAACGGTAGTATTGACACTTCATCACTTAATGATGCGTATACAATTTTTGGAAAGGAAAATGTATTTGAGAATATTTTGCCTTTTAAAAAACCAATACAAAACATCCCTAGACATGGCGTTACATTAGAAGGTTATTGGAATAGTAAAATGTACATTGATACATTAATACCAATTACTAAAGAACTTGTCACAAGAATTAGTTTAATAGAAGGAGATTAGACCATGACTGAAAATAGAAAACCATCACTAATAGGAAATAGAAATAAAAATCTTTATCAGGAAACACCTAGACCAGAACAACCTTACAGTGGAGCTGAAACCATACCTAAGGATATCTTAGCTAATGAGAGGGGAACAATACGTGTGCCTCTTGATCAAAAAATAGAATTTGATGCATTGTTAGCGACTTCTGAATATCATTATACTTATGAGTTAATGGCTGAACTTGTATATGAAGCAGTCAAAAACAAGACTAAGGAAGAGAATAAAAAATATCAAGAAACGTTAGCAATGTTACGAGAGAAAGAATTGAAAAAAATTGAGAGAAAGAAAATGAAAAAATAAAAATATGCACATGTGTAAATTTACACATGTGCATATTTTTATTATGAATCAATAAATAGCAAGTAATAATCAGTTAAAAAATTACACAATTGTAAATGTCTACATTTACAAAAGTACACATATATATCAACAACAGTAAAACTCCCTAAATAATATAGCTATCTTTCATCAATAATTTTTTTAGTTCGTCTGTGATGTTCTAAGTGCAGCAAATAATCGTCTTGCAGTTTTAGAAGGTCTGAATATACCTGATCCATAGTCTGGCTGGCCGACAAAGAAAGAGAATAAATAAATGAGATAGGAAGTGTTTCAATTTTTTTGTTACGAGTAATCCAAGAAGAAACAGTTCCTTGAGAGAAAGCATGTAATTCACAAAATTCTTCTACAGTAATCCCTAGTTGCTTGATAATGTATGCGTTGATAGGGTGTGGATATACAAAGGTTTTTCTAGGCATGGTGGGTAAGTTTCCTTTCTTAGGTTATTAATGCGCTTGCAGTAATATTGTACTAAAAAACATGCAATAAGGGAATGGTGTATCTGCTTCTTTTTGGTTGACCTCTTTTAAAAATATGTTATACTAAAGGTGCGAAACGACATTAAATCGTACAAATAACACAAAAAGCAATCCTACGGCGAATAGGATTGCTTTTTTTTACACTAGTTGCGACTCCTAGCGTGTGTGTTGATAGCAGCTTACTTTCGGTTATCGTCTTCCTCGTCCAACACACGAGAAATCATTTCCAGAACCAATCCTACAAAGATCGGTGCGATAACCAACGACATTAAATCTTTCACAAATAACACACCTCCAATCGAGGCGAGCTGCCGTATTAATTATATCATAGATTGAAATTCTGCCAATTCAATAATAAAACATTCAACAATTTATCTAGCTGTTCTATGATCTTTTCTAAGCGTGTAAACTCGTTTACACCAGGAACATTTATACTTGTTTGAATCACTCGTAACTCTGCTTGCTAGACAGCCACAGCTGCATTCTACATAAGCCACTTGGCGGACGCTGTCTCCTAGAGGAATAATGGTACCATTATAATCATATGCCTTCATTACGAAACCCCCAATCGCTAAAATACTCATCTAACTTTTTCTGCTCTTTTTTTGACAAAGTAGGGGAGACCAAACCTTGAAAAGGGTTTGAATTTACTCTTTCTTCTTGTTTTATTCTACTAGAATGACGATACATACACACGAAGTCAATTTCTTCTATACTATAGGAATCTTCACCAATTATTATTTTGTTTTCTTCCGCATATCCTCGAAAAGTTCCTATAACTGGTCTAGGAAAAGGATTGGTTTCTGAAGACATAAGTAATAAATATAATGGCTTATTTTGTTTGATTGAGCGAGAAAAATAAGAAGAAAATTCTTTTCTATTTTGCTTCATTTGGTTGTACCTAAGCCAACAGTTCCACCTGCATGGCCACCAACAAGGCTTGCTCTTGAAATTGCTGTGGCGCCTTCCATCAGTGAAGAAGCATGTATCAGTGCTTTAAACCCAAATTTCTGACGTATTTTATCAATAAGAAAATACATATCCGTTTCATGAATTTGCTCCTCCGGAACAGAAAATAAATCCAGCTGTAAATTTTTGTTCCATACAAGACGGCCATAGGATACTCCTAAATTTCGTACGTCGACCCCTGGTGCGTAATTCTCTTCAAAAAGACGCAGTACATGTTCAGTCAAGACTTTTGTGTTATTACTTGGTTCTACTTTCATTTGTCTACGCCAGCCGGTTTGGCCGTATTTGTCTGTCTGACCTTTTGAGTAGCCAACAAACAAAGAGACACAGGTTGTCTGACACGATGCCATGCGTAAGCGACTAGCAACCTGGTCCGACAATTCCTTCAAAACCAATTTTATTTGTTCTTTATTTGCATAATCTTTGGGTAAGACCTGACTATTACCAAATGATTTTTCTGTTGGTCGTCCCGCTTTTTGCCCTAAAAAACTACGATCTATGCCCCATGAGTGCGCGTACAGCTGTAGCCCCATGATACCAAAACGCTCTTTTAACATGTAGGGTTCAATGTGCGCTAGGTCATAAATGGACCGAATACC
>OLSE01002476.1_pt1 | contig 10547 bp, 8 predicted proteins | sample 1673191 | NCBI WGS metagenome assembly OLSE01 (sample SAMEA3136764, study PRJEB25190) | human gut metagenome | biome: human gut; feature: human-associated habitat; material: faeces | place: Austria | collected 2013
GCGCAGCGCGATGGACAGCACCGCCGCAAAGGTAAGCCATACCGGCGTAGCCGTCCAGAGCACCGGGTAGAGGGCGATGAGCGCAAGGCTGCACAGCAGCGTAATCGCCGTAAGCACGCAAAAAACCACACGCGTGCGCCGCGTCAGGTACTTGTGGCGGTCACTGAGAAAGGTGTGTGCAAAAGCGCCCGCCATGCGCGCGCTCATGAACATGGCTCCGCCGAATACCGGCAGCATGCCCAACGCGCTGGAAAACAGGCTGGAGTACATGTATTGGTAGATCGTACTCAACGACATCAGCACCAGCATGACGCGGCGGGATGATGCCACATAAATTTTTTTCGGCTCCTTTTTCTTGTGCATGACCGGCTCCCCTTGCGGAATAATCCCTGTAAAACCGTCTGTATTGTAGCATAGTCAAACGCTGATGGGCAAGTGAAGACGATCCAAAACCACCTTTGGACAGCTCAGACGTCGCGGGGTCATATCCTTGCAAAGGGGCGCATAGCCTACCTACAAAGCCGCTTTAGGAGGAGTCATGATGACGGATAAAAGCATGGATTTTTTGGAAAAGCAGGGCTCCAGCGCCACCAAAGCGCTGGAGGTGCTCCGGGAGGAACTGCCCCTCCAGCGTTTTGTGGGCGAAAGCCTGAGCCAGGCTGTGGTGGAGGGCGAAGTAGCGCTGCCAGGCGGCCTGCGCGAGGAAACCACCGTGCTTAGCGCCGAAGCCATGGCGGTGCTGGACCGCAGCGCGGCGGAGGCCGATCGCGTGACTGCCGAAGGCAAGGTGGTCTTTCATGTGCTCTACACCCAGGGCGACCCCACGCATGTAAGCGCGCTGGAGGCCTCGGCCGAATTCAGCCATCCGGTGGAATTGGCCGGCGCGCAGTCGGGGATGAACGCACCCGTCAGCCTGATGGTGGAGCATGTGGAGGCCGGCGCTCAGGGCGGACGTCTGCATCTGATGGCGATTTTGCGGGTACAGGTGCGTGTTTTCTCGGACGAGCCCATGGAGGTGGTCACGGGCATTCGCGGGGTCGATGGCCTGATGCTGCGCACCGAAACGCTCAGCGGCTGTCAGACCGTGGCGCGGGGGGAACAGGACGTACTTGTGCGCGACGAATGCGACCTGGGCGCGGTCTTGCAGATCACCGATACGCTGTATGCCACGGCCATTGCCACTGTCCAGGACGTGATGGGCGGCGAGGAGCGGGCTACGCTGTCGGGCAACATTTTGTTGGAAGTGGTGCACCGCAGCGCCATGCCCTCGCGTCCGCTGGTGGTCACACGCCACACCATTCCCTTTGAGGAGACGGTATCCCTCACGGGCGACGAGGGGGATTCGCTCTGCGCGGGCGCGGTGGTCAAGGATGTGGCCGTGCTCTCCCAGGAAGGGCAGGAAGAGGGCAGCCGCACGCTTCGGGCGGAGGTGCTGCTGGGCTTGAACGCCCAGGCGGCGAAGCAGAGGGACCTGTGTCTGCTGCTGGACGCCTATACCACCCAGGGCGACTGCCTGTCGCTGGAGAAGCAGGAAGTCCGGCGGGCGCTGGCGCACAAGCAGGTGCATACCGCCGAAAGCGGCAAGCTCACCCTCCTGCTGGACGGCCAGACACCCGTGCGCACGCCCCTGCGCGCGGCGCTTCGGCCCGTAGTGACGGACATGACCCAGGCGGGCGGCAAGCTCAGCGTGGAAGGCATGATGGAAGTGACCCTTCTGTACATGACCGACGATACGGAAACGCCCCAGACCTATCAGACGGAGGAACCCTTCCGCATGTGCTTCGCGTGCGAGGTGAGCCTGCCGGAAAGCCTGGTGCTGACCACCAGCAACATCGACGTCAACGGCATCACCAGCGATCGGGTCGAGGTGAAATACATCCTGCATCTGGACTGCCATGATGTACAGCTGGCAAGCGAAGCGCTGGTGACGCAGGTGGAGCAGGAGCCCGCCGAGGAGGCCGAACCGGGCATCCTGATGTATTTCAGCCAGCCGGGCGAAAGCCTGTGGGATATCGCCAAGCGCTATCGCGTCAGCTGTGACAGCCTCAAGCGCATGAACCCCGACGTGCAGGTGGTGGCCGTGGAGCCGGCCGCGTCGCCGGTGCTGTCCGAGGGACGCGCGGGCGCGCACAAGATCCAGGGCATCGGCGCGGGCTTCGTGCCCGACACGCTGGACACCGCGGTGTACGACGAGGTGATCGCCGTCGCCGACGAGGACGCGTTCGCGGTGGGTCGCGAGCTGGCGGCGAAGGAGGGCCTGCTCGTGGGCATTTCGTCGGGCGCGGCCGTGGCCGCCGCCACTCAACTGGCGCGCCGTCCCGAGAACAAGGGCAAGACCATCGTCGTCATCCTCCCCGACACGGGCGAGCGCTACCTGACGACGGCGATGTTCGGATTCTAGGCGTTAAAACGAAGTCGAACGAGAAGGGGTCTGCCGCGTGGCAGACCCCTTCGTCATGAGATCCCGTTGTCGCTCGAAAGCCGCGTTTTGTCGCCCGAAAGCGAGGCTTTCGAGTGACAACGACGTTCGATTGGGTCGAACGTCGCCCTACTTGCCTTCGATAGCGTCGATGGCGTCGATCACGCATCCGCGGAAGCCGTCCTTCTCGAGCGCAGCCACGCCCTTGATGGTGGTGCCGCCCGGCGAGCACACGGCGTCCTTCATCGCGCCGGGATGCGTGCCGGTTTCCAGATGAAGCTTGGCGGTGCCCATCATCATCTGCGCCGCGAGGCGGTAGGCGGTGGCGCGCGGCAGGCCGTGCTTCACGCCGGCGTCGCCGAGCGATTCCAGGAACATCGCGGCGAACGCGGGGCCGCAGCCGGCGATGGAGCTGGCCGTGGAAAGCAGCTTGCCGTCGACCCACTCGATGAGCGCGATCCGGCCGAACAGGTTCTCGAACGCTTCCAGCTCCTCGTCGGTGAGCGAGTGGCGCTGCTCGCAGGCGATCACGCCCGCGCCCACGGCGATGGGCGTGTTGGGGATGGTGCTGAGGTGGCGGCTGTTCGGGGCGAGGACGCCCTCGTAGAACGCGAAGTCGCGCCCGGCGGCTACCGAGATCACGGCTTTGTCGGCAAGCAGTTCGCGCACCGGCTCCACCACCTGCTCGATGAGGTAGGGCTTCACCGCCAGGACGACGAAGTCGCTGGTCTCCACCACCTCGGCCGCCTCGCGGTAGGCGTTCACGCCGAGCTTCTCGGCCGTGGCTTGCAGTTTGTCGAAGCGTCCCGCGCACGCGTGGATGTGCTCGCCCGAGAGCGCGCCCGAGTCCACGAGGCCCTGCGCCATCGCCTGGGCCATGTTGCCGAACCCGATGAAGCCGAGCTCGATGCTACTTGTGGTGTCCGCCATTATGTCCTCTTTCCGTCGGGCGTGCGTTCGCCGCGCGATGCTTTTCATGTTGGATTCGATTGTACGCCAGCGGCGCCCCGGCACCAAACGCCGATTTCGTGACGCGTGGTTCGGGCGGTGGAACGAGCGGCCTGCGCCCCATGCGCTAAGTCGGCAGGCTTCGTTCGTGTGCTTCACGCGGGCCTTCCCGCGGCAACGTGCGCCCGCTACGCAGCGGCCTGTTCAACCTCGTCCGTCTCGACGGCGTCTTTGCCGGCCGAGCGGGCGAGAATGTTCGCGTACACTGCGCCGGAGATGTTGTGCCACACGCTGAACACGGCACCGGGCACCGCAGCCAGCGGCATGGCTGCGAAGTGTACCGTGGCGAGCGAGGTGGCCAGGCCGGAGTTCTGCATGCCCACCTCGATGGACAGCGTGCGCATCTGGGCCTTCGACAGGCGCAGCGCCCGCCCGGTCAGGTATCCCAGCGCGTAACCAAGCAGGTTGTGCAGCATCACCACGGCGATGACGAGCGGCCCCACCGTCAGCAGCTTCGCCTGGTTGGCGGCCACCACGGCCATGATGATGAGCGAGATGCCGACCACCGACACGAGCGGCAGAACGGCCGACGCGGCCCGAGCCGCCTTCTCGAAGAAGTAGTTGATGAGAAAGCCCAGCGCGATGGGCACGAGCACCACCTGCACGATGGACAGGAACATATCGACCACGTTCACGTCCACGGTCTGGCCGGCGAACAGCAGAACGAGCAGCGGCGTGACGATAGGAGCCATGATGGTGGTGCACGCGGTCATGCCCACCGACAGCGCCACGTCGCCTTTCGCCAGATACGTCATGACGTTGGAGCTGGTGCCGCCGGGACACGAGCCTACGAGGATCACGCCTACGGCCAGCTCGGGCGGCAGCTGGAACACCATCGTCAGCAGGAACGCCAGCACCGGCATGATGACGAACTGCGCCAGGATGCCCACGATGACGGCTTTCGGCTTCGTGAACACCACCTTGAAGTCGGCCAGCTTGAGGGTCATGCCCATGCCGAACATCACGACGCCCAGCAGGATGTTCACGTAGCTGGTCTTCACGACGGCGGACACGGCGGGAAAGACCAAGGCGATCATCGCAACGGCGAGTGCGATGATCGCCATGTACTTTCCCGCGAAGTCGCTGATCTTGGCAAGCGTCTTCACAGGGAATTCCTTTCTCGAAGGTGATAGGGTTGGGAAAGTGTACCGCTATTGCGGGCGGTAGGCGAGATTGGTGCCGCGCATGTCCGGAAGACATCCGGCAGGAGCAGCTTATCATAGCAACGTTTTTTATTGCTAATGAAGGTTAGCAATAAAAAACGTTGCTTATTCTTGAAAGCAATATATTCTGTTGCTATAGTAAGAGCCTCTGGCAAACAGCTTCCGTGCCAAGGAGGGATTCATGCAGTACTATGTGGCGCTCATTGCGGACATCAAGGGATCTCGCAAGTACCGAGCGGAAGAACGTGGGTATTTGCAGGACCTGACAAACGAATCACTTCTTTTCGCCAACGAGCTCTTCAAGGAGGGCATCGAGAAGGAAGTTGTTTTCAGCGCAGGCGACGAAGTCCAAGGACTTTTCCGAGAACCTGCGACAGCTTTCCTTTACTATCGCTTTCTATGCTTCCTGCTTGGCCCTGGAGTGCTTCGGGGCGGCTTGGGCGTTGGGACGTGGGACGTGCGCCTTGAAGAAGGAGCGTCCACAAGCCAGGACGGCGAAGCCTACCATTATGCACGCTCCGCTATCCTCGAGGCTCAGAAGAGGAGGCGCTTCGATCTTGTTCTCCGCTCGGAGGGGCTTCCAGACGAGGTGCTGACCACCCTTATGGATCACTCGCTGAGCATTGGCAAAATGAGGACGGCGACTCAAAACGACATGGCGCTTGCGGTCGAGTTCTTCTATCCGGTGCTGGCCGCTTGGGGTTGTGACATGTTTTCGGACAACTTGAAAACACGACGCAAAAATCTGCTAGAGCTCCGTATGGTCGGCGCTTCGCGTCGTCGGGCTGGATCGGATCTGTTCAAGGGCTTGCTATCGTCCCTTGACGACGGAGCGGACAGCTTTTGGGAGCCGGTGAGACTCGAGGTCGGACAGCGTGCCAGTTCGTTTCACTACCTCGAAGGGGATCTCGTGGGTGCTTCGTATGCGCTTTCCCAACGCTCCGGTATGTCGCGTCAGGGGATCGACCGCCTTCTCGCTCAGGGATGCGTCGCCGAAGAGCGCAACGCCGCAGCCTTGTTCTCTTATTGCTCGATGCGTGAGTTTGGGCGGTGAGTGCTCTATGACGCTGGGATTCGCTTTGGTGCTCGTGCTGACAGGGCACGTCATCGCCGATTTCTATCTACAGACGAACCGCGTCGCTCGAGGCAAGGGCGAAAGCGGGACCCTGCTCGCTTTGCATTGCGGGTACTATGCGCTGTGCATGGCGCTTTTCGTTTCCTTAACGCTCCCGCTCGATAGCATCGTTCCCGTTTGGCTCGCCTTGTCGCTTTCGCATGCGCTGATAGATTTCGGCAAGGCGCGACTCGAGAAACGAGCCGGATCATCGCTTGTCGTTTTCGTGATCGATCAGACGCTTCACATATTATTGTGCGCAGCGGTGGTCGCGGCGTTCTGCGGCGGCTCGCCGGCGATCGGCGTCGTCGGGGTTCTTGCCGGCGTCATGAGTCCGCCGTCCGCTGCGACGGCTTTGGCGACGGGCCTGGTGCTGCTGATCATCTGGCGTCCGGGGGCGATTTTCGTTCGCCTCCTGCTCGAATCGGTGAGGATTGAGGGTGCTGATGCGATGCATGATGGCGAGAGCACGGTCGAAGAGCTGCGGGCGGGACGCTGGATAGGCATGCTTGAGCGAACCATCATCTCCGTGCTCGCGCTCTGCGGCCAGTTCGGCGCGATCGCCTTCGTGTTGACGGCCAAGAGCATCGCTCGTTTCAAAATGCTCGATGACAAGGAGTTCGCCGAGTGCTACCTCGTCGGTACCCTTGCAAGCACGGCGTTGGCCATCCTCGTGTCGTTGACTATCCTGGAGGTGGTCGCATGGAGCTAGCGGATCCCGTCGAGCAGTTGTTTTTCATAAGGGAAAACGGTTCGGTCCCTTTCGGAGCCGAACCTGCCGACGTGTACGAGTTCGAACGAGCAGGGAATCGATGCTGGATCAGGCACAAAAAGGGGGAGAAGGCCTATCCGTATGGGGTGACTCGCGTGATGGAGGAGCATCCGAAAGAAACGCTTGATCCGTGTCGGACGGTTGTCAGGAGGGGCGGCAGGTCGTTCGACAATGTGGAACGCATAGCGGTTTACGACGCCCATGTGGCCGTCCGCTTCTCGAATGGCAGCTGTAAAAGGTACAGAATCGGCGAGGTGTCCCTCGAAGAGAACATGCTTGAGGATCCTCGTCCGAAAAATGTATTTGCTTATCTGCGGGCCTTAGCATCCACTGACGAGCTTCTGAACGAGCGTACGGAAAGGCCCATTTTGGAAGAGCGCTACGACGGCATCGGGGCGGTCGCGAGTGGAACGGTGCTCTCATGCTACCTATCGGGTGAATGTCTTGGATCCCAGCAGGACGATCCCGCGCCGCTCATCTATCCCTTTGGCCTCAATGCGAGCCAGAAGAAGGCCGTCGAGCGAGCTTTTTCCGATAGGCTCAGTGTTGTGCAGGGGCCTCCCGGAACGGGGAAGACCCAGACCATTCTCAACATCATCGCCAACAACATAATGCAGGACAGAACCACGGCCGTCGTGTCGAACAACGTGTCAGCCGTAGAGAACGTTGTGGACAAGTTGGGCCGGAACGATTTGGATTTCGTCTGCGCGCTACTGGGGAGGGGCGAAACCAAGGAGAAGTTCTTCGGGAACCAACCGACCTATCCAGATTCTCTCGAAGCCTGGGATATGGCTTCGGAGGATCGTGAAAGGCTTCTCGCCGAGGTGAGCGAGTTGGTGGGCGGATTGGGACGAGCTTTTAAAGATCGTGAGCGTCTCGCCGAAATCGACGCATCGATAGACGCGTACGAAAGAGAATACGGATACTTCAAGGCCTATGCCGAGAGCCTTGGCACAGGAACCGTCGAGCAGCATGATCCGCGCTTCGGACGGGCTTCTCGAAACATCCTGCGTTTTTGGGTTAGGGAGGGTCAGCGCGTCGAGGAGGGTCGTTCCGTTGGTTTTCTGTACCGCGCCTACATCAGGGCTTTCTTCGGCGGGTTCTACCTTGATGCGGTCAAACGTGACGACTTCCTCGTCGTGCCATTGCTGCAAGACGCGTTCTATCGTGCGAAGCTAAGGGAGTTGAGGGATGAGGCTCGCCTCCTCAAGGAAAGGTCGTACGACTTCGAGGCGAACATGGCGACTATCGAGGAGAAGTCCATGCGGGCGTTCAAAGCCCAGCTTGCAAAACGTTACTCGGCGAATCGGGATCGTAGGACGTTCGAGTTGAGGGGCCTCTGGAGCAGATCGGTGGCGTTCGCGAAAGAGTATCCGGTGGTGTTGAGCACGACGCACTCGATCACGACCTCCCTCGGTCCGGGCTTTAGGTACGACAGCGTTCTCATGGACGAAGCCTCCCAGATTAGCGTGGCAGCTGGAGCCTTGGCTCTTGCATGCGCCAAAAACGCGGTCATCGTAGGCGACCATAAGCAGCTCGCCAACGTGGTGAAGAGGGAGCGTGCAGACGAAACGGACCGCATTGCCGACAAGCATCGCGTCTCAGATTGCTACCGCTATGCGAAGCACAGCATGCTCACGTCGGTTCTCTGCCTTTGGCCTGCATTGCAGCCGACTTTGCTCAAAGAGCACTACCGCTGCCATCCTCAGATAATCGGCTTCTGCAACAAGATGTACTACGACGGTGATCTTGTCATCATGACGAAGGACGAGGGGGAGCGCGACGTGCTCTCCTTCCATCGCACCGTGTCGGGGAACCACGAGCGGGGGCGCAGGAACATGCGTCAGATCTCCGTGGTGTGCGACGAAATCATACCTGACCTGGTCGATTCGGGGGTTCGGGATATCGGCGTGATAGCGCCGTTCAATCCTCAGGTGTGCGAGTTGAAGAAAGCGGTTCCCGAAGGCGTTTCGGTTGCGACGGTCCACAAGTTCCAAGGGCGCGAGAACGATGCCATCGTGCTCTCCACCGTCGAGGATGCCATTGGATCCTTCGTCGGCGACCCGCAAATGGTGAACGTTGCGGTTTCCCGTGCGGTCAAGAAACTTCGCGTCGTCGCATCACAGAATCTTCGAGGACGCAAGGACAACGATATCGAGGAGCTTGCGCGCTATATTGAGTACAACGGATTCGAGATCGTCCAAAGCCAAATCAGGTCCGTGTTCGACTTGCTGTACAAGGAATACGCCGAAGAGCGTGCGAGGTATTTGGGCAAGCGACCGCGCGTTTCCCGCTACGATTCCGAGAACCTCATGGCGGCGGCTTTGGAGGATATGCTCGCAACGGGCCGTTTGCGCAGGTGTCGTTCCGGTGCCATGTGGGGTTGTCCACGCTGGTAGGTGACGGGGTCGTCCTGTCGCCGCATGAGGAGAGGTACGTGAGGAACCCGCGTACGCACGTGGATTTCCTTTTCTTCCGCGAGATGAACAAGCGTCCCTTGTTGGCCGTCGAGGTCGATGCTTGGCAGTTCCATAAGGAAGGCACGAAGCAATACGAGCGGGATCGGATGAAGGATGCGGTTCTCGAGCGGTGCGGGCTTCCGTTGCTCAGACTGCCAACTGACAGCAGGGGAAGGGAGTACGACGTGGGCGCAATCGAGAGAATGTTGGAACGTTGCATTGCTGAGCACGACGAAGGATCTGAAGAGGCTATCTGATATCGAATTCGAGAAAAGCACGGTCGTGGGATAAGATGCGCTCCTCCTCCAAGCGGCGAAGCGGATCGGGCTGCGGCTCCGAACCGCACCTGCATTTCCACATCCAGAGGGGTCAAAGTTTCTATACCTCGCCGGGCGTGCCGGTGCGGTTCGCGGGTGCGACAGCCGTCCCTGCGCCGTGCTACGGGGCGGCCGACCCCCGCCCGGTTCCACCTGAGGCATACGACGATTTCCCACCGTTTCGCACACGTGGTCTGAAAGGTGGAAAGCGGTGCGTAGTCGCCGCGTTCGCACGCAACCGATCTGATGCGCCCCTTCGTCGATCGAAGGGGTGTCGGCATTCAACGCCTTCGTAGCCTGCGTCGGAGCGTGCGCACGGTACGATTCCCTTGTTGCGGTACTCGCCGTTTCCAAACATTTTCAGCTGAACCCGCACGGATCGATCGTAGGATTCGTTATAGAGGATAGAGGAGGTGAAGCGGGGCTTGAAGAACAGGCTGCGAGACGGCGAGGCGTTCGATCGCTTGGTCGAAGAGCATTACGACGACGTGCTGGCGTACTGCCGGCGGCATGCTCCGTCCTACGACGACGCGCCGGACGTGGCGCAGGAGGCGTTCCTGCGTTTCGTGCGCAGCGGGCGCTCGCCGCGCGACGGCAAGCCGCTCGCGTACCTGTTCACCATCGCGCGCAACCTCTGCATCGACGCCGCGCGGGCGCGGCGGCTTCCATGCCCAGCACAAGGTCTTTCACCGGCATCGAGGAGATGAAAATATCCCCCTCCAGCGTCTGTTCGCCCTGCGGTGTGTCGCACACCACAGCCTTCACCCTGCCGCCCTCGCACACAATGCGCTTGACGCTGTGGCCAAACTGCAGCTTTGCCCCCTGCGCCTGCACGTCTGCCGCAAGCGTCTCCCAAAGCTGGCCGGGGCCAAACTTCGGGAACCAGAACTGTTCAATCAGGCTTGTCTCCACCTCGGCGTTTTTGCCCTTGGGCAGCATGTTTTTCAAAAGGCTCAGAATAGAAAGCCCCTTCACACGCTGGGCGCCCCAATCTGCCGCAATTTCGCTGGGGTGGCGGCCCCACAGCTTTTCGGTGTAGCCCTCAAAGAACATGCTGTACAGCACCTTGCCAAAGCGGTTGATATAGAAGTTTTCCAGGTTCGTCTCCGGCCTTTTGGCCACCATGGCCTTCAAATAGCTGAAACCCGCTTTCATTGTGGTGGCAAAGCCCATGTTGCGGATGGTTTCCCACTTCATGCTGATGGGGTAATCGAAGAAGTGGTTGCCGTAATAAATGCGGGAGACGCGGTCGCGCACCAGCATCACGCGGTCTTCCTTCTCCGGGTCTGGCCCGC
>OLSE01002481.1_pt1 | contig 10520 bp, 13 predicted proteins | sample 1673191 | NCBI WGS metagenome assembly OLSE01 (sample SAMEA3136764, study PRJEB25190) | human gut metagenome | biome: human gut; feature: human-associated habitat; material: faeces | place: Austria | collected 2013
TGCAGAAATCAGCAGACTTTTTCTTTTCGGGTTGTGAAAGAACAAACGAACCGAAACCGCTATGCAATATACCAGCAAGCATCGCCTTTGTGATACCACAAAGGCAACTTGTCAGGGAAGACCCCTGAAACCCTTAGTCCTTTCTTTGCTTCAAATGAAAAATCAGTTGGCTGATAACTGCTTATTAAAAGTACAGGCCGCCTGTATAGCAGACGGCTTGGTACATATTCATTGATTTTGCGCCTTATATTCCTCGCCCCAATTCAACATAGCGTCAAGAATAGGTTTCAAACTTTCTCCAAGTTCGGTCAATGTATATTCCACTCTTGGCGGCACTTCCGCATACACCGTTCGGGTTAATAGACCGCTTTCTTCCATCGCTCGAAGCTGTGCCGTCAGCACCTTTTGCGATACATTGCCGACTGATTTCTTTAATTCACCAAATCTTTTTGTCCCTGTAAGCAGGTCACGCAAAATTAAAACTTTCCATTTATCGCCGATTAGAGTTAAAGTCGTTTCCACAGGACAAGCGGGTAATTCTTTTGCTGTTTTTTGTGTATTCATTTGATCACCTCTCTTTAGTTTCCATTTGAAACTTTGTACCCAATTATACCATACAGCCTTAAAATAATCAATATATCGGTTTGCAATCAAGAAAAACAAAAAATTTTTTTGCCATACGAAATCGCTGAAAACTGCCGAAACTACGCATTTGTTTCCTTTTGGTAACTGTCCAATCGTTACCTTACGGTAACTACACCACAATATTGTGCGTACTTTACGGTTGAAACAGACGCTCGTATAATATAGTCAAGAGCTACGGAGAACGGCCGCTTCAAGGCTCTAAATAAAACAACCTATAATAAAAATTTGGAGGCTATCATTATGAATAAGAACACATTTACAACTGTAAAACTCGCAAAGGGTGAAATGAATGTTTACGATTTCGGCGGCGTTAAGCTGCACGCATACAAGACCAACGATTTTATTGATAACGAGGTTTTTATCATTGAGAAAAACGGCAAGGCAGTTATCATTGAATCTCCTTGTTTCTTTGATAACAATAAAGAGCTTGCAGAATACCTGAAAGATGTTGAGGTTGAGGGTATGCTCATTGCCTATCACGGTGCAGGTGCTACTTTCCTGCCAGAAGTTCCGAGATACGCAACACAAAATGCTGTAGAATACTCGGCAAACGGCGGCGGGAAAGCATTGATAGATAATTTCACAAACGCTTTTGGAGAGATTTTCGATAGCTCTATTCACAAAATTACCAATGTCATTAAAGAGGGCGAGGTAACAATCGGCGGCATTGATTTTGTAATCAAGCAGACCGCAGAAGCATTTGACATTGTGATTCCAGAAATCAACGCCGTTTACACCCATATGCTCGGACACGACTGTCACTCCATTGTGGCAGGTGCGGGTCACGCCGACGGAATCATTGCTGAATTGAACAGTTATATCGAAAAAGGCTATGATTTGATTTTGACTTCTCACTATACACCAGAGGATTTGAAAGATGCACAGACCAAAATTGACTATCTTGAAAATCTGAAAAAGATTGCGGAAAATTGTGTAGATGCCGACAGCTTCAAGGCAGAAGTACAGAAACAGTACCCTGCATACAGCGGTCAGAACTATCTCGATATGACGGCAGGATTTTTCTTCGCTTAATACGCTGACGGGGCTGTCAATGCGGCAGCCCCGTTCCACCTAAAAAGGGAGGTGTGCGGGAGTGGATAATAACGCAATCTTAAAATTTTTAGAGCAAGAAATCCATTCTGTTATTATGGCAACGGTTGATGAGAACGGATTGCCTGTTACCTGTGCCATTGACATTATGGATAGTGACGAAAACGGACTGTATTTTCTAACAGCAAAAGGAAAAGGATTTTATGACCGTTTAAAGAAAAACGGATATGCTGCATTAACAGGAATGAAAGGCAGCGATACACTATCCTGTGTGGCGGTTTCTGTGCGGGGCAAAGTACAAGAAATTGGGAACGCACCTCTACAAAGACTTTTTGCAAAAAATCCATATATGAATGGAATCTATCCCACTGAGCAATCAAGGCAGGCTCTTACTGTCTTTCGGCTTTATGAGGGAAACGGCGAATGGTTTGACCTTTCAAAGAAACCGATTGAACGAATTTCATTTACCATTGGAAACAGAGGAAAAGAAATGCAAGGATATGAAATTACGAACAAATGCACAGGCTGTAAAGCCTGTAAATCAGTATGCCCACAAAATTGCATTGATTTTGCCGTTACGCCTGCTGTGATAAGGCAGGAAAATTGTCTGCATTGCGGCAACTGTTTAACCGTCTGTCCGAAAAAGGCAGTTGTACGGAGAGGATAAGAAAATGACACAAACCGAAAGAAGAAAATATTTAATAGCGGTACTTCTAAAAGAACAGCCGCAGTATTCTGAAATAGAAATTCCGACGAGTGAGCAGGAACAAAAAATTCTGCTTCGTTCGCTTTTTAATATTCGTATGCCCCTGCCCGTAAACAATGAATTTTTGACAATACAGGATACCTACTTACAGGAAGAAGTACGGCAAAAAGGAATTACAAGTGTTGTCGATTTACAACCGCTTCAAGATGGATTATATCTATGGCAGGGTGATATTACTACGCTTCAATGCGACGGTATTGTAAACGCCGCTAACAATCAAATGCTTGGCTGTTTCTGCCCGAATCACGGGTGTATTGATAATGCAATTCATACCTTTGCAGGAACACAACTCAGATTGGCTTGTGCGGAACTGATGAAGAAACAAGGTCACGAAGAAGAAACAGGCAAAGCAAAAATCACGCCTGCCTATAATCTGCCTTGTCGGTATATTCTGCATACAGTCGGCCCGATTATTCGAGGTCGCTTAACACAGCGGGATTGTGATTTGCTTGCTTCCTGCTATCGTTCTTGTTTGGAATTAGCCGAGCAAAACAGATTAAACAGTATTGCGTTCTGCTGTATCTCTACAGGTGAGTTCCATTTTCCAAATGATAAAGCAGCAAAAATTGCGAATCAAGCAGTAAAGGAGTACAAAGAACGAACTCACAGCAAAATTGAGGTGATATTCAATGTTTTTAAGGAACTGGATTACAACATCTATCGGAAGCTACTCCGAGCAGATTGACAGGCTGAAAAATGAAATAGAAAACGCCGACGCTATTGTGATCGGCGCAGGTGCGGGAATGTCAACCTCGGCGGGATTTGCTTATGACGGGGAACGCTTTGAAAGAAACTTTGCAGATTTTCGCAAAAAATATGGGTTTACCGATATGTATTCGGGCGGTTTTTATCCGTACAACTCTCTGGAAGAATATTGGGCGTGGTGGTCAAAAAACATCTATATCAACCGTTATGATATAGATGTAGGTCAGCCCTACACAGAGTTGTTAGAACTCGTCAAAGACAAGGACTATTTTGTGTTAACCACAAATGTAGACCATCAATTTCAGCTTGCAGGCTTTGATAAGAAACGGCTTTTTTATACACAGGGCGATTATGGTTTGTGGCAATGCTCCAAAGCCTGCCACGACAAGACCTACGATAACGAAGAAGCGGTACGCCAAATGGTGGCAGAGCAAAAGGACTTGAAAATTCCGTCAGAATTGATTCCGAAATGCCCTGTCTGCGGTTCGCCTATGACAATGAACTTGCGGTGTGACAACTCCTTTGTACAGGATAAAGGTTGGTATATGGCGGCAAATCGCTATGAGGATTTTATCAGACAGCATAACGGTATGCACATTTTATTTTTGGAACTCGGCGTGGGAGCAAATACGCCTGTCATCATAAAATATCCATTTTGGCAAATGACTGCACAGAATAGACACGCAACTTATGCCTGCATTAACTACGGCGAGGCGGCAGCACCGAGAGAAATTGCAAAGCAAGCAATTTGCATTAACAAGGATATTTCTGTGGTGCTAAAAGTTTTAGAATAGCAAAGAGGTGATGTTTGTGGAAATCAAAACAGAATGGCTGCTTTGCCCTATCTGTGGCAGTAAAACACGCAACATCATTAGAGAAGATACCATTTTGATAAATTATCCTCTCTACTGTCCGAAATGCAAACGGGAAAGTTTAGTATCAATAAAAGAATTTGAGATAACAGTTCTCAAAGAGCCAGACGCACAGACGCAGAGCCGATGAACTTGCGAGGCAACTCGCAGATCATCGGCTCTTTCTTTTTCAATAAACAGGGTAAGCCCACCGAATAAAAAAACGGAGCTTTGGTGGGCTGTTTTTCCACGCCCAAATAAACAGAATCCCTCTAAACCCGTTTTGAGTTTGGAGGGATATTTTTGTGTTGGTCTGATACCACCACGCCGCTGTTGATTAGAAGCGGCAGCTATTTACATACCGCCGTACAGGAATAAGGATACCCTGTTAAAAAAATCCTTGTTCTTGTATGGCCCTATTGTACCCTCTTTGTAGATGCCATATTTCTATCGAAAGGAGTTTATTTCTCTCATAGCCGTAAAGGTCTGACAACCTTTGCGGCTTTTTGTTTGTCGTTTTTTAGCGGAACACGGCATAAAACTGCTTTTGGCGTAGGGTGTCGTTCACCGCCCCGATCAATCTGAATTTTTCAAATTTCAGATTGATCGGAGGTAAAGACGATGATAGGAAATCATCCTAAAAGAAGAAAAGACAAATACAACCCATACAAAATTTGCGAAAATAACGGAAGATATTATTTGTCATTCAAAGACGGACAGGGTGTGCGGCACAATATGGAGATCGAAAAGGAATAATTTGATGTACTCAACCGCTTTGAATTGGACGACCTTTCCATTCTCAATGAGTGGGACAGGCATATCGAACATTTTGAGCAAACAGAACAATCTCTAAACAGGCGTGCTTCTTACAAAGCAGAATCGGTTGAAGAGGTTGTTTTGCGTAATATTGAGTATGAGGAGCTACATCAAGCGATCGCAACACTCACCGAAACACAGCAAAGGAGGCTTACACTTTATTTCTTTCGTGGATTGACCTACAAGCAGATTGCAGAAATGGAGAGCTGTTCCATTTCATCAGTTGGCGGCTCGATTTCTGCGGCCATTGAAAATATCAAAAAAATTTTGATATAGACCCTGTGTTATAGGTTTTAAGTGAGGAAACAGGTGGAGAGGTAAAAACTCTTTGCCTGTTTTCCTCTTTTATGCGGAGAATAAGCGCGTTCTTTGACAACTAAATACTCATTCACCAAACACATTCCTATTGCTCATAAGCCACATTAGCGGCTGCGCCACGATTTACGGAAAACGAAAGCAACAAGATTTCACCTAATTATTATCAATCTGGCTTTTCGTTTTTCGGCAAGGAGCGATGAACAGCCGGCTACAAATATCGGGTAGCTCCCGATATGGCGACGACAGGCAATAGGGACAATGATACTCCTGTTCAGTCACAGGTCGAGCGTGATAAAACCGTCGCAACCAATGAGGGCAGCTGGTAGAGAACCTACCGGGGGTGAAACTCCCGTGGAGCTGATACGCTGTCAGCCGTTTGGTGGATTGAACATATAAGGGGCAGAACAGATTTACTGAAATAGAAAATCACCTGTAACTTCCCAACCTTATGTCCTGTCCTTGACCTCTACATAGGAGCTTTGCCGCCTAATTATTCCAAGGAGGTCATAACACTATGAACCACACATATTTTTATAGTTATTCAGGGCGAACAATCAGCTTACCAAAACAGGAGATTATCTCCACAGACGGATTGGGGGAGATATAATGGTACGAACAAAAACATCTCTTTCCCCAACTGAAATTGTGCCGATGTTGAAAACCGTAGAGCAGATGAGTAAATATAGCGGTATCGGTATTAACAAACTGCGTGAGTTGATAAACAACGGCGAAATTGAGTATATCCAAAACGGCAATCGTTGTCTGCTTGCGGATAAAGCAATATGGGACTGGTATAACCGATGTTGTGTCCGTCCTGAAACTGATACAGGAGGTGATTAAATGTCTGTCACTACACGCCAAGTAAAAAATAAGCGTACTGCTGACGGCGGCAGTACAGCCCGCGCCGGGACGGTTTATGATGTGTTTATACGATATAAAACCGCAGACGGTTATAAAACATACGGCAAGCGAGGTTTTTTAACAAAGAAAGAAGCATTAGACCACGAAGCGGAAATGCGTATTAAATTAACAAATCCGGGTTTTGAACCAATTAAGGCAGTCGAAGCAAAACAAACTGTGCAGGAATATTTAGAGGAATGGGTCGAAATTCACGGCAAAGCCAATCTTCGGCCGAGTACCTTTGCGGGATATAAATGCCATATCAAGAACCACATTGTCCCCTATATCGGAAATATCCCTCTGAAAAAATTGACACCTGCTATGATAGATCATATGCTAAAACAGCTTTCCGATAAAGGATTGTCTACCAGCACTTGCCGATATGCACAGAGAATATTAAGCGTTGCATTTGAAGCGGCAAGGAAATACCGCTATATTGAAACAAATCCCGCCAGAGATATACTCACCAAATTCGGCAAGGACGCAAAGACGCCTGACCCCTATACGGTAGAACAAATGCAGCACCTTATGGCATTAGGAACGGGTAATGAATGGGAAATGATATTTATTTTGAGCGGTCTTTACGGACTGCGGAGAAATGAGGTTCTCGGTTTGCGTTGGAGTAATGTTGATATGAAAAATAAGCGTTTTTCCGTTGTGGAGCAGCTACCCTTTAAGCTCCCGCCCGGAACTGTAATTGTAGATGAAATGGCTCCTACCAAATCGCAGGATCGCACACTTCCTATTACCGATGTCACTTTGCCGTTTTTCGTTAGGCAACAGCAGTTACAGCAGAAACAAAAAGAACTTGCAGAATTATCGGGACAGCCCTATTATGACAATAACCTTGTTATATCGAAAGCTGACGGTTCGCCTGCTCGTGCCGACAGAGTAACAAATAACTTCGGTCAATTTCTGCGCCACCAAAATATGCCCCATATCCGCTTTCACGATTTGCGCCATTCGGCGGCAACGAATATGCACGAACTGACCGGCGATTTTTATACAGTCGGTGAGGTTTTAGGACACACATTAAAAGGAATCGGTCTTTCGCTCGGTATATCAACAAATATGACTGATGTTACCGCAAGATATGTTGATGTTCGTTTAGAGCGTAAGCGGACAGTATTGGAAGCGTATCATAATGCTATGTTCCCCCGTGAAGCTGAAAAAATCGCAGCCAAAAAGCTGACGGAACGAGAACACGAAGAAAGATAAGTGCATTCGCCACGGCCTGCGCCGTGGTTACATATAAAAAGCCCCAATAAAATGTTATAAAAGGAAAATCGTGTTATAAAATTGTTATCAAACCGCTCCGCACACAAAAATAAAGCGGTATGAAAAGATACGAGGAAAAAATATAAAAGCCCTTGATTTTACAAGGGTTTCAGTCGATATGATATAAAGCAATACATAAGGTTTTAGCGAGATTTACCCATAAAATTACCCCTCGAAATCAGTTGTACCTCACGGTACCGTGGGTTCGAATCCCACCCGCTCCGCCACGCCGGAGCAAAGTCCGCTTTGCTCCGGCTTATTTTTTGCAAAAATAAGCCGTCCGCCCGCTCCCTTGCTCCTCCTTTTCGCAAAAAGTCACGCGCAGCTCACCTGTTCGGTACGCAGAACTGTTTGCTGCCGCTGGGATAGGGGCTGCGCTCCACAGCCACTTTGCAGATGTATCTTTTTATAGTTCTTTTACAGGCTGAATATTTGTCTATTGTGACAGTATTCGGGGTGGATTGAATAGTTGATGGATTTATATTATAATATATCAAATAAACATGGGTTGTTTCAAAAGGTAATCTAAAATTCATGTCTGTGTAAAGGAGCGCATATGTCTAGCCTGTTTTATAACGGCACTTTCATTACGATGGAGGAGAATACCCCTCAAGCGCAGGCAATGCTTGTTGACGGCGGCAAAATCATCAAAGTAGGAAGTATCGATGATGTGTCGGCGTGTAAAGACGCGGATACTGTATGGGTCGACTTACAGGGCAGGACGGTTCTGCCGGGATTTATTGACGGGCACAGCCATTTTTCGGGGCTTGCCATGTCGCTCGGTCAATGCGACCTGTCGTCGGCAAAGAATTTTGAGGATATTATACGCTTGATGCAAGCATTTATGAAAGAGAACGGGATTCCAGACGGCGAATGGGTTACGGGTACGAACTACGACCACAACTATTTACAGGAAAAGCGTCACCCCGACAAATTTGTACTGGATCAAATCTCTGACAGGCATCCCGTAGTAATTATCCATGCCTCATCGCATATGGGCGTTGCCAATTCAATGGGATTAAAACGGCAGAATTTAGATGAGAGCACACAGAATCCCGGCGGGGGCAGATACGGGAGGCTTGAGAACTCGACACAACTGAACGGCTATATGGAAGAATCGGCCTTTGTACGGTTCCGAAACGCTATGCCGATTCCGGATATGAACAGCATAATGGAGTTATTCAAAAAAGCCCAGCGTATTTATGCCGGATATGGTATCACAACAGTGCAGGAGGGAATGGTCACGCCGCCGCTTTTGCAGCTTCTTCGGCATGCGCAGCAAAAGGGTATATTTTACCTCGATATAGTGGGCTATCTTGACGCGGAGAGCTGTTTGGATATGCTGACGTCCGGGGACGCGGTTGCAAAGGAATACGACAGGCATTTCCGCATAGGCGGCTGCAAGACATTTTTAGACGGTTCTCCGCAGGGCAGAACGGCCTGGATGAAGGAGCCGTATGCCGGTTCCGACGACGGTTACTGCGGCTATCCCATAAAAACCGACGAGCAGCTATATCAGATTATTGCAATGGCGGTAAGAAACAACCATCAGCTTTTGGCGCATTGCAATGGAGATAAAGCCGCGGAGCAATATATTGCACAGGTTGAAAAAGTGTTGGCGGACAACCCCACGCTCTCCGCAGTCCGTCCTGTGATGATTCACGCGCAGCTCGTGCAAAGGGAGCAGCTTGCACGTATGGCGCGCCTTTCCATGATGCCGAGCTTCTTTTCGGCCCACACGTATTATTGGGGCGACATCCACATTCAGAACTTTGGCATGGAGAGAGCAAAAAATATTTCGCCCGCAGGCACAGCGGTCAGGCTGCATATTCCGTTTACTCTCCACCAGGACAGCCCGGTGCTGCCGCCGAATATGATGGAAACGGTATGGTGCGCGGCAAAGCGCATTACAAAATCCGGGGCGCTTCTTGCTCAGGACGAGCGAATATCCGTCGGCCAGGCGCTGAAAGCCGCCACGGTTTATGCCGCCTATCAATATGGAGAAGAGGCTGAAAAGGGGAAGCTTGCAGACGGCATGCGCGCGGATTTTATCGTTTTAGATAAAAACCCGCTGGAGGTCCCCATGGACGAAGTAAGGGAACTGGAGGTTTTGGCTGCCGTTAAGGATGGAATTTGTGTGTACCGAAAAAGTGAATGAGCGTTTCATGTGTATTTACTGAGACGCGCATGCGTCGCCGCAGGCTGTATTGCGCCTGCGGCGGCATTGTTCTATCAAGCGCCGGCTGCCGCGCCGGCCCCCGGCCGTTTACGGGCGCTTCGCGCAATTGAAAGACGCGGAGGCATGTGCTATAATATCATAAAAGGGGGACGAAGTGCATGAAAGACATGATTGGGTACTGCGGACTGGACTGTGAAAAGTGTGACGCCTACATTGCAACGATAAACAATGACCAGGCCCTGCGCGAGAAGACCGCAAAGCTCTGGGCACAGTTGAATAACGCACCCATTCTGCCCGAACATATCAACTGCGACGGCTGCCGCGCTGACGGGAGGAAAACCGTATTCTGCGACAGTATCTGCGCTATTCGCAGATGCGCGCTGAAAGAGGGCGTAACCACCTGCGGCGACTGCCCTGATGTCAGCCGCTGTAAAACGGCCGCGGCGGTGCTTGCGCATAATCCCGACGCCCGCAATAATCTGAATTTGGGAGAAAAATGAGATGCAATACAAGAGCGCTGTGCTGGTCGTGACCGACATGGACAGATCCGTTGCGTTTTATAAAGAGGTTCTTGGGCTGGAGGTAATCCTGGATTTCGGCGCCAACAAAACGTTGACCGGCGGACTGGCTTTGCAGACTTTAGAGTCCTATAAAAAATTTATTGGCGCGGATATTGCCTTTGGCGGCAACGGCTGTGAGATCTATTTTGAAGAGGATGACTTTGACGCATTTGCAATAAAGCTGGACGCCTGTGCCGTTTCATATGTCCATCCGGTCAAAGAGCATAGTTGGGGGCAGCGGGTTGTACGTTTTTATGACCCGGACAGACACATCATAGAAGTTGGTGAAAATATGGAGGCGGTGTGCGGCCGCTTCCTGCACAGCGGAATGACGCCGGAACAGGTCGCCGGGAGGATGGACGTACCGCTTGCATATGTAACCGCCTGCATGCGATAACCCGTTGTTTACGGTTCGAATGCGGCCGAATATGAAGGGCGGCCCGCGCGCGAGA
>OLSE01002493.1_pt1 | contig 10476 bp, 6 predicted proteins | sample 1673191 | NCBI WGS metagenome assembly OLSE01 (sample SAMEA3136764, study PRJEB25190) | human gut metagenome | biome: human gut; feature: human-associated habitat; material: faeces | place: Austria | collected 2013
ACACGGCGCGCACGAGATATTCCACGTTGCCTTCGGGGCCGGTAATGGGCGATTCCACCGCGCCCGTTACGGCGAAGCCCTCTGCGGCGAGCGCTGCCTTCACCTCTTCCACAGTGCGCAGCCGCACGGCCGCATCGCGCACCACGCCGCGGTCGGTCTCGTCGTGGGCCGATTCGAACTGCGGCTTCACGAGGCCGATGAACACGGTGCCCGGGTGGCTGAAACGGGGGAAGAGGGGGGCGAGCGCAGCCAAGCCGATGAACGACACATCGATGACGATGAGGTCGAAGGGTGCGCCCAGCTCGGCAGGGTCGGCGTCCTTGATGTTCGTGCGCTCGAACACGGCCACGCGCCCATCCTGCCGAAGCCGCCACGCCAGCTGGCCGTAGTTCACGTCGACGCAGGCCACGCTGGCCGCCCCGGCCTGCAGCAGGCAGTCGGTGAAGCCGCCGGTGGACGAGCCGATGTCGATGCAGCGCAGGCCGGACACGTCCTGCCCGTATGCGTCGAGCGCGCCCTGCAGCTTGTGCCCGCCCCGCGACACGAACCGGCGCCGCCCGCGCACCATGATCTCGGCATCGGGCGCCACCTTCAGGGCGGCGCTCGTGGCGTACACGTCGTCCACCTTCACCTCGTGCGCCAGCACGGCGCGCAGCGCGGCATCCGCATCGGGAAAATAGCCCTGCTCAACAAGCAGCGTATCGAGTCTCGTCTTCTTCATGGGCACCAGTATAGCGCATGCGGCAGCCCCGTCGCGCACTGCCGCGCAGCGCGCCTTAACGCGATCTTAACCGCTAGCGCCGGCTTCTTCAGCGCATCTTAACGCGCCCTTGGCTAAGCTTGAGAGGCGCACCGGGGAAAGGAGTTCGCCATGTCGGCATTGGATCTGCTCTTCGCGCTGCTGGGCATTGCAGCGCTTGCGGGAGCGGGAGCGTTCGTCTCGTTCCTGCTGCTGGTCGAGCGTGCCGGCCGCGCCTGGCGCATCAGGCTTCCCTGGTAGCGGGCGGCGCCCTGTAGCGGAGCAGCGCGCCGCCCGCAGCGCGCTACCGCACGATCTTCATGCTTTCTTAATGCCAGAACCATGACCTTAACGCCGCGCTCATGGGCGCAGGCGTATGATGGGCCCGCTATGGAGACATCTTCGACAGAGCCGATCCGGCCCAACCCCGACAACCTGCTGCGGGCCATCGCAGCAGACGCGGACGCCTGCGCGCGCGGCGATAACGAGCGGCGCGGCCGCCTCAAGATATTCTTCGGCTACGCGGCCGGCGTGGGCAAGACCTACGCCATGCTCGAGGCGGCCCACGCGGCGAAGGAGCACGGCCGCGACGTGGTGGTGGGCTACATCGAGCCGCATACGCGCCCCGACACGCTCGCGCTGCTGGACGGCCTGGAGCAGCTGCCCGTACGCGAGATCCCGTACAAGGGCATCACGCTGCGCGAGTTCGACGTGGACGCGGCCCTCGCGCGCAAGCCCGGCCTCATCCTCGTGGACGAGCTGGCCCACACGAACGCCCCCGGCAGCCGCCACGCCAAACGCTACCGCGACGTGGAAGAGCTGCTGCACGCGGGCATCGACGTGTTCACCACCGTGAACGTGCAGCACCTGGAAAGCCTGAACGACAAGGTGTCCGCCACCACCGAGGTAGTGGTGCAGGAGCGCATCCCCGACCGTATCTTCGACTACGCCTCGTCGGTGGAGCTGGTGGACCTTGATCCCGACGACCTCGTGGAGCGTCTGGAGGGCGGCAAGATCTACGGCACCGAGCGCGCCGAGACGGCGCTCGCGAACTTCTTCTCCAAGAAGAACCTCGCCTACCTGCGCGAGCTGGCCCTGCGCCGCACGGCCGACCGCCTGAACCGCAACCTCGAGCGCGGCCTGGGGCGCGCTGCGGGCGACGCCGGCGACGACGTGCTCGTGCACGTGAGCCCTTCCGCCGGCAACGCCACCGTCATCCGCGCCGCGGCGCGCCTGGCCGCCGCCTACCACGGCACGCTCACGGCGCTGGTGGTGGAGCCCGTCGACGATCAGAAGCCCTCCAAGGAGGACGCCCGCGCGCTGCACGCGAACGTGGAGCTGGCCGAGGAGCTGGGGGCGCATGTGGTGACCGTCTACGGCGACGACCTGGCGCTCCAGATAGCCCAGTACGCGCTCTCGGGCACCATCTCGAAAATCGTCATCGGCTCGTCCGAGAACAGCCGCAAGCGCACGCTGCCCTTCCTGCCCCCGCGAGAGTCCGTGGGAAGCCGTTTGGCGAAGCTGTCCTGCACGGCCGACGTCGTGGTCATCGCCGACCGGCACGAGGCCCGCCCTGCGTCCAGCCGGCCCCTGACCGCGCGCTTCAAGCCCACGCGCACCGACTTCGCCGCCGCCTTCCTGGCCCTCGTAGGCGCCACGGCGTTCGGGCTCCTGCTGCACGAGGCAGGGCTCGCCAGCAGCACGGTCCTTGCCGTCTACCTGATGGCGGTGCTGCTGGGCTCGCTCAAGGCCGACAGCTTCTTCTACAGCATCTTGGTCTCGCCGCTTGCCGTGGTCCTGTTCAACTACTTCTTCCAAATGCCGCGCTTCACGCTGACGGCATACGGGCTGAACTACCCGTTCACGTTCGCGTTCCTGTTCGTCACGTCCATGGTGGTGTCGTCGCTGACCATCCGCATGCGCCACGAGGCGCAGATGAACGCCCGCAAGGCCTACCGCACCGAGGTGCTGCTGGAAACCGAGCATCGCCTGCAGGAGGCGAACGGCGTGGACAGCATCCTGTCCACCACGGCCGAGCAGGTCATCAAGCTGCTGCGCACCACCGTGGTCATCTACCAGGTGTCTCCCAGCGGCCGCCTGCTCGACCCCATCCCCTTCGCCTCGGGCAACCCCGACGAGGACGTGACCATGACGTCGCTCGTGGGCGACGACGAGCGCGCCGTGGCCGCCTGGGTGGCCGGCAACAACAAGCGCGCCGGCAAGGGAACGGGCACGCTCATGAACACACGCTGCCTCTACCTGCCCATACGCGGCAAGGATACCGTGGTGGGCGTGGCCGGCATCGTGCTGGCCGACGAGGACCTGGACGCGTTCGAGAAGAACCTGCTGCTGGTCATGCTGGACGAATGCGGCCAGGCCGTGGAGCGCGAGCGGTCGGCCGAGGACGCGCATCGCATCCGCCTGAAAGCCGAGCAGGAGAGCCTGCGCGCGAACCTGCTGCGCAGCATATCGCATGACCTGCGCACGCCGCTCACCAGCATATCCGGCGACGCGTCTATCCTGCTGTCAAGCGCCGACGTGCTCACGGACGAAAAGAAGCGCGCCATCTACACCGACATCTACGAGGACGCGCTGTGGCTGGTGAACCTCGTGGAGAACCTGCTGGTGGTCACACGGCTGGACAACGGCACCATGACGCTCAAGACCGAGCCGGAGCTCGTGGAGGACGTGATACGCGAGGCGTTCCACCACCTGAACCGCAAGGCCGCGCTGCACGACGTGCGCGTGGAGGTGGACGATCCGCTGCTCATGGCCCAGATGGACGGGCGCCTTATCATGCAGGTCATCATCAACCTGGTGAACAACGCGGTGACGTACACGCCGGAAGGCTCGCGCATCACCGTGTCCGCCCGGCGCGCGGAACGCGGGCAGCAGCCTGGTTCCATGGGGCTCGTGGCGGTATCCGTCGCCGACGACGGACCCGGTATCGCGCCGGCCGACCGCACCGAGATATTCACGATGTTCTACAAGGGGAAGAACGTGGGCAGCGACGCGCGGCGCGGCATGGGCCTGGGGCTCGCGCTGTGCAAGTCCATCGTGGAGATCCACGGCGGCACCATCGCCGTGGACGCGCTCCCCGAAAGGGAGCGCACCTCCCCCGACCGGCCGGGTACCGTCATCACGTTCACGCTTCCTGCGGTAGAATACGAGGCGGACCATGCAGAGGCCGAGCAGCGGGCGGCAGCCGTCGCCGCAGGAGCATACGACGAAGGAGGGGGCGCATGACCGACGCAGCCGAGGGCCACGGCGCCTTCACCGTCCTCATCGTGGAGGACGACAACGCCGTGAAGAGCCTTATCGCCACGGCGCTCAAGGTGCAGGGCTACCGCCTGCTCGAAGCCGGCACGGGAGGGGCCGCGCTGCTGGAGGCCACCACGAAGAACCCCGATGTCATCATCCTGGACCTGGGGCTGCCCGATGCCGACGGCATCGACCTCATCCGCCAGGCGCGCACGTGGTCGCACACCCCCATCATCGTGGTGTCCGCGCGCACCGAGGACGCCGACAAGGTGGCCGCGCTGGATGCCGGCGCCGACGACTACCTCATCAAGCCGTTCTCGGTGGAAGAGCTGCTGGCGCGCCTGCGCGTGGCCACGCGTCGCCTGGCAGCCGATTCCGGCACCGACCGCGATGGCCCCGTCTACGAGAACGGCGACCTGCGCATCGACTACGCGGCCCGCACCGTGACCCTGGCCGGCGAGGAAGTGCACCTCACCCCCATCGAGTACAAGCTGCTGGCGCTTCTGGCCCGCAACACCGGCAAGGTGCTCACGCACAACGCCATCCTGAAAGAGGTGTGGGGGAACGCCCTGGCCAGCGACCTGCCGTCGCTGCGCGTGTTCATGGCCACCCTGCGCAAGAAGATCGAGCGCGACCCGGCCCACCCCGCCTACCTCCAGACCCACGTGGGCATCGGCTACCGCATGCTGCGGAAGTAGCCGCCCTCCTCCTACCGAGACAGGAGAAGAAATTCATCGGCGGTCAGTCTTGAAGCCTGCCCTCGTCCGGCACTCCCGCATCCAGCAGCCGGTAGAACTCCTCGGGGGGCACGGGACGCGAGAACACGAAGCCCTGCACCATGTCGCACTCGGTCGTGCGGAGGAACGCCAGCTGCTTGGGCGTCTCCACGCCCTCCATGACGGTTTCCATGCGCAGCTCCTTCGCCATGGTGATGACGGCACGCGCCACCGTCTCCTCGGTGCCGGGCATCGACCCCTCCAGCAGGAAGTCGCGGTCGAGCTTCAGCACGTCGGCGGGCAGGTCCTTCAGCACGTTGAGCGACGACTGGCCCGAGCCGAAGTCGTCGATGGCACAGCGGAACCCGGCGCGGCGCATGCCCTCCATGATGTCGGACATGCCGTGCAGGTTCTCGATGACGATGCTCTCCGTGAGCTCCAGCTCGCACAGCCCGTCGGGGATGCCGTGCGCATCCTTGATGCGCACGTACGTGGGCAGGAAGTCCGGGCGGTGCAGATGCAGCCGCGACACGTTCACCGAGAGGGGCACCACGGGCAGCCCGGCATCCAGGCGGGCGCGCAGGCCGCGGCACACGCTCTCGAACACGAACTCGTCGAGCCGCAGGATGAACCCGTTCTGCTCGAACAGCGGGATGAACTCGTCCGGGCCCACGATTCCCTCGCCGGGACGGCTCCAGCGCACGAGCGCCTCGCCTCCCAGCACGCGCGTCCCCGCAACATCGTACTTCGGCTGCACGAGATGGAAGAACTCCCCTTGCCGAAGCGCCCCCTCCATCGAACGCTCCAGATCGGCGCGGCGCAACAGGGCGTCGCGCATGGGCTTGCTGTAGGCGCGCAGCTTGGCGCCGCGCTTGCGCGACTCGTGCTGGGCGATGCGCGCACGGTCCATGAGCTCGTTCACATCGCGCGCATCGGGGGCGTCCTGCGTGCAGCAGAGGCCGATGTGCAGGGAGAGCGGCTTGCCGTTGGCCACGATGCCCCGTGCCCGCTCGGCAATGCGCGCGCACGTGTCCAGCGCGTCCTCGTGACGCTCATAGGGAATCAGCAGCAGGAAGTAGTCGGCCGACAGGCGCGCCGCAATGCCGCTGCTCCCTGCCTCTTCGCGCAGGATGGCGGCGAACTCCCGCAGCACCTCGTCGCCGCGCGCATAGCCGTCCACGTCGTTGATGAGCTTGAAATTGTCGATGTCGATGCACACCGCAGCCAAACCGCCCGCGCCGCCCCCCTCGCCGCGCGCGAGCCCCGCCAGCCGCGCGTCGCCCTCCAACCTGAACTTGTCGGCGCTGTACAGCCCAGTCAGCCCATCGTAGAACGCCATGCGCTCGATCTCGAGCCGATGCGCGCGGCTGCTGCGCCAGTACACCGCCAGCACGACGCCCAACCCCACAACGATAACGAGGCACAGCAGCAGCGTGGCGTTGATGATGGCGTTGGCCTGCTCCATGACCACGTCGTTGGGGATGATGGAGATCACGTCCCAGCCGTCCGTGCCCGCAAGCGGCGTATAGCAGAACACGTACTCGTCGCCTCGGTACGAGAACAGCGCCACACCGCGTGCGCCCTGCTCGAGCGCGGCGCGGAACGACTCGACGTCCGCCTCGTCGTTGCCCTCGAATCCCACGATGTCGAAGATGTTCGAGAACGTGCGGTTGCTGTCGCGATGCTGCGAGCGCATGACCACGTCGCCGTCGCCGTTCACCACGTACGAGAAGCCCGTATCGTTGTAGAACGACAGCGAGAACCGCTCCTCCATGTCGACGAGCGGGCGCGCCTTGCGCACGAGGCCCGGCGTGCCGTCGGCAAAGGAGAACCGCTCGTAGACGCCCACCATGTTGTTTCCCGTGCGCTCGTCCAAGAACGGGTCGGTCACGCCGCGCTCGCTGGCGGTGTCGGCCAAGGCTATCTCCTCGGCGCCAAGCGTTCCCACCCGGCCGTCATCCGTACGGTACACCTCGCCCGTGGCCAAATCCACGCACACGTACACCGTGCCGATGTCATCCATGCCGAACAGCGCCAGCTTGTCGGCCAGGCGGGCCCGATCGTTGTGGGATTGCGCGGACAGCTCGGCCGCGAGCAGGTCGAGCGTGTCGAGATCCTTCTCGAAGTACGTGTTCAGGGCATGCTCTCCCTGGGCCGTTGCCTCCAGGACGTCCATCACGGACTTCTCCCACAGCGAGTCCTGCACGAAACGAGCGAACAGCGCAGTGCCCGCAACCACGACCACGGCCACCAGCGCCACGAGGATCGAGATGAGCTTCTTCCGCGACGCCATCAGCGAGCGCCCGCCCCCTCGGCCAGCAGATCGCGCAGCTGGACCTCGGCCTGGGCGGCAGAGCCGCCCTGCAGCAGGGACACGGCGCACTTGCGCAAAGCGCCCCAGATGGGAAGGAGGATATTGTCGTCCGAGCCCACCACCGCACCCGAGGAGAACGCCCCGGCCAGCGGCCGCAGGGACGCATCGTCGGGAGCGGCGTTGCCCTTCAGCGGGCTGAACGAGCACTGGCTGTTCGCGAAGTGCTCGATGGACTCCGGCCGCGTGAGGAACGCTGCGAACTCCTTGGCCGTGTCGACATGGGGGCCGTTGGCGTTCACGCTCACCCGGGTGTCCACGTTGACCACGAGGACCGGTCCCTCGTCGAGCACCGGGAGGGGGTGCACCTCATACGCAAGATCCGGGGCCATGTCGTGCACGCGCACCGAGGCCCAAGCCCCCGTGAGCATGAAGGGGTACTGTCCTGTTGCGAACTGGTCCAGGTCGTCCGCGGTCTTTTTCGTCTCCAGGGCCAAGGCCGCGTCCACGTAGCCGGCCGCCACGAAGCGCTCCACCAGATCGAGACCGGGACGAAGCTGCGCGGCCAAGGCATCGGGATCGTTGGACAGCGCGGCTATGCGCGCCCGGGCATCCTCGGCGGCGTACACCTCGGCCATGCCGCGGGCGAGAGCCAGCGTCTTGAAGGAGATGTCGTTGTTCGCCACGAGCGGCGTCATGCCCTCGGCGAGAAACGCTTCGCAGGCATGCTCGAACTCGGCCACCGTGCGCGGCGCGGCGATACCGCGGGCCTCGAGAAGGCCGAGGTTGCAGTACAGGCCGAAGGCCGAGATGGACGTGGGCACGTAGCAGATCGCACCGTCGGCTTCCATCTGGTCCAACGCCAGCCTGCTGAACGTGGAGATGGTGGGCAGGTCGGCGAGGTCGGACAGGTAGCCCTTCTTCTCGAACGACAGGGCCGTGTCATGGTCGATCATGAACACGTCGTCGCCATTGCCCGAATCGAGCCGCTTGACCAGCGCCTCGTAGTACGGCAGGCTCTTGATGCCCTCGTAGGACACCGAGACGTTCGGGTGCTCGTCCATGTACGCCCGCAGGATGTCCTCGATAGCCATCACGTTGATGGACTCGTACTTGAAGCCGAAGAACGTGAGCCGCGTGCCGACCGCCTCGTCGCCCGCGGTGTCCACGACAACGTTCTTGCTGGTGGAGCAGCCGGGAAGGGACGGCGCGAGCGCGGCCGCCAAGCCAAGCGCCGATGCTGCCAAGAAGCCGCGGCGCGTGAGGGCGCGCGATGCCGAGGGCACGCGGACGCACGCCCCGTCGGAGACGCGAGCTTCCTCATGCATGCGCTGCCCGTCTTCCAAAACCCCGTCCTTCGTCCAAGAGCCGCCCCCTCCTCAAGCGCTGCCTTCGGCGGCTGCGCCGGCAAGTTCCGCCGGCCCTCGGGCCGACGGAACCCCTAGACCGTCGGAACCAAGAGCTGCGCAATCTGGACGGCATTGAGCGCCGCGCCCTTGCGGATCTGGTCGGCGACTACCCACAGGGCCAGACCGTGCTCCACCGTATCGTCCTTGCGCAGACGCCCCACATAGGTGTCGTCCGTGCCGGCGAGAAGGCCCGGCATGGGGTAGGTGTTCGTGGCGCAGTCGTCCATGACCGTGATGCCGTCGGTCGCCGCAAGCGCGGCGCGCGCAGCCTCCACGCTCACGTCGCCGGCGAACTCCACGTTCACCGATTCGGCGTGGCAGCGCAGCACGGGCACGCGCACGCAGGTGGCGGCCACCTTGATGCCCCGATCGCCCATGATCTTCTTCGTCTCCACGACCATCTTCCACTCTTCCTTCGTGGAATCGTCGTCAAGGAACACGTCGATGTGCGGGATGCAGTTGAACGCGATGCGGTGCTGGAACGCGCTCACCGTGAGCTCGTCGTCGGACTTGCCGTCGAGGAACTCTTTCGTCTGGTCGTACAGCTCGGCCATAGCCGGGGCGCCGCCGCCGCTGGCCGCCTGATACGTGGACACCACCACGCGCTTGATGCGCGACAGATCGTACAGGGGCTTCAACGCCACCACCATCTGGATGGTGGAGCAGTTCGGGTTCGCGATCACGCCGTTATGCCAGGCCACGTCGCCGGGATTCACCTCGGGCACCACCAGCGGCACGTCCTCGTCCATGCGGAACGCGCTGGAGTTGTCGATCATCACGGCGCCGGCCGCGGCCACGGCCTCGCGCATCTCCTTCGACACGCCGGCACCGCACGAGAACAGCGCGATATCCACGCCTTCGAACGACTCCGGCGTCATCTCCTGCACCGTGAGCTCGCCTGCCGGAACCTGGCCGCACCCCAAAAACGGCAGCTTCTTGCCCGCCGAGCGAGCCGACGCCAGCGCACGCACCTCGGCCGCCGGGAAATCGACGTCGTGCAGCACCTGCAAGAACTCAGCGCCTACCGCGCCCGTGGCCCCCGCCACAGCCACCACCGGATGAGCCGGAATCTCTTTCGTCCATGTCATAGCAACTCCCTTTCCCCGCTTATGCACCCTATCGACAAGCCTCGCTCACGCGTTTGCGCAACCAACTGCCGCTAGTATATAATGAAGAAGTCAGCGGATAGCCTGAGGTGAAGAGCAGGCGACACCGTTAAGGTTTGTGACCGCTAGTTGCTGCTAGCGGTCATCTTCTTTCTGGTGCGCCCAAAGCGCCTTGGCGAACGCCACCGCCTCTCGAAGCAAGCCAACAATCACGGCCGCCAGCCCAACAGCCGAAGCTGCGAGCTTGAGGATTATCACGATAGCATCCAAGCGAGTCACCTCCTTCCTCAAGAAGTAGGTGCCGCCTGACGCTCAGGACTTACATCCGCTGACTCGCACACATTCTAACATGCGTATCGCCAGCGAAACACATGCATGGCAAAGCTTCTATCTTCCCTTGTTCATCTTCGCGGCGATTTCCTCGGCGCTCAGCTGCGTCTCCTCGAACACGCTGTCGGAATCGAGGTCGAACGCCTTGTGCAGGCAGCGCACGGCCGCCGCGGCCTGCGCGCCGTCCACCACGACGGACAGCCGGATGGGCGACGTCGAGATGGCCAGGATGTTGATCTGGTTCTCGCCGAGCGTCGAGAACGCGCGCGCCGCCACGCCGGGCGACGACTTCATGCCCGTGCCCACGAGGCTCACCTTCGCGATGTCCTCGTCCACGTCGTAGTCGCGGGCGTTGATGTCGGGTAAGATGCGCTCCACCGTCTCCTTCGCGCGGGGCAGGTCGGCACCGGGGCACGTGAAGCTGATGTCGGTGATGCCGTCCTCCGAGATGTTCTGGATGATCATGTCCACGCTCACCGTGTTGCCCGCCAGCGCCGAGAACACCTTCGCGGCCACGCCGGTCATGTCGGGCACGCCGCGGATGGTGAACTTCACCTCGGACGTGTCGTGCGCGATGCCGGTGATGACGGCTTCTTCCATCATG
>OLSE01002494.1_pt1 | contig 10474 bp, 10 predicted proteins | sample 1673191 | NCBI WGS metagenome assembly OLSE01 (sample SAMEA3136764, study PRJEB25190) | human gut metagenome | biome: human gut; feature: human-associated habitat; material: faeces | place: Austria | collected 2013
GCGCACGAAGTGCGCGCAGCCGCGCAAGCGGCGGGCTTGAGGTTATTATACCATGAAAACAGAGGGAAGAGAAGCAGCGCGTTCAGCTGTAAAATAAAACGGGCGGCACAAAATGTGCCGCCCGCAGCGGTTCAGGAGAAGCCGCACGCTCTTAGTACGGTTTTTCCACCAGCCGCGCCTTTTCCAGCAAAAGGACGACGGCAGGCAGCAGCACGAGCTGGATGACGATGCCCGGCAGCGCCGTTACGAACGCGCCCGAAACAAATACCGCGAAGGAATAATTTCCGGCGGAGAAGATGAGCGCGTTCATCACGCCGTATACAAGGCGGCCGATGAGCATGGCGCTCACGAGCTGGATGTACAGGTCCAGCGGGCGCTTACCCGTGCGCACGAACCGGCGCAGCACGCCCGCCGCAAGGCCGTAGGCGGCCAGCTCGCACAGCATGCTGGGCAGATAAGCCATCGGCGGCATGCCGGTGATCATGCTGGAGAGCAGGGGAGTGAGAATACCGGACAGCAAACCGTAGACCGGACCGCAGACGAGCCCGCACAGCAGCACGGGGATATGCATGGGCAGCAGCACGCTGCCGGCATTGGGGATGCTGTGGAACGCCACGGGCAGAACAACGCCCAGCGCCACGCACAGCGCGGCCAGCACCAGTTGTTTTGTGTTGAACTTCGATTTTGTCATAAACGATCCCTTTCCTCACAGAAAAAAGCCGCGAAAACAAGGCCCTGCTTCATGCGGGGCGCGTGCCTTCGTGGCTTTCTGGTTTTTATGATGATGGATGCACGCGTGTGCATGCAAAGCCGCACGGGCGGCCGGGACGCCGGGGAGATGCGCGCCTTCATGGCGGCGGTTCCCTGTTATTATAGCAGACGATGCGGACGATGGCAAGTATTTTGTGCGCGGGGCCAGTCAGGCGAACGGGGTGGTGTCCAGTGTCAGATCTGCAAGCGCCTGCACCGCGTGGGCCTTAAAATAGGTTTCCTCCAGCGGAATCCAGCGCGCTTCAAATACGGCCCAGGAATCCGCGCCGCCTCGGGCTGTCAGCCGGGTGCGCTGTACCGCCTGCGCGCAGGTGACGAACACCGAGGCCGTATAATGCTCGCGCAGGGACGGATGCAGAGAATAGCTGCCCTCCACAACGGCAAAGGACGCGGCGGGAATTTCCACAGCGGAGCCGGGCACGCCTGCGGAGCAGTCGAAAGGGCAAAAACGCACGGGTTGTCCGGCTGCAAACGGCTCCAGCGCCTCGCGCAGAAAACGCTCATGGTGCACATTTTCACCGGGCTGGGCCAGACGTTCCGGCGTGCGCAGTTCCGGCGGCAGAAAAAAGTCGTCCATGTGAAAGACCGGACACCCGAACACCTGCGCCATATGCGCGGCCAACGTGCTTTTTCCGCTGCCGCAGCGCCCGTCGATGGCCAGCAGCGCATGGCCGCCGGGGGAAACGGATTCCAAAACGCGCTGGGCCAGCAGCAGAGCAGGCCAGGCGTCTGCATAACACCGGCGCACCACGCGGTAGTGGGGCGCATATTGCTCCCGGTACGCTGCGCTGTGGTGTACGGCCGGGCAGCCTGCGGCGCGCAGAGTCCCGGTCTGCCGCCGCAGGGTCTGTGCGTCCCGTGGCGGCAGCACGGCGTCCGCCCAATGCGCCAGGCCGTCCAGCGCGGCGGCGAAACAGGCGGTTTCCCCCTTGTGTTCACGAGCCGTGGCGCAGAATACGCGCCCCAAAAGGCGCAGCACCTCACGGCTCCACGCGCCGTTCAAATAGATGCGGCACAGCCCGTTGCCGATATCCTCGACACAGCCCGGCAGAGCGGCGCCCTTTACATGCTCCGGCACGGCGTCCGCGCCGGGGAGCCCGGCGGCCCGGGCATATTCCTCCATCAGGTGCCGTTCGGCGGTTTCCGGCGCGGGGGCCGTGTGGCCGCACCCGAATTCCCGCTGGTACAGCAGTTTGTAATAATCCTGCGGCTGCATCTCCGGGCGCTGCGCCCGGTGCGTGTCCAGCAGCCGTTCCAATTCCTGTCTCATTCAGAGAACGCTCCTTTACCGGCATAAGTCCGTGCAGCAGAGATGCACTCGCCGCTGCTTTTCCAGTATAGCACACGAAACCAGGAGATTGAATAGACCGGACACGATTTTACCGTCCGTTTCAGCCGTTTCCACAAGTGCGGGCGGCGCGCTGCCTGCGGTGCCCGGCAAGGACGTGCGGGCTGAAACAGAGCGATGGAAATAAAAAACGCGCCCCATACCTTCCGGTACGGGACACGTTTTTTGGATGACGCGGTGTGCGGAAGGACCCGCGCGCCGCAAAGGGGAGCTTTTTCAGGCCTTCCACAGGCTGTGCAGGTTGCAGTACTCGTACGCGGCCACAACGCTGTCGCCCTCGGCCAGCATAAACACGGCTTCCGGCTTCTGGCCCGGCGCCAAAGGCTTGCGCTGGTTGCCCTGAGCCGTCTCCAGCGCGATCCATTCGATGTAATGCTCGGGCAGCATGGGGTGTTCCACAGCGCCGACGCGCACGGTCACCTTGTTGCCCTCCACCTCGATGACGGGCACATGCTTTTCCAATGCCCCGTCCGTAGTGCCGGGGATGATCTCCTGCATCGGTTCGCCGCAGCACACAACGGGCACGCCGCTGCTGCGCACATAAGCGATGATATTTCCACAATGTTTACAGATATAAAACTTCATATCCGATCCTCCATCCTGATGCAATATTTTGCCGCGCCGGGCGGCGCGGCAGCCGGAACGCAAACGCCCCGCTGCTTACAGCATGACACAACCGGACGCAGTTTGCAAGAGCTTTTTTGGAAAATTCAGGTAATCCATCAACTTTGTAGGAATGCACAGTTGTACTTGTGAAAAAGGACGGAGCGTACGGCGCGTGAGAGGCGGCCGGTCACAGATCCTTTATCAATACCAGTTCAGAGACGCCTTTTCGGACGGCGTCGGGCAGACGGCCCAATTCCCAATAGCCGAGGGAACGGTACAGGGCCTGCGCCTTTTCGTTGAAGTCGCTCACCATCAGCGCAACGCGTCCGGCTCCTTGCACACGGGCCATGGCTTCGAACTCCGCGAGAAGAAAATGCCCCACGCCGCGCCCGCGGGCCCGGGGCGCGGCGCCGATGAGCGCGAGATAGGGATACAGCCCGCAAAAGCCCTTGGCCCGGATCCGCATTACGCCCAGCACCTCTCCCGCACTGCCGCAGGCAACGTAAAGTTCGCCTGCGTTCAATGCGTTTTCGAGGGAGCGCGCCAATGCCCCGGGCGCGGAAAAGTAACGTTCATAAATTTCGCTGTCTGCAAATACATTGCAGCAGGCGGGAAGATCGGCCTGTGCGGCGGCGCGGCAGATCAATTCCATGGCGGCGCCTCCTGCTGCATGCGTCCGGCCGCGGCGGCCGCGGCATTGTGGATCAGCGAACGCATGCGGATGAGCTTTCCGTTTTCCCGGGTGGGGCATACGCGGTTGGTCAGCAGCACCACAAAAAGCCCGGTATCGGGGTCCACGGCGATGCTGGTGCCTGTAAAGCCGGTATGTCCGTAGGCGCGCGGGCTCATCAGATCGCCCAAAAAATTGGAGGGGCTGCCTGCCAGGTTGAAGCCCAGGCCGCGGAATTCGTGCCCGGCACCCGGTGTGCGGTTGACCAGCGCGGCGCGCAGCGTTGCAGGGGAAAGAAACTGTGTGCCGTCCGGCAGTTTCCCGCCCAGCGCCAGCATCTGAACAAAGCGCGTCATGTCGCAAAGATCGCTGAATATACCCGCGTTGCCCGAAAGACCGCCCAGAAACCGGGCGTTTTCATCATGGACGGCACCGCGCAGCAGCTCGCCCGTGGCCGGGTCCCGTTCCGTGGGAGCGACATCCCCCGCCGGGCGGTAGGTAGTGTGCGTCAGGCCCAGAGGCTCGAATACATACTCCTGTGCCAGCCGGTCGATGGACTGGCCGCCGATTTGTTCCAAAATACGCCCCAGAAGGATGTATCCCATGCAGCTGTAAACGGGCAAAGCGCCTGGCGCATGCTCCAGCGGGTGGGCAAGGATCGCCCGGACGGCGTCTCCGGGGCCGTCCGCTTCCTCGCTGAGATAAAAATGGGCGGGCAGGCCGCTGGTATGTGTCATCAACTGGAGCACAGTAATGCCTTTTTTGTCTTCGGGCGCGGGGAAAAACTGTTCCACTGTATCGTAAAGGCGCAGCCGCCCTTCCTCCAGAAAGCGGAATGCGATCATCGTGGTGCCCACGATCTTTGACAGGCTGGCGATGTCGTACAGCGTAGTCTCCCGGGCGGGGCCGAAGGTCTGCCGAACACAGACGCTCCCGCGGATACCCACGGAAAGGCAGGCGGAGGGATAAGCGCCGTCATCCAGGCCCTGCCGGACAAGACGGCACACTTGCTCAAAATTTTTCATGGCAGCCTCCTGAAAAAAATAGTTTCCGAACCGCGCGGCGGCGGGAAGTCACCTAGATGGTAGTGCACGGAGCGGAAAATGTCAAGAAGGCACAGCGGGGCGTTTTTAACAAAATCAAAGAAAAAACTATGGACAATATAACTGTTTTTTTGAATCATAAAAAATAATTCTGTTCATATTGTGCAGTTTTTTCCGGTTTTTGTATTGACAAAGCAAAGGAAAAAGCATTATGATATGAGCATGAAACAATTGTTCTGAAAATTTTAAGATTATTAAAATTAATTTTCTGAACCGTTTCAAATCCTGCCGAATGTATTGCGCAGTAATAAAGGAGGACAACATGAAAAAGTCGCTGAAGAAGATCCTGGCATTTACCATGGCTGCGGCAATGGCCGCCGGTCTAGCTGCCTGCGGCAGCTCTGCATCCACGTCCCCGTCCGCGGGGGGCTCGGGCAGCGCCCCGGCCGTTTCGGACGAACCCATCAAAATATCGATGTATTACGCAGATAACCCCACGCTGCCGTATATGGACAGCTGGCTGGCGGTTCAGGAGACTGCGAAAATCGCGGGTGTGGACCTGACGGTGGAGGCTATCCCTTCCACGGATTACAATACCAAGGTCTCCCTGGCGCTGAACACCGGCGAAAATTGTCCCGACGTGATACTTTATCAGGATACTAAGGGCGAGAATTCTTCGCTGGCGCTCAACGGAGCCATCGTCCCCATCAGCGATTATCCGGAATGGACGCCCAACTTTAACGCCATGGTGGAAAAGCTGGGCCTGAAGGATGATGTGGAGGAACTGGCGCTGAAGGACGGCAAGCGTTATTTTATGCCGCAGCTGTTCGACCAGCCCTTCTATGACGGCGGCCTGATCATGCGTCAGGATTACCTGGAGGAAAAGGGCTTTGATGCGCCCAAGACCTTCGATGATCTGTACGAGATCCTCAAAGCCTATAAGGCGGACCATCCCGATTCCTACCCGCTTACCACGCTTGTCGCGCCTTATGTTACATACCGCATGACGATGCCTTCCTTCGGCATCAGCTTCGGAAAGAGCTCATCCTCCGGCACGGGCGCGCTGAGCTACGATTATGAAAAGGGTGAATATTTCGAGGGCTGCATCAGCGAGGAAGCCCGCGAATACCTGCGCTTCATGAATAAGCTGTATGCGGAAGGCCTGCTCGACCCCGAGATGGCTGCCCCCATCGACGGCGACGTATGGTCCACCAAGATGGCAACGGGCGCCGCAATGGCTACTTACGCTTACTACGACCAGATCGGCGGCGTTGAGACCGCCAGCGAGATCGACGGCTTCAAGCTCCAGATGTATCCGTCCCTGGAAGGCCCGGCCGGCGCACACCATCAGCCCAAATCCAAAACCGGCAAGGGCATCATGTTCCCGGCTTCCACCGCCGAGCGCGACGATTTCGAGCAGGTAGTACGCGCCGTGGATGAGATGTTCTTCTCGGAGGAATGCTCCACGATCTGGTGCCTGGGCGTGGAGGGTACGACCTACACCATGGACGGCGACAAGATCGTTTATTCCGACGACCTCACAAGTTCGCCCGACGGCATTTACAAAACCATGCAGGTGAAGTACGGCTGCGGCGCGGATCCTTTCCAGTTTGTGTGGATCAACGAACGCGAAATGAGCAAGTATGACGAGAACTACGCCCAGATCAACAAAACCGTCGCAGGCATGGAGGATGGCAATGTAATCCAGCCGCTGCCCCCGACGCCGCTGTTTGACGACCTGACGGCCGAAGATGCGGCCAGCCTGCAGACGCCGCTGGCGGACAGCATCGAGGTATGGATCGACGCATTCGTCACCGGTTCAAAGAGCCTGGATACCGATTGGGACGCCTATGTGGCAGAGATGAAAAACCTGCAGATCGAAGAATTCTGCAAGATGTACAACGACAACCTGCGCAAATAAACCGAAAAAAACATAAGTGCCCGCGGGACGGGGCCGTACAACCGATATGGCCCCGTCCCGTGTTTTTCCATTTACTGCCTTTGTATGGCGTGCAAATCAACTGCAAGGAGGTCCTGCGGAATGCCCAAGACAGCCGTATTGACGGCGGACGCGAAAGCCGCGAAGCGCAAAGCGTTCCGAAAACATCTCAAACGTTACTGGGTGCTGTATGCGATGCTGGTACTGCCCGTCGCATATTATATTGTATTTAAGTATGTCCCCATGGTGGGCAACGTGCTTGCGTTCCGGCGCTACCGGCCGGGCAAGGGCCCGTTCGGCACGGAATGGACGCTGCGCTATTTTGACCGTTTTCTGCGTGACCCAATGTTCTGGCGCGCTTTGCGCAACACGCTGGTGCTTTCCATAGGGAACATCCTCATCAATTTTCCCATCCCCATTCTTTTTGCCATTCTGCTCAACGAGGTGCGGGCAAAAAAATTCAAAAAGTTCGTTCAGACGGTATCTTATATGCCGCGCTTTATCTCCACGGTGGTGGTCATCGCCATCCTGAACGAGATCCTTTCGCCCAGCTCCGGGATTCTGAACCAGTTCCTGGGCCTGTTCGGCGTCGACCCCATTTACTTCATGAACGAGCCGCAATGGTTCCGCCCGGTGTATATTTTATCCGAGACCTGGCAGTTCACGGGGTGGACGGCCATTATTTACCTGGCGGCCATCACCTCCATCAGCCCGGACCTGTTTGAGGCCGCGGAGATGGACGGAGCGTCCCGGCTGCAGCAGATCTGGTACGTGACGATCCCGTCCATCCTGCCTACCATCATGATCATGCTGATCATGAACGTGGGGCATATGCTCAGCCTTGGCTTTGAAAAGGTGCTGCTGATGTACACGCCGTCCAATTCGGGCGTAAGCGATATCATCGACACGCTGGTGTACCGCACCGGCCTTGTCAGCCAGAACTATTCCTATGCGACGGCCATTGGCCTGTTCAGCGGCATTGTCGGCCTGATCCTCGTCACGTCGTCCAACGCTGTGAGCCGGAAGCTGACCGGCGAAAGTATTTATTAAAGGAGGCGGCAGTCTGATGCAAAAACGGTATCATACCCTGGAAAATATCATCTTCGACGCGATCGTTTATCTCGTGATGGCTTTCGTGCTGATCTGCTGCCTTGTCCCGTTCATTTACATGCTGGCTGTTTCCTTTTCCGGCACAAAGCCGCTCATCAACGGCGAGGTGTTTTTGTGGCCGAAGGATTTTACACTGGATTCGTACAAGCAGATTTTCACTTACCCAAACTTCTTCAAGGCATATGGCAACACGTTTTTATACGCGGTGGGCGGCACGGCCATCGCGCTCATCATGACGAGCCTGATGGCATATCCGCTTTCCAAGACGTTTTTGTGGGGCAATAAGTTCTTTACGAAAATGGTCGTGGTGACGATGTTCTTCTCCGGCGGCCTGATCCCAAACTACCTGCTGCTCAACAGCCTGCACCTTGTGGGGACGCGGGCGGCCATGCTGATGCCCTTCGCCATCAACTCGTTCAATCTTATCATCCTTATCAACTTTTTCAGGAGCATTCCCAATGAGATCGAGGAGGCGGCGCTGATCGACGGGCTGGGGTATTTCGGCATCCTGCGGCGCATCGTGCTGCCGCTCTCCACGGCGGCCATCGCCACCATCGGCCTGTACTATGCCGTGTTCTTCTGGAACGACTGGTTCAACAGCCTGATCTATCTCAAGAGCGACCAATACCCTGTTATGATGTTCCTGCGCAATATCGTGAACGGTACCATGGTCATCGGCACGGGCAGCGGCTCGGCGGAAAAGACGACCATTGCCATTTCGGTGAAATCCGCGGTCATCATCACATCCACCGTACCCATTATCGTGATCTATCCCTTCCTTCAGAAATTTTTCGTCAAGGGCTTGACCATTGGGGGCGTAAAGGGATGAGCGCGTTTCCGTCGTCAGCGGAACCCACAAAAGGCTATGCGAGCCACGAGGAGGCATGTCCAGTGGTACAGATCAAAACGATCGGCACCGAACAGCGCAACCCCAATACGCTGGAGATCGACCGCGCGGATACTGCGGAGATCCTGCGGCTGATGAACGAAGAAGACAAAAAAGTGGCGCCCGCGGTGGAACAGGTTCTGCCGCAGGTGGAAAAAGCGGTGGATGTAATTTACGCGCACATGCGCTGCGGCGGACGGCTCATCTACTGCGGGTGCGGGACCTCCGGCCGCCTGGGCGTGCTGGACGCATCGGAATGCCCGCCGACCTTCGGCGTGGAGCCGGGGCTGGTGCGCGGTGTGATCGCCGGCGGGCCGGACGCGCTGACCAACGCGGCCGAGGGCGCGGAGGACCATTTTGAGGACGGTGCAAAAGACCTGCAGGCGCTGGACTTCCGTGCACAGGACGTGCTTGTGGGCATAGCGGCCAGCGGGCGCACGCCCTATGTGCTGGGGGCAATGGACTATGCCCGGGCGTTGGGGGCACCCGTGATCGGGCTGACCTGCTGCCCCGGCTCCGCCATCGATGCGGCCGCGGATATCGGCATCGCCCCACAGCCGGGGCCGGAGGTCGTCACCGGCTCCACCCGCCTGAAAAGCGGCACCGCACAGAAAATGGTGCTGAATATGCTGTCCACTGCCGTGATGGTAAAGCTGGGGAAGGTATACAGCAACCTGATGGTGGATGTGTGCGCCAGCAACCAGAAGCTGGTGGCGCGCGCGGTATCCATCGTCTGCTGCGCGACCGGCGTGAGCCCGGAGCGCGCGCGCGGCGTTTTGGATGAGGCGGGTTTTTCCGCCAAGACGGCCATCGTTATGATCCTGTGCGGCGTGGATGCCGGCGAGGCCCATGCGCTTTTGCAGCGTGTGGACGGGCAAGTTTCGGCAGCGGTTTTATCGCGGCCGGACGGCGTACAGACCGATGCGTTTGTGCGCCGGCTGTAACAGCAAAAAGCGCCGGGACAGCCCAAGGCTGTCCCGGCGCAAGTTAAGTGCGGCGGAAGGCGGCGTTTTCAATACCGGCGGCGGAGCGGCGGAGCACCGTCCACACGGTGGGGACGGCAGCTTTCCCGGCTTTTTTCCAGGCTGGCCGCCGCGCGGTCGTAATCCAGATGCGCCACGGCTGTGAACAGAACCCCCGGAAATCCAACGGATTCTCCGGTCTTTCCCCTTCATCGATCTTTGCATCCCATTCTTCAAAAGAGCCTGCGTCTGTCACAAGCTCAATTCTCTTATATGCCGGAATACGAAAGTATCCATGACATTTAGGACAAATATATTTTCCGTTGATTACTTCATCTGTTAAGATTGCCGCACCGCATTTATTACATTTTTTCAAGATTCCTTCCGGTGCTTCCGGCTTTCTTCTGTTTCGTGAATGAATCGAAGTGATCTTCTCTCCGGTCTTTTTAAACATATTATGCAGTCTCATTCATCATTCCTCCGATAAACTCCACATCAATATCTCCAGATATGAATTTTTTATGATTCAAAATCTCATACTGATAATCAATATTTGTGTCCACACCTTCAATAATAACTTCGCCAAGTGCGCTTCTCATTTTACGGATAGCCTCTTCTCTGTCATCAGCATGTACGATCAGTTTCGCAAGCATGGAATCATAATAAGGCGGAACTTCATATCCTGTGTAAATCGCACTGTCTACACGTACGCCTTCACCACCCGGGAAATGTACATCTGTGATTTTTCCAGGAGACGGGCGGAAATTCTTTTCCGGGTTCTCTGCATTGATCCTGCATTCAATCGCCTGTGATCTTGATGTCTTTCTGCTGAAGTTTTAGTCTCTGTCCGTCTGCAATCTTAATCTGCTCTTTGATCAGATCGATTCCTGTCACCCACTCTGTTACCGGATGTTCTACCTGGATTCTTGTATTCATTTCCATAAAGTAAAAGGCTCCACTCTTTTCTAAGAGAAATTCAATCGTTCCGGCATTCGTATAATGAGCTGCCTTCGCCGCTTTCACAGCCGCTTCTCCCATCTTCTGTCTCAATTCCGGTGTCAGTGCTTCTGACGGAGATTCCTCGATCATCTTCTGATGATTTCTCTGAATGGAACAGTCTCTTTCTCCAAGATGGACCA
>OLSE01002495.1_pt1 | contig 10474 bp, 8 predicted proteins | sample 1673191 | NCBI WGS metagenome assembly OLSE01 (sample SAMEA3136764, study PRJEB25190) | human gut metagenome | biome: human gut; feature: human-associated habitat; material: faeces | place: Austria | collected 2013
GAGGCGGGCGCGCCGCCGCAGCCGGCAAGGCCCGCTGCCAGCAGGGCCGCCGCCAAAAGGCTGGCGATCAATTTTTTCATATTGAAAACTCCTTCACAAGTTTTTTCTTCCCCGCGCCCGGCCCCACCCTGTTCCTGCCGTAAGCGCTTGTTTTTTAACTGGAAGTTAAACCAAATTATAAATCTCCGGCTGCGCCCTGTCAATAGAAAATATGTATAAAGATACTCTTTTTTGTTTTTTGAATGCAAAATCGGGGCTTGCAAAACGCCGCCGCATCCCGTACAATATCGGTGAAACGAGGTGCATGTTATGCTGGAATCCATCCGCGAGCTGCGGCGCCGGAAAAACTTCACTCTGCGCCAGCTCAGTGAAAAAACAGGGTATACCGTCAGCTTCCTTTCCCAGCTGGAGCGCGGCATCAAAAACCCGTCTCTGGACGCGCTGCGGGCCATTGCGCAGGCGCTGGACGTCTCGCTTGTGAGCCTGATGAACAATTCCGATTACACGGCCGGAAGCCGCGGCGAAACCGGCGACGACGCCGGAGAGAGCGGCTTTTGCGTGCTGCCGCCGGACGGCCGGCGCACAATGCCCATTGATCTTCCGGGCGTCCGCTACCAGCTTTTGAACGCGCAGCAGCTTGCCCCGGGCCACGCGGGCGACGTGACGATGGTGCTGTGCACGCTGCAGCCCGGCTGCTCCTCCAGCGGCAAAATGGTGAGCCACCTTTACACCGAGGTATGCTTTGTCATCGCGGGGCGCATCCGCGCGCTGCGCGCGGGCGGCGAGGAGCTGCTCGGCCCGGGAGACACCATCCGCGTGACGCCCGGCGTGCTGCATGATTTTTACAACGTGGGCGATGCGCCCGCTGTTGTACTGGCCGTTACATTTTAGCTTGACAATTGGTTTGTGTTTGCTATAATTTACTGTAAGTTAACTTTGTCGCATTAAAGCGGAAAAGAGCGATCCAATTGCGAAGGCTCTCCGACGGCGGAGGGCTTTCGCATATCTTTTTTGTCGGGGGAGATGTCCGTGAAAGAAATCAATTACATTTTAAAGCGGGTGCTGCAGATGATCCCGGTGCTGCTGCTGGTGATGGTGCTGATCTTCGCGCTGATCCGCTTTATCCCGGGCGACCCGGCCGACGTGATGCTCGGCGCGCGCGCCACCGAAGAATCACGCGCCATGCTCCATGCCAAGATGGGCATCGACAAGCCCATCTATGAGCAGTTTTTCCTGTTTATGAAAAACTGCCTGCGGCTGGATTTCGGGGAATCCATCCTCAGCGGCGAGCCTGTTTCGCAGATCCTGGCGCGCCGCTTTCAGGTGACGGCCTCGCTCACGGGCATGACGGCCCTGTTCACGATGCTGCTGGCGCTGCCCATCGGTTATTTTTCGGGTGTGAACAAGCACAACGCCGCCGGAAAGGCCATAAATACCTCGGCGCTGGTCGTCATGGCGGTGCCTGCGTTCTGGGTCGGCATCCTTCTGATGTATTTCTTCGGGCTGAAGCTGCACTGGTTTCCCATCTCCGGCTGGGGCGATACCTTCGGCGAACATGTGTGGTCCCTCATCCTGCCGGCGTTCACGCAGTCGCTGGGCATCTCGGCGCTGCTCATCCGCAATATGCAGAACGAGGTGGCGCAGATTTTCACCATCGACTATGTGGATTTTGCCCGCAGCAAGGGCCTTGCCCCCATGCGCGTGCGCGTGTGGTATATCCTGCGCAACGTAATGATCTCCACCACCACGCTTTTTTCCATCGGCATCGCCAGCATGCTGGGCGGCAGCGTCATCATCGAAACGGTGTTCTCTCTGCCGGGGCTCGGCTCACTGATCATGTCCAGCATCCTGGCGAGGGATTACCCCGCCGTACAGGGCTGCGTTATCCTGTTTGCCGTTATCATCATGGCGGTGAACCTGCTCACCGATATTTTGTATTCCGTGCTTGACCCCCGCGTCAAGCTGCAGTAAAGGAGGCGCACAGATGCAGGCAGAAGCTGTAAAAGCAACGCAGCGGCGCACCGTATGGAACGTGCTTCGCCGCAACCTTTCGCTCACCGCAGGGTGCTTGATCCTGCTTTGCGTGGTGTTCACGGCGCTGTTTCCGGGGCTCATCGCAAGCCAATCCCCCACAGACCAGAACCTCACGGCCATGCTCGCCGCGCCTTCGGCAGAGCATATCTGGGGCACCGACGAGCTGGGGCGGGATATTTTCGCCCGCGTCATCTGGGGCACCCGGTATGACCTTGTCATCGGCCTGGCGGCCGCCAGCATCCCGTTCGTCGTTGGTACGCTCATCGGCCTGTTCACGGCCTATTTCGGCGGCATTCTGGACACGCTTTTCATGCGCCTTGTGGACGTGATGATGTCCTTCCCCGTCATCGTCCTCATCATCGCCATCGTGGCGGTGCTGGGGCCCGGCATCGGCAATATGTATCTTGCCATGTGGCTGGTGGGCTGGACAAGCTACGCGCGGCTGGTCCGCAGTGCCGTCATGGTGGAAAAAAACGCCGAGTATGTGCAGGCCGCGCGCACGCTGGGTTATTCCCATATGCGCATCCTGTTCCGCCACATCTTACCCAACGTTATTTCCGGCGCTATCGTATACGCGGTGTCGGACATACTGATGTGCATGCTCATGGGCGCGGGGCTCAGCTTCCTGGGCGTGGGCGTACAGCCGCCCACGCCCGAGTGGGGCGCCATCATTTCAGGCGGCCGGTCGTTTTTGTTCAACGCGCCGTGGATCAGCATTTTCCCCGGCATCTTCCTGGCCGTCACGGGCGTGGGCCTCAGCCTTCTGGGCGACGGCCTTGCAAAGTTTTTCCAAGTAAAGGGGCATTGACATGGATAAACCCGTATTGCTCGAAGTCAGGGATTTGAAAACCTATTTCTATTCCTCCGGCAAACGCGCGCTCAAAGCCGTGGACGGCGTCAGCTTTTCCATCCGGGAGGGCGAGGTGTTCGGCCTTGTGGGAGAGAGCGGCAGCGGCAAGAGTATCACCTGCAAATCCCTCATCGGGCTCATTCACCGCCCGGGACGCATTGCGGGCGGCAGCATCCGCTACCGCGGGCAGGAGCTTGTGGGCCTCTCCGAAAAGGCCCTCACCGCCGTGCGCGGCAAAGAGATCGGCATGATCTTCCAGGAGCCGATGGTGGCGCTGAACCCGGTGCTGCGCATCGGCCAGCAGATAACGGAATCCTTCAAGGACCCCGGGCTTTCCGGCGAGGAAAAGCACGCCCGTGCCGTGGAGCTGCTGCGGCGCGTGGGCATTCCCAACCCGGAGCAGCGCATGCGGGAATATCCGCACCAGTTCTCCGGCGGCATGCGCCAGCGCGTGGTCATTGCCATCGCACTGGCCTCCAACCCCAAGCTGCTGCTGGCGGACGAACCGACCACGGCGCTGGATGTGACCATCCAGGCCCAGATCCTGCAGCTGCTGCGGGAGCTGAAGGACGAATACGGCATGGCCATGGTGCTTGTGACGCACAACCTGGGCGTGGCCGCGCAGATCTGCGACCGCATCGCGGTGATGTACGGCGGTCATATCATGGAGCTTGGCCCCACGCGGGAACTGTTCGCACACCCGCAGAACCCGTATACCCGCGGCCTGTTGGCCTCGCTGCCCGTGAATAAACGCAAGGGCGAGCCGCTCTCCGCCATACCGGGCACGCCGCCGAATCTGGGCGAGATGCCCGTGGGCTGCCCGTTTGCCCCACGGTGCGCGCGGGCGCAGGACGTGTGCTTCAGCCAGCCTCCCGCCGAGCGGGAGGTCGGCCCCGGCCACACCTGCCGCTGCCATTTCGCGGACGGCCCCTGCCGAGAGGAGGATAACTGTGGAAAACCGCAATAACGCACAGGAGCCTCTGCTGCAGGTGCGCGGGCTGAGCCTGCGCTTTCCTGTCAAGCAGGGCCTGCTGGACATTCTGATGCGCCGCCCCCAGCAGGCGGTGACGGCCGTGGACGGCGTGGACCTTGATATCTACCCCGGCGAATGCCTGGGCCTTGTGGGCGAAAGCGGCTGCGGCAAAAGCACGCTGGCCAAAACCATCATCCGCATTTACGACCCGGACGCCGGAACTGTGACGCTGGACGGCGTGGATTTCACCGCGCTGAAAGGCAAACGCCTGCAGGCCGCGCGCCGCAGCGTGCAGATGGTATTTCAGGACCCATACTCCTCGCTGAACCCGCGCATGAGCGTGGGCGCCATGCTCAAAGAAGTATTGCAGGTGCATCATGTGTGCCCGAAGGACGAAATGGACGCCCGTGTGGCGGCTCTGCTGGAGATGGTGGGCCTTGCGCCGGACGCCGCACAGCGCAGCCCCGGTGAATTTTCCGGCGGCCAGCGCCAGCGCATCGGCATCGCCCGCACGCTGGCCCTGCAGCCCAAGCTGCTCATCGCGGACGAGGCGGTCTCCGCCCTGGACGTCTCCGTGCAGGCACAGATCATCAACCTGCTGGAGGAGCTGCAGAAAAGCCTGCATCTGACAATGCTGTTCATCTCCCATGATCTTTCCGTGGTGCGCTGCATGACGGACCGCGCTGTGGTGATGTACCTGGGCAAGATCATGGAAATGGGCCCCACGGAACACCTGTTCGGCGCGCCCGCCCACCCCTACACGCGCAACCTCATCGACGCCGTGCCCGAGCCGGATCCCGACTGTCCGCCCAAAGAGAGCACGATGATCGGCGAGCCGCCCAGCCCCATGGATATCCCCGGCGGATGCCGGTTCCATCCGCGCTGTCCCTATGCAAAAAACGTGTGCCGCCGCGCTCAGCCCGAACTCACGGACCTGGGCGGCGGACATTTTGCGGCCTGCCATTTCCCCTATGCGTGCGCTGGGGCGCCGCAGACGGAAGCTGAACAATAAAGACCGCCCCGCGGCGCGCCGCGGCCCGGACAATGAATATGGGAAAGGAACATCTATTATGAAAATCACCGGCGTAAAGATCGAAAAGCTGCTTCTGGAGCTGACCAGCCCGTTCCGCGTGGCCTTCGGCACCATCACGCATTCCGAAAACGTAATGATCAAGGTCACCACAGACGAAGGCGTTACCGGCTACGGCGAGGCCGCGCCGCTGGCGTTCGTCACAGCCGAAACCACGGATTCCGTCATTGCGGCGCTGGAGCTGTTCCGCACCGGGCTGATCGGTATGGACCCGCTGGACATCGAAGCCGTGCATGCCATGATGGACGGCCTGATGGGCGGCAACTCCTCGGCCAAATGCGCGGTGGACCTTGCCATGTACGACATCCGCGGCAAAGCCGCGGGCATGCCCGTGTACAAGCTGCTGGGCGGCTATTCCAACACCGTGCTCAACGATATCACCGTCAGCATCATGGAGCCGCAGGCCATGGCGGACAAGGCGCTGAGCTATGTGCGCGACAAGGGCTACCGCGTGCTGAAGGTGAAGGTGGGCGCGGACGTGAACGACGACATCCGCGCGCTGACGCTCATCCGCGAGGCTGTCGGCCCGGACGTCCGCCTGCGCGTGGACGCGAACCAGGGCTACGACGTACCCACGGCGCTCAAGGCGTTGAACGCCTTTGCCGCACTGGGCGTGGAATCGGTGGAGCAGTGCCTGCCCGCATGGAACATGGAGGGCGCGGCCTACCTGCGCCGGAAAGCGCCCGCCATCCATCTGATGCTGGACGAATCGATCCACGGCCCGGTGGACGCAGCCCGCGCCTGCCGCATGGACGCGGCGGATATCCTGAACATCAAGCTGATGAAATGCGGCGGCCTGTATCCGGCCGAGCAGATCAATGCCATCGCCCAGGCCAACGGCCTCACCTGCATGGTAGGCTGTATGATGGAGACAAAACTTTCCATCACTGCCGGCCTGAGCTTTGTGGCGGCAAAGAAAAATGTAATGGACGCAGACCTGGACAGCTTTATGGAATATGTGGGCGGCGAGACCCACTTCCCCGGCGGCTTCACCCACAAGGGCAGCGATTTTGTGCTGTGCGACGCACCGGGTTTCGGGCTGGACATCGACTTTTGATTTACCGGAAAAGGCCGTGTGCGGGCGCTCCGGCACCCTTGTGCCCGGGCGGACGCCCGGCCTTTTCCCATTTTACGGAGGGATGAGCATATGGAGACATGGTCGTTTTATTCCGCGGGCATCCGCATCGCCCGCTTTTGGCCCGCCGCCGGCACGTTGGAGTGGGCGTGCCTGGACGACGGGACGGGCGTTTTGGGCGCGCGCGGTGCAATGAACGAGGAGAATGCCGAATGGTTTGCCAGGCGGTACCAGTTTTCGCCCGCGGCATTTTTTGAAGGGCTGTCCGCATGGAACGAAGCGTTCGCGGACGGCGGCTCGCCCGTCAGCTGCGGCGGCTCGCGCTACGACCGCCGTCCGGATGGATTTTACGCCCAGCGCGAGGCGCGTTTTCCCAAGGATATTTTGTTCGCGGACGGCGCTGTTCGCGCGCAGCTTTGTTCAAACGGCAACGGAACCACGGTGCTGGTGCAGGACGGCTGGGAGGCACGCACGCCCGCGGGCGCGTGGCTTGCCTATGCGCCTGCGGAGCCGGCATGCCCGGTGCGCGCGCTGGGCACCTTTATGGTGCCCGCGCGGGATGGGGTAAGGCTTGCCACGGATGTCTATGTGCCCGGCAATGCCCAGGGCCCCGTACCTGTGATGCTGGTGCGCACGCCATACGACAAAACAGCTGCTCCGTGGAATTATTTCAACTTCGTGCGCCGCGGCTATGCGCTCGCCGTTCAGGACGTGCGCGGCCGCAGCGCAAGCGAGGGCGATTTTCTGCCCTGCTACCATGAGGTGGAGGACGGAGACGACACGCTGAACTGGCTCGCCGGGCAGGAATGGAGCAACGGCCGCGTGGGCATGATCGGCGGGTCTTACCTGGGCTATGTGCAATGGTGTGCAGCGGCCAGCGGCAACCCGCATTTGCAGGCGCTCGTCAGCATGGTCACGGCGGGCAGCGCCTTTGCCGACATTCCCCGCCGGGGCGGCTGCTTTGAATCCGGCATGATGGCCTGGGCCTTTGCGGTGTCCAACCATCAGATGGACGCCGCCCGCATGGTGCGGGACGACTGGGACGACGTGCTGCAGATCCGCCCGCTGGAAAGCATGGCCCGGGAGGCCATCGGCGAGGACATCCACTTTCTCAACACCTGGTTCGAGCACCCGGACAACGACGAATTGTGGCAAATGTCCGACTGGCAGGCCCGCAGCAAGGGCGCGCGCATCCCCGCGCTGATCTTCTCCGGCTGGTTCGACGACGACGGCATGGGCACCACCCAGGCGCTGGAGCTGGTCCACGACTGGCCCGCCGCTCAGCGTAAGGCCGTCCTTGGCCCGTGGATCCACAGCTTTAACAGCCGCTACGACATCCACGGCGTTCCCATGGGCCTGCAGGCCATCCGCTACGACGTGGACCTGCTGTACTTCCAGTGGGTGGACCATTTCCTGCGGGATGTGGAAAACGGTGTGGAGAAAGGAGCGCCCGTGGAATACTTCACCATCGGCGAAGACAAGTGGAAAACCGCTGAAAACTGGCCTGTCGCGGCGGCCCGCCCCCAGACGCTGTACCTGGACGGGGAGGCCGGCACGGCCGTGGAAAACCACGGCCTGCTGGCGCTGTCCGTGCCTGGGGCGGACGCCGCCGACACCTACCGCTATGACCCGGACGACCCGGCCGTCAACATCATTGACATGTCGGAAAATGAAATCGAGGTGCCGGAGGATTACGCGGCCGAGGAGCTGCGCCCGGACGTATTGTGCTATACCACGCCCCCTCTGGCCGCGGATGCCGTCATCACCGGGGACTGCAGCGTGGAGCTGTTCATTTCCTCTGACGCCGAAGACACGGATTTCATCGTCCGCGTCACCGAGGCCACGCCGGACGGAAAGTCCATCAAGCTGGCGGACGGCGTGCTGTGCGCCAAATACCGGGAAGGCTTTGAGGCTCCCCGTTATCTGCAGCCGGGCGCCGTATATCCCATCCATATCCGCACCACAAAATTCTCCAAACGCTTCGAGAAGGGCAGCCGCCTGCGGGTCACCGTTACCTCCAGTGCCAAAAATTTCCTGTTTCCCAACAGCAACACGCGGGCGGGCTTCAACAGTGTGGAGACCGTGGTCGCCCACAACACCATCCATCACGGCCCGACGCATCCCTCCGCCATCACGCTGAACGTAGAAAAGGCATTGGAATTTTAAGCCCCGCAGCTTTTTTGCTCATATTTCCATTTTTCGACAGGATTCTCCATGGTTTGCCCGGGCAGACTGCGTTATAATAAGAATGCTGCCGCGTTCCCACTTCGCGGCGGCGGGCCACGGCTGTTGCTTTGAATGGCCGCGGCCCATCCATTTCATGCGGCCGGCAGACGCACCGCCCGTCCCCCGAGCCGCCGCACAGCCTTTTCTACTACTTTTGTCTAAAAAAGCCATGCTTTACGCACGCTTTACGAACAAAACGACAAAAATATAAAAAATAGCAAAACATGTCCGATTTTGGCAGGCTTTTGTGATACAATACCGGTGTAGTATGCCCGGCCCCGCGGAGCCGGGCCAAACCCGCTTTGCGGCATCATAAAATTAGGAGTGTGCTTTCCCCATGGTGCAAGCCAGAACCAGTGCGAAGGAATTTTTCAACGCCGATGAACGTCTCGCCGACCTCGGCCTGATTGCCGTGCCCGGCGCCGAGGAGCTCACCGCCAAGATCGACCGTCACCTGCTCCGCTGGGCGCAGGAGGCCGGGATGGACCAGGACACGTTTATCATCGAGAGCGAATGCCCCCGCTTTTCCTCCGGCGACGGCAAGGGCCTCATCCGCTCCACCGTGCGCGGCGACGATATCTATTTCGTCGTAGACGTGGGCAATTACAACCAGAAATACAAGATTTTCGGCCATGAGAACTTTATGTCCCCGGACGACCATTTCCAGAACCTGAAACGTCTGATCCAGGCCACCAGCGGCAAAGCCAAGCGCATGAGCGTCATTATGCCGCTGCTGTACGGCAGCCGCCAGCACCGCCGCGCCTACCGGGAAAGCCTGGACTGCGCCGTCGCGCTGCAGGAGCTGCAGGCCATGGGCATCTCCAACATCGTCACCTTTGACGCCCACGACCCCCGCATGCAGAACGCCGTGCCCCTGATGGGCTTTGACAACGTGATGCCTACCTATCAGGTGCTGAAAGCCATGCTCCGCGCCGTTCCCGACCTCCAGCTGGACCGCGACCATTTCATGGTCATCAGCCCCGACGAGGGTGCGATGAACCGTAACATGTATTACGCCTCCGTGCTGGGGGTGAATCTGGGCATGTTCTACAAGCGCCGCGATTATTCCCAGGTGGTAAACGGCCGCAACCCCATCGTTGCCCACGAATACCTGGGTGAAAGCGTAGAGGGCAAGGACGTGTTTGTGGCGGACGATATCATCTCCTCCGGCGAAAGCATGCTGGACATTGCCTACGCGCTGAAAAAGCAGGGCGCAAAGCGCATTTTTGCCAACGCCACCTACGCCATTTTCACAAACGGCCTGGATTCCTTTGACAAAGCCTATGCCGACGGCATGATCACGGGCGTGTTCGGCTCCAACCTTACCTACCGCACTCCGGAGCTGCTGAGCCGCCCCTGGTTCCATGAGGTGGACGTATCCAAGTATATCGCCTATTTCATCGCCGCGCTGAATCACGACCTTTCCGTCAGCGCCATCATCGATCCCCACGAAAAGATCAAGGCTCTGCTCGAACGCACCGGACAGGCCCGCTGAGCATTTTCCTTCGTTTTTACCGGAAGGCCCGCTGTTTTTACAGCGGGCCTCTTGTTTTCCGCCGTTTTTCGGCGCTCGACCAGCGGTCGGTTGTCAAAAGCGGGCTTTGGGGATACAATCAGGACAGAATAAAAACAGCGCGGCAAAGCCGCCGCGCAGGGAGGAATCGAATGGACGCCAGATATACGGGAGAGCAGATCGCGGCCGCGCGCCGCGCCAAAGGGCTGACGCAAAAGCAGCTTGCGGACGCCTTGGGGGTAACGGATAAGGCCGTCAGCAAATGGGAGCGCGGACTGAATTATCCGGATATTGTATTGTTCCAGCCCATCTCCGAGTTGCTTGGGCGTCCGCTTTTGCAGCTTTTCTGCAAGGACGGGCTTTCCGCCGAGCAGGCCGTGGCGGCGGCGGCGGCGCTTTCCGCACAGGAAAAGCAGGCCGTCAGGCGCGACATGAAATGGCACGCGGTATTCCGCCTGGCGGCCGCCCTGATGCTGTCCGCTGCGCTGGTCTATGTTTCCCGCGTGCTGGATCTGCACGGCATTTACGGCTGGCCGCAGGGGTGTACCATGGGAATGCTGCCTTTCACCGGCTGGCTTGCGGGCGACGCTGTTTTTACGCTTCGGCAGATAAAAAAGCTCTGACAGGGTGGAAGAACGCCAAAAGGCCCGGCGCAACATGAACCGCCCCAGGTTGTACGGACAGCACAAAAAGGCCTCTATGTAAGGAAATAT
>OLSE01002497.1_pt1 | contig 10456 bp, 7 predicted proteins | sample 1673191 | NCBI WGS metagenome assembly OLSE01 (sample SAMEA3136764, study PRJEB25190) | human gut metagenome | biome: human gut; feature: human-associated habitat; material: faeces | place: Austria | collected 2013
TCGAAAATACCTCTCCGTCCTCGTCAAAAGCGCCATGCAGTACAAGGCGTCCTTTTTCATGACGGTGCTCGGCCAGCTTCTGCTGTCCGGCACCGCCGTGCTCGCCGTGTATTTTCTCATGTCCCGCTTCCGGGCGGTGGACGGCTTTACCCTCGGCGAGGTCATGCTCTGTTTCGGCACGGTCTATCTCGCGTTCGGGCTTGCCGAACTGTTTGTGCGCGGGTTTGATACGTTTCCGTCCATGCTCGGCAACGGCGAGTTCGACCGGATCATGGTGCGCCCGCGCGGCCTTGTGTTCCAGGTGCTGGCCTCCAAGTTTGACCTCAGCCGGCTCGGCCGGCTCGTCCAGGCCCTTGTCATCTTCTGCTATGCCGTTCCGGCCAGCGGCGTGCACTGGACGGCCGCGCGCGTCGTCCTGCTCGCGCTGATGCCGCTGTGCGGCGCGCTCGTGTTCGGGGGTCTGTTCGTCGTCTATGCGGCGCTGACGTTTTTCACGGTCGAAGGTCTGGAGGTCATGAACGTGTTTACCGACGGCGGCCGCGAGTTCGGCAGCTACCCCTTTTCCGTATACGGCGGCAGGGTCCTGAAATTTCTCACCTGCGTCGTGCCGCTCGCCCTGTTCCAGTACTATCCGCTGCTCTACCTCACCGGCCGCATCGGCGGCACCCCAGTCCGTGTGCTGAAAAACCGGATGAGCCGCGAGTATGTCCGGCAGGAAAAGGCCGGTGCCGACAAGATGGAGCTGGAAAAATACACGCTGGGCAGTCTGCGGCGCGCCGTCTTTGAGGGCGACACCGCCACCGGCAGTCTGATGGCCGGTCAGGTGGCCGGTATGCTCCACGAGGTGCGGCCTGTGGCTGAGATCCTCGACGAGCTGTGGGAGAGCGGGAGGCAGCGGATGCATTCGCTGAGCGAGTTATGCTGACCCTCGCAGGCAAGCCGCTGACCGTGCCTGTCTTACAGGGCGGCATGGGCGTGGGCGTCTCCCTCGGCGGGCTGGCCGGGGCGGTCGCGGCCTGCGGCGGCATGGGGTGCATCTCCACCGCCGACACAGGCTACCGCGAACCCGACTTTGCCCGCGACCCTTGCGCAGCGAATCTCCGTGCACTGAAAAAAGAGATCGCCAAAGCGAAAGAGATCGCAGGCGGCGCGGGACTGGTGGCCATCAACGCGATGGTCGCCACCCAGAACTACGCCGACGCCGTCCGCACGGCTGTGGAGGCAGGCGTGGATGCCATCGTATCGGGTGCGGGCCTCCCGCTGGAGCTGCCCGGCCTGGTGGAAAAAGCGGATGTTGCGCTGGCACCCATCGTGTCCAGCGGACGTGCTGCAAAGCTCATCCTCCGCCGGTGGGCAAAAGCCTTCAACCGCACCGCCGACTTCGTGGTCATCGAGGGCTGCAAGGCCGGCGGACACCTGGGCTTTTCGGAAGAAGAGCTTCTGGCCGGAAAATGCCAGACCCTCGACGAGATCCTGCCCGAAGTGCTGGCCGAGGTGAAGCCTTTCGAGGCTCAGTTCGGCCACGACATCCCGGTCTTCGTGGCCGGAGGTGTCTACACGGGCGAGGACATCGCCCACTATACTAAGATGGGTGCTGCGGGCGCACAGCTCGCCACCCGCTTCATCCCCACCTACGAGTGCGACGCCAGCCAGACCTATAAAGATGTCCTGCTGGCGGCCAGGCCCGAAGATGTGCGCATCATCCACAGCCCTGTGGGAATGCCGGGCCGTGCGCTGGCCACTCCGCTGGTGCAGAAGCTTGAGCAGGGCCTGCGCTTCCCGCCGAAGCACTGCGCCCGCTGTCTCAAAGCCTGTGAGCCGGCCAAGGTGCCTTACTGCATTACCCACGCCCTCATCGAGGCCGTGAAGGGCAATGTGGAAGAGGGACTCTTCTTCTGCGGGGCCAACGTGGGCCGTCTCGACCGGATGCGCAGTGTCCGGGAGCTGATGGATGAACTGATGGATGATTGGAGGAAACACCAATGAAGCTTGCCATTCTGTATGCCGGTCAGGGCTCTCAGCACCCCGGCATGGGCAAAGACCTTTACGAGAGATACCCCGCGTTCCGGGAGGCGTTCAACGCCGCAGACCTTGACTTTGATTTGGAGAGCGTCTGCTTCGACGACCCGGAAGGCGTTTTGAATCTGACTCAGTACACCCAGCCCTGCATGGTGGCCTTCGCCGCCGGTGTCACGGCTGTCCTGAAGGAAAACGGCGTCAAGGCCGACGATCTGGCCGGTCTGTCGCTGGGCGAATACTCCGCGCTGGAAGCCGCCGGTGTCTTCACGGCCAAGCAGGCTGTGGAGCTGGCTGCCTTCCGCGGCAAGGCCATGGCCGACGCCGCCGCGACGGTCGCCTCCCAGGCCCCGCTCCTGTGGCTGGGAGCGGTCGCCGTCGGCGCGATCGTGCCGCTGGCCGCCGCGTTCATGGGCAGGCGCACGGGGAGCTGGAAGCTCTGGGCCCCGGCCGCCATAATCGCCGCCCTCGTCGGAGCCGTCTGCATGCGCGTCGTCTTCTACAACCTGGGGCTCTCGGTCTTCATGTTCTACTAGCGCGTCCCCCGGGTCGCGCCTGCGGAGGCCCCTCCAACGAAGCAAGTCCCTCCGCAGGCGCACAGGGCGGCCCCGGCCCTCCTCGAGCGCGATTCGTCTCCCCATACCCCCTTGCAAACGACGGATCGCTCTCGAGGAGGGCTTTGCCAATGCTTTCATTAACGATAGATTTGAATTTTGACAATCCTCGATAGCCGTTCTATACTATCGAAATAAAAATCTATCGTTAATGAAAGCATTGACACATGGAACTGATCGATTTCTCCCTCTATGAGCGCGGCTGGATAAACTACGGAGGCTCGGAGCGCAAGGAATCCATCCTTGTTCCCAACGGCGACGGAACCTTCAGTGACTACATGCTCAAATTTCGCAAACGCACGCCTTTCGGCATGAGGTACAACCACGTTTCCGAATACCTCGGCTCGCATATCTTCGAGCTGCTTGGATTCGATGCCCAAAAGACCTTCCTCGGCACATTCGAGGGCGAGGACGTGGTTGCCTGCAAGAGCTTCGTAGGCGCGGGCGAACAGTTCGTCCCGTTCAACGATGTGGGCGAGAGCACGCTCGACCAGGATAAGGAACGGTATCAATACGAATACGCGGACATCATGCAGATGCTTCGCGACAATTCGAAGCTCGTCGATGTATCGGGGACGATCGCAATGTTCTGGGAGATGTTCGTTGTCGATGCGCTCCTCGGAAATTTCGACCGGCATGGAGCCAACTGGGGATTCGTCAAGCGGAACGGAGCTTATTCGCTCGCGCCGACCTTCGATAACGGCTCGTGCCTGTTCCCCGCGCTTGTCGACGAGGACGAGATGGAGCGCGTCATGGAATCGGAAGACGAGACGGCGAAGCGCGTATACGGGTTCCCCACTTCTCAAATCCGGTTGCGCGGGCGGAAAAGCTCGTACTACGACGTCGTGTCCAGCTTGGAATTCGACGAGTGTAATCGAGCCCTGCGAGAGGTCATGGAGCGTATGGATTTGGAAGCGGCTCATCAGCTCGTGCGATCCGTTCCGAACATAAGCGATCGGCGCAAGGAGTTTTACTGCCATATGCTCGATGCGCGCTATCGGGTCATTCTGGAAGCCCCCTATTCGGACCTGGTGAGGAGGGGCGCATGAGGGAATCGACGACTACGGGGATGATCAGCCTCGATGGTCCCGGGGGCCTGGTATACGAGGTGGGGGCGATCACGTACCTGGTGCGCGAGGACGAGTCGTTTCGCTATACGTTCGTTCCGAATTGGCCGGTGATCGATTTGCTCGAGCCCCCGCTTTTCCAGGGGGTGCCGGGGTACGACCTGTCGTTGCGCAAGACGGAATACGTGCGCGAGAACGTCACCCCGACGTTCGTGAGCGAGCGGGCGCCGTCCGAGAGCCGCGAGGGCTTGTGGCAGCTCCTCGATGCATGCGGCATGGAGTACCTCGACAAGATCGAATGGCTCATCAGGACGGATACGCGCTACATAGGAGATGGCTTGTACGTTCGGCCATTTGAAGAACGCGAGGTCGGTGCCGATGTCGACGTGGCCGACGCGATCGCGGGCGCCGCGAACTCCGAGCAGGCTGCAAGAGCGGTGCTTTCGGCGCTGTGCCGAGGCGATGCCCTCTTTCTGAACGGCGAGCCTATTGCCGACAGCGAGCGCAAGGTGCTGCACGACGTCCTTCTATCCATGTACGAGAAGGCGTATCGCGCGCGCGAGGAGAAGCGCATCTCGGGCGTGCGCGCGGCTGCCGAGCGGGGCGCGTACAAGGGCCGCAAGCGCAAGCCGATGGACGAACTTGTGCTGCGTGAGGTGGTTTCGAGCTATGAAGCGCGCGAGCTGGATGCCGAAGAGGCGGCGGCTCGGCTCGGCGTGAGCGTCTCGACGTTTTTCCGGAGACTGAAAGAGCTTCGGTTGCAAGGGTAATGGCTGTGCAGCATGCTCATGCCTTCTTCTGCTCGTCGATGGTCTGCTCGACCAGATTGAGGATCTCCTGCTGGTTGTGGACGTCCATCTTCGCATAGATGTTGCGAAGGTGGGTCTTCGCGGTGGACTGCGTGATGACGAGCGTGTCCGCGATATGCTGCGCGGTGCGGCCGCGTGCCAGCAATACGAGGATCTCCTCCTCGCGCCCCGTCAGCTGGTACTGGTCGGTGAGCGCATGGCACGCGTTCTGCAGCTTGTTCGCGTGGGGAAGCGCATCGTGAACGTCGGGTGCGTCAGGGCCGGGCCATTGACCGCGGATTGGCGTGTGGTAGTCGGTGATGCTTCCCGAAAGCGACGTGATGGCTCCGCAGGCGAACAATACGACAAGCGCGATGACCGAGCTGGACACGAATACGTCGGGCGACATATGCTCCAATAGAAGAGAGCTCGCCGCTTTGCCCGCGGTGAACGAGAGGAACGCGACGCACCAGGGCATCAGGTAGGGTCGTTTGCTTTCGATGAGGAAGGGGGCCAGCATGATAAAGAGGAACACCAGCTTCTGCGTGATGTTCAGCAAGACGAGGTAGAGGAATATCCACGTCTCGTTCACGAAGGACGACAGCCACAAGGCAAGAAGCACGGTGGGTATGAGGAACACCTTGTACAGCTCGAGGCTCCGCCTGTTCCAGAAGTACTGGACGAGCACGAGGATGGCCGCTCCGCCGCATGCGGTGCCCACGGCCGTGCCCAGCTGGATGATGAGCGATACCGTCCCGCCGTCTTGCAGGGGAATCCATTGGTAGTGGATATGTCCGAACACCACGGCATAGCAAGCCAGCGACAGCATCATCGTCACGACGAATACTCGTCGACCGCGAGGAGCCTGGTCCGAGGGGACGATGAGGGATCGATCGGGGCAGCCGATTCCCGCCACCATGCTCCGCTCCGGGCTCGCGCAGGCATCCTCGCTCGGGATGTCGTCGCGATCCGCACGCGGCGCGCGCGAACGGGCGTATTCCCTGAAATAGCAGAGCAGCACCATCGACACGATGGGGAGCAGCGATACCGTGCCGTAAGCGGCATCCACCTTCAGAAACGCGATGAGGCTGTTCATTGCCGCAACGACGATCGTTCCCAGGCCCAGCACGGCGGCGCAGGCGCGCGCCCCGTAGGGAAAGAGCGCTTTCATCCAGAGAAACAGGATGACGCCCTCTCCAAGCCCGAATACGATGCGCGCGATGGAGGATACGATGGGGTTGTCCTCCCATACGCTTTGCTGCAAGACGACGAACATGGAAGCCGACATCAACGCTCCTGCGCCGATGACGATCGCGGCGGGAACGTGGGTGGGCGCGTCCAGCTTGCGATACGCAAGAGCCAGCATGATCAGGAGAAGGAACGATACGAGCGACGCGACGGCGTGGTAGTCGCCGCTGATATTGACGGTTCTGATCGTCGAGAGGCGGTCGCCTTCGATGGCGAGCAGCGCGCATCCGAAGCCGATCGAAGCGATCGCGATTCCCGGCACCTCGCGAATCGCCAGCGCAAGCGGCGACGATCCTCGTTCGTCTGTCATGCGGACCCCCTTTTACTCACATCCCCATGGCGATAAGGCTCGTTCGAGCATTGTCGTCAGTATAGCAATTCGCCGATACCGCGGCGGCGGGCGGATGGCGAAATACCACTCTCGGTGGTAGGTCTTTCATGAGCTCGATAGTAGGGTTTCTGACCTGGTTGAACAGAGTTCGCATCAGCGGTGGGGTGCTCAACTCGCGCTCGATCTGCATCATGGTTCGCACGGACGCTTGGTCCGGCCCGCTCGTTGGAGTGCGGGTGAAAAGGGAACCGGCAGAGGAGGAGCTATGGCGAACACCACGCAAAGGCGGTCGTTCGGCACCATGAGCCGTCGCAGCTTCATGAGGCTCGCAGGGGTGACGAGCGCTGCGCTTGCGCTGACGTCGGCAACGGCGCCGGCGGCGCTTGCCGAAGAGCACGACAGCGGAACGGTTGCGTCGTCGGACGGCGTGCAGCGTATTCGCACGATGTGCCGCGGGTGCGGCAAGATGGAATGCGGCGTGTGGGTGACGGTGGAGAACGGCCGCGCCATCAAGATCGAGGGGGACGAGAGCTCGTTCGCGTCGTCGGGGAACAGCTGCAGCAAGTCGCAGGCTTCGCTGCAGGCGTGCTACCATCCCGATCGGCTCGCGTATCCCATGAAACGCACGAATCCCAAGGGCGACGACGATCCGGGTTGGGTGCGCATCAGCTGGGACGAGGCTCTCGCCGAAGCCGGCACGAAGCTCAACGAGATCAAGGAGCAGCGCGGCGGGAACTCCATGTTCTCGATGTGCGGCACCAGCCGCATCTACTGCATGGCGAGCGCGCTCGGCATGCAGGGCATTCTGAACACGGCGAACACCCATCAGGCGTACCAGATTTGCAAGGGTCCCCGCCATGTGGCCACCGGTATGGTGTCGGCTCGTGCGTACAGCTGGATGGCCACGGTCGACCGGCCGAGCGTGTTCGTGCAATGGGGCGGCGCTTCGGAGCTGTCCAACTACGATGACTCGTGTCGCACGACGGTCGATGCTGCGGTCAAGGCGGACAAGCACATCATCGTCGATCCGCGTCAGACGAACCTCGGCAAAGAAGCCGACATATGGAATCCGCTGCGTCCCGGCACCGACGGCGCGGTGGGGCTCGGCTGGCTCAACGTGATCATGGAGAACAACCTGTACGACGAGCTTTGGGTGAAGCGGTGGACGAACGGCCCGTTCCTCGTGTGCGAGGATATCGAGCCTTCCGGTTGGCAGCAGATGGGTGCCGGCGGTCCAGAAGAAATCAAAACGCGCCTGCTCAAGGAATCCGATGTGCAGGAAGACGGCAGTCCGAAACGGTTCATGGTCTACGATCAGTTGAACCAGCGGCTTACGTATTTCGATGCGGATACGGGATACTGGGAGGGCGAGCAGCCGCGTACGCTGACGGGGAAGGAGGCGCGGCAAAAGCACCTCGCACCCGGCGTGACGCAAGGTTGGGTGCCCGATCCTACCGGGTTCGATCCGGAGATCGATCCTCAGATATTCGGGCAGGTGGAAGTCACCCTGAAAGACGCTTCGACCTCGGTCTGCAAAACGGTGTGGCAAACGTTCTCGGACTACGTAGCCGATTTCACGCCCGAGAAAGTGGAGGAGATCACCAGCGTTTCGGCTGATGCTTTGCGCGAGGCGGCCATCACCTATGCGACGCCTATCGATCCATCGACCGGATACGGCAACGGCGGCATCCAGTACATGCTGGCCATCGAGCATGCGTGCAACTCGGTCCAGAACAGCCGTATCTGCGATCTCATCGTGGGGATCACGGGGAACTTCGACACCCCCGGCGGCAATCGCGGCGCAACGGCCGCGACTTTCGACGAAGAGTTCGCCATGATGGGCAGCGGTCTGCCCATGGCGTCGGCTGACTTGTGGGACAAGGTGCTGGGCGTGGAGGACATTCCTTTGCTCAAGCATCACGGCATCTGGGCCGATTCGACGGCCATTTGGGATGCGTGCAACAACGAAGGGGCGCCGTACCCGTTGTACGGCGGCGTCTGCCAGTCGGGCGATGTGATGAACATGTCCAACGCTCTTTGGGGTTGGGAAGGCTTGAAGAAGCTGGACTTCCTGCTGGACATCGACCTGTGGCATACGCCCACGTCGCAGCTGGCGGATATCCTGCTGCCTGCGCGCCATTGGCTCGAGGTGGATTGCCCTCGCCGCTCCCAAGGGTCTGGCGGCATGGAGGGAAGCCATTGCAAGTGCGTGGAGCCGCTCGGCGAGAGCTGGTTCGACGTGGACATCATCATCCAGCTGTGCAAGGCCATGGGCATTCCCTGGAGCGCCGACCCCGACGATCCGTGGCCGGACTCCATCAAGGAGCTTGATGCGGCATGCGAGCCGATGGGTCTTACCTGGGAGGAGTGGAAGCAGGAGTTTCAGAAGACCGGTTTCCGCGACTGCAAGAAGGAATACCCCGACGACTGGGGCACTTACCGACGCTACGAAACGGGCCACTGCCGCTCCGATGGCAAGCCGGGCTTGCAGACGCCCACGCTCAAGCAGGAGATATGGTCGACCATCATCGAGACGTACCATCCTGACGGCCGGTACAACCTTCCCACGTATTCCGAGCCCCCGGAGAGTCCCGTTGCGCAGCCTGAGCGGGCTCAGGAGTACCCCTACATCATGACGACGGGCCGTCGCATTCCCGTGTACTTCCACTCCGAGCACCGGCAGCTGCCGTGGTGCCGCGAGCTGTGGCCGGTGCCGCGCGTAGAGATCAACCCGAAGGATGCGCTTGAGCTCGGCATAGAGCAGGGCGATTGGGTGTGGATCGAGACAGAGCGCGGCAAGGTGCGACAAGTGGCGGATCTCTATCACGGCATCCGCCCGGGGACCATCAACTGCGAGCATCAGTGGTGGCTGCCCGAGTTCCACGGCGCGACGAAGGGTTTCGACCTCATCAGCATCAACTGCCTGGTGAACAAGGACATGCGCGATCCTCTGTGCGGATCTTCGTACGCGCGCGCTTACAACGTGAAGGTGTACAAAGCCACGCCCGAGAACTCGCCGTTCGGCAATCCCGTGCCGTGCGACGTCGACGGGACCGAGATGATCACGTCGCCCGATGACCCGCGTTTGAAGGAATGGCTGCCGAACTACGAGGGGAGGGACTAGGCTATGACTCAGTATGCGATTGCCACCGATCTCAATCGGTGCGTAGGCTGCCTGGCATGCTCGGTGACCTGCAAAGTGGTGAACGACGTTCCTATCGGGTCGTATTGGAACAAGGTGCTGCGCATCGGCCCGAATCCGAAGTTCGAAGGCGCCGAGTTCCCCGATGTGGAGATGTACTTCCTCACCGTGCAATGCCAGCACTGCGCCGACCCCGAGTGCGTGAAGGTGTGCCCGACCGGTGCCTCGCACAAGCTGGAGGACGGAACCGTGCAGATCGACAAGTCCAAGTGCATCGGCTGCCAGTTCTGCGCCATGTCGTGCCCGTACGGGGTGCGGTATTTGAACGAGGAGGAGCGCGTGGTGGAGAAGTGCACCTTGTGCGAGCAGAAGATTGCCCAGGGCGAGCTGCCGCAGTGCGTCACGCAATGTGGCGGCCGTGCGCGCTATTTCGGTGATCTGGAGCAAGGGATCGCAGGTTTCGAGGGCCCGGCTCCCATCGATATCGCTTCAAGGAACGTCGACTACGATGCGACCGTCCAGAGTCGCGCGAAGTTGGTCGACGAGATCGAGTCGTATGCCGAAAGCGATGTGTATCGCCTGCCGAACGTGGGGAACAACCCGAGCTTCGTGTACATCCTGCGCAATCGTACGTGGCAAGGAGGCGGTGAATAATGGAACTGCAGTGGCCTTTGATTATCTTTACCACCCTGGTTGCCTGGTCGGCGGGGCTGTTCGGGACGCAGGCGCTGATGGCGGTGTTCGGCGTCGGCAAGAAGGCGCAGGTGCCGGCTTGGGTTTGCTCGGCCGTCTTGCTCGCGGCCGGCGGGATCGCGGTGTTCTTCCACCTGGAGCACTGGGAGCGGATCTTCAACGGGTTCGGGCACCTGACGAGCGGGATCACGCAGGAATTGATCGCGATCGTGGTGCTGGCGGTCGTCGCGGTCGCGTATCTCGTGCTCATGCGCAAGTCCGACGACGGCGCGAGCGTGCCGAAGTGGCTGGCCTGGGTCGCCGTCGCCTTGTCGGTGGTGCTCGTGGCCGTCATGGCGCACTCGTACACGATGGCCGCCCGCCCCGCCTGGGACTCGGCCCTCTGGATCCTCTACGTCCTCGGCAACGCCTGCGTGTTGGGCCCCGCGACGTTCGCCCTCCTCTCCACCTTGGCTGCAGGGGGACCCGGGGACCAGCCCGCCGAGCGCGCAGCCGACGCCGGGGCCCCCGCAGGTAGGACGGCCCTCGCCGGCGCCGCCCTCAACGCCCTCGCGGCC
>OLSE01002499.1_pt1 | contig 10434 bp, 10 predicted proteins | sample 1673191 | NCBI WGS metagenome assembly OLSE01 (sample SAMEA3136764, study PRJEB25190) | human gut metagenome | biome: human gut; feature: human-associated habitat; material: faeces | place: Austria | collected 2013
CGTCACCAAAACGGTCACTCCTTCCCTGCGCGAAGCCGGGCGAAGCAGTGGCGGCAGATCGGTTCGTAAGAGTCCTGCGCGCCCAGCATCACCTGCTTCTCGTCGGCCGTCAGGCGGTGCGAATGGTGCGCCAGATTGCCGCACCGCACGCAGATCGCGTGCACCTTCGTGACGTACTCCGCCGTGGCCATGAGCGCCGGCATCGGACCGAACGGTTTGCCCGTATAGTCCATATCCAGCCCCGCGGCGATCACCCGCACGCCGCTGTCGGCCAACGCCCGGCACACGTCGACGATCCCCTCGTCGAAGAACTGCGCTTCGTCGATCCCCACCACGTCGACGTCGGAGGTCAGCAGCAGGATATTCTGAGCCGATTCGACCGGCGTCGACCGGATGGCGTGGGCATCGTGCGACACCACCTCCTCGTCGGAGTAGCGCGTATCGACGCAGGGTTTGAAAATCTCCACCCGCAGGTTGGCGAACTGGGCGCGGCGCAGGCGGCGGATCAGCTCCTCGGTCTTGCCCGAGAACATCGACCCGCAGATCACCTCTATCCACCCCTTCTGACTGGCATTTTCCAGAAACATAAGTCGTTAAATTGGTTCTCGTCCGCCGTACCGCCTTTGAAGACATCTCTATGCTTTTCGCCCGGTCGCAGCAGACTTATGTTTAAGTATTTACATTCCCTCCCCTCTGTCCCCTCCCTTTGACAAAGGGAGGGGCTTTTTTTCCGCAAGGTAGTTCGGTTCTCGTCCGTCCGATCGTCTGCGAGGACGCCTATATTCCTTCCCCGACGATCGCAGCGGACTCACTTATGTTTGGCCCCACCGACAAAAAGCAGGGCTTTCCGAAGACATCCCAACCATCGGGATACTACCCGCACTCCTCGCAGCGGGTGATGCGGGCGCCCAGCGCGTTGAGCCGGCCGTCGATATTGCAATAGCCGCGGTCGATCTGGTCGATGTTCTGGATCGTACTGCGTCCCTCGGCGCTCATCGCGGCGATCAACAGCGCCACGCCGGCGCGGATATCGGGCGACGTCATGCGCGTGGCGCGCAGGCGGATGCGGTGGTCGTGGCCGATGACCGTCGCACGGTGCGGGTCGCACAGGATCACCTGCGCCCCCATGTCGATGAGCTTGTCGACGAAGAACAGGCGGCTCTCGAACATCTTCTGGTGGATGAGCACCGAGCCCTTGGCCTGCGTGGCCACCACCAGGAAGATCGACAGCAGGTCGGGCGTCAGCCCGGGCCACGGCGCGTCGGCGATGGTCATGATCGAACCGTCGATGAACGACTCGATGCCGTAATGGTCCTGCTGCGGGATATAGATATCGTCGCCCTGCTGCTCGAAGCGGATGCCCATGCGGGCGAACTGCGCAGGGATGATCCCCAGATCAGCGTACGAAACGTCCCTGATGCGCAGCTCCGACTGCGTCATGGCCGCCATGCCGATGAACGACCCCACCTCGATCATGTCGGGCAGCAGCGTGTGTTCCGTCCCGTCGAGCGCCTCGACCCCTTCGATCGTAAGCAGGTTCGAAGCGATACCCGATATGCGTGCGCCCATGCGGTTGAGCATCCGGCACAACTGCTGCACGTAGGGCTCGCAGGCAGCGTTGTAGATCGTCGTCGTCCCCCTGGCCATGACGGCGGCCATGACGATGTTGGCCGTACCCGTCACCGACGCCTCGTCGAGCAGCATGTAGCAGCCGCGCAACTCCTTGCCGTCGACCGAGAAGAACTCCTCGGCGGCGTCGAAATCGAACTTGGCTCCCAGTTTCTGGAAACCGATGAAATGGGTGTCCAGTCGCCGCCGCCCGATTTTGTCGCCGCCCGGCTTGGGGACGTACCCCACGCCGAAGCGTGCCAGCAGCGGCCCGATGAGCATGACCGAGCCGCGCAGCCGTGCGCAGCGGCGGCGGTAATCCTCGGTCAGCAGGTAGTCGAGGTCGATCTCGCGGGCGCAGAACGCATAGGTGTCGTCCGCCAGCTGCTCCACCTCGACCCCCATCGCCCGCAGCAGATCGATGAGCTGCATGACGTCCAGAATCCGGGGCACGTTGTGCACGACGACCCGCCGGGGCGTCAGCAGCGTGGCGCAGAGGATCTGCAACGCTTCGTTCTTGGCCCCCTGCGGGGTGATCTCGCCGTGAAGGCGGTGCCCGCCTTCGACCTGAAAATATGCCATAACCCGTAAATTTTAACTCAAAGGTAGGAATCTTAATCAAGACCCGCAAGCGGGAAGGGCAAAAACCTGCGAAAAACGGGTGTCCCGCTCATGCGTCCGGTCGCGGCGATTCCGGCGCGGAAGTTGCGCGAACCGGCGGAGAGACGCCGTTTCGGCTCCGCCGAAGACACTCCCGCTCGGCAATGCGCAAATAAATTTGACATTGCCCTCGGCTTATTCGTTCTTTGGCTGCGCCGAAGATACTCCCGCTCGGCAATGCGCAAATAAATTTGACATTGCCCTCGGCTTATTCGTTCTTTGGCTGCGCCGAAGATACTCCCGCTCGGCAATGTGCAAATAAATTTGACATTGCCCTCGCTTATTCGTATCTTTGTCAAAGGAGGCGCCGACTGCGGTCGTCCTTCACGGCATAAAACTGTACACGACATGATGAACGGAATACGAATCCGCCCGTTTGAAGCCGCCGCGATCCTCGCGGCGCTGACGCTGCTGACAGGGTGCTCGCTGCTGAAATTCTCGGTCGATACGGGCGGCGAACCGCTCTCGAAAGAGGAGACACGCATGCGGCTCCTCACGCGCGGTTTCTATTACGAAGCCTCCGACGAGGTGACGGCCGCCGCCGACTCGATCGCCGCCGGCAGCGACGACGCCGAGCTCCAACGCCGCACGATCCGGTGGAAACTGCGCACGACGCGCGCCGCCGTCGACGCCGCCATGCAGCAGGCGCCCGAACTGGCCCTGCTCGACACGTGGATGCTCTACCGCAACATGGATTCGCTCTTCGCCGCACGGCCCGACTCGCTGCTTTTCGGCGCGGGTTCGCCGCTGGCGCGGCGCACCGCATCGCGCCTCCACCGCAAGGCCCGACACCTGGCCTCCGACCTGCTGACACCCGAGCGCTACGAGCTGATGCGGCAGTTCGTCGCCGCACAACCCCTGCCGGCACCCGGCGACGAGGTGCAACCCGACCGCACGATGCTGCCGTGGGTCGATTTCCTGCGTGCCCACGGCATCGAAGCGCTCTATCCGGTGGGAACCATCGCCGAAGTGATGGCCGACATGGGCGACCGCATCGGCGGCGTGACGCAGCAGACGACCAACGCGATCGACTGGACGGGCGACCTCCTTTCGCTCCGCATCCGCCAGGACAGCCTGCGCGACCGGCTGGCCATGCAGCTCGATTCGCTCGAACGCGACTTCAACCGTCTGACGGCCGTGGCCGAGGATCTGCCGGGCGTCTCGCGCGAGGTGGCCGCCGAACTCAACGCAGCGCTCGCCGAAGCCATGGCGACTTTCAACGCCGGCGTCGACAACGCCTTCGCCGACATCGACCGCCAGCGCATGGCGCTGCAACACTACGTTTCGGCCGAACGCGAAGCGCTCGTCGCGCAGGCGCAGCAGGCCGCCGACGACGCGATCGCCAAAACGCTGGCCGCACTGCCGGCGCTCGTAGGCAAGGTGGTGTTCTGGATCGTCCTGCTGGTCGCGGCGCTCGTCGGGGTTCCCTTCCTGCTGGGCTTCTGGGCGGGCGGCTGGCGCGAACGGGCACGCCGCCGCAAGGCCGATCGCACGAAACAGGAGTAGCCGACACCCTTCCGAACCCCGTTTCACGGTCGCCGAGGCGGCAGTCGGAAGCGTTTGCGCCGCTGCGCAGCAACGGGAATCTTCGACCGTCGGGACTTCGAAGCGGATAATCACGGATTTTATTGTATTTTTGCGGGCGTAAAGGGAAAAGCTATGGCTCGCAGGAAACAGAATTATCCCCTCATCGAAGGGTTGGAAATTACGACGCTCGCCGCCGAAGGCAAGGCGATGGGACGCTGGCAGGATCAGGTGGTCTTCGTCCCGATGACCGTGCCGGGCGACTTGGTCGACGTGCAGATCCGCAACCGTCGCCGCCGCTTCATGGAGGGGACGGTCGTACGCTACGTGCACCGCTCGCCGCTGCGGGTCGAGCCCTTCTGCGCCCATTTCGGCGTCTGCGGAGGATGCAAATGGCAGAACCTTCCCTACGCCAAACAGCTCCGCTTCAAGACCGAGCAGGTGCGCGACCAGCTCGCCCGCATCGGCAAGATCGAGTTGCCCGCCGTCCGCCCCTGCCTCGCCTCGGCCGAGACGCAGTTCTACCGCAACAAGCTGGAATTCACCTTCGCACCGCGCCGCTGGATGACCTACGAGGAGATCGCCGCCGGAGGCGACATCGACGCCGGCCCCGCGCTGGGATTCCATATCCCCAACCTCTTCGACAAGGTGCTCGACATCGAAAAGTGCTGGTTGCAGCCCGAGCCGTCGAACGCGCTGCGCAACGAGATCAAGCGCTTCGCGCTCGAACACGGCTATTCGTTCCACAACATCCGCGAGCACGCGGGGCTGATGCGCAACCTCATCGTCCGCACCGCCTCGACGGGCGAGGTCATGGCCATCGTCGTATTCGGCGAAGAGGACACGCCCCGCATCGAAGCGCTGATGAGCCACGTCGCGGAACGTTTTCCTCAGATTACGTCGCTCTTCTACGTGATCAACACCAAGTGGAACGACTCGCTGGCAGACCTTACGCCCGTACTCTACCGCGGCAAGGACCATATCCTCGAACAGATGGAGGGGCTGCGTTTCAAGGTGGGCCCCAAATCGTTCTACCAGACCAATTCGGCGCAGGCCTACGAACTCTACAAGGTGGCGCGCGACTTCGCGGCGCTCACCGGCGGCGAGACGCTCTACGACCTCTACACCGGTACGGGCACCATCGCCAACTTCTGCGCCGCACGCTGTGCCAAGGTCGTGGGCGTGGAGTACGTCCCCGAAGCGATCGACGACGCGAAGGTCAATTCGGCGCTCAACGGCATCGGCAACACGCGCTTCTACGCCGGTGACATGAAGGCAGTGCTCGACGACGCGTTCGTGGCCGCCAACGGCCGCCCCGACGTCATCATCCTCGATCCGCCGCGCGCGGGGGTCGATCAACCCGTGATCGACGTCATCCTGCGCGCCGCCCCCGAGCGGATCGTCTACGTGAGCTGCAATCCCGCCACGCAGGCGCGCGACCTGGCGCTCATGGACGGCGCCTACCGCGTCGAAGCGGTACAGCCCGTCGACATGTTCCCCCACACGCACCACGTGGAGAACGTGGTGAAGCTCGTGCGGCGGTAGCGGAAGCCGTGCATTCGGGCAGACCGGAGGCCTGCTAAAACCAGGACACCAGCAAATAATCATCGTTGCGCGAAGTGCACAATAACTTCCGCATTGCAAAGGATCGCTCGAAAAGTTTTCTTCTCACAGATTCTTTTCTTGTGCTTTTGGCTTGATCCAAAAGCACCAAAAGATCAAGCACAGCGAAAATAGCGGAAGCAGTGCGATCCCGCAGACCGGAGGCCTGCCAAAATACAATTTCGAAAGATTCGCTCTTCGGCCGCAGCCGAAGAGCGGCAGCCTCCGTCCGCCGGCGACATTAAATTTTTCGCCGCTTCATGCAAGATTCCGCACAAGGCGGCGTTTTATTTGCAAAGGAGTTACCTTAAAACGGAAATACGCTATGAAAAAACTCATTTTAATGGCTGCGGTCATGCTGTCGGTACTCCCCGCGGCGGCGCAGGAACAGGCTTCGAAATTCGACGCCAGTTATATTCAGGTCTGGGGCCAGGCCGAAAAGGAGATCACTCCCGACGAATTCTACCTCTCGGTCACGATCAACGAGAAGGATTCGAAGGGTAAGATCTCGATCCAGACGCAGGAGCGCGCCATGCTCGACGCGCTGAAAAAACTGGGCGTCGACACGCAGAAGCAGCTTCGCGTAGTAGACATGTCGAGCGAATACTTCAAAAAGGGCAACGCCTTGGCATGGAAACAGTTCCAGCTCAAACTGAACACACCGGAACAGGTGGCGCAGGTTTTCGGATCGCTCAACGATCTGGGCATTTCGAACGTCTCGATGGAGAAGGTGACCCACTCGCAACTGGATCAGTATAAGAACGAAGTGCGCATCGCCGCCATGAAGAGCGCGCAGGCCAACGCCCAAACGCTGGCCGGCGCCATCGGGCAGAAGGCGGGCAAATGCTTCTACATCTACGATTCGAACAACGACGTCGTGCCCTACTACGGCAACGTCTTCATGGCCCGCAGCATGAAGGCTGCGGTAGCCAACGACGCAGCCGAGGCGGCGGGCGAAGCAGCCGGACTGGACTTCAAGACGATCAAGCTCAAATACAGCATACAGGCCAAATTCGTGCTCGAATAATTCCGGGCACAAACTTCCCCCGAAAACGACTTTTCAGTTCCGGCCCGGCGAGACGACTCGTCGGGCCGTTTTCAAATCTCCGACCGATGAAAAAGACGCATCCCGCCGCATTTCATACGGGAGACTGCTCTTCTGAAACGACCCGAAACGACGCCTCCGCACTGACGGATTCGCACGATTCCGCATGAAAAACGCGACATTCTTCCGAAAAATATCGGAATAGACGTCGAATTGTTCGAAAAAATAGTATTATCTTTACAAACTTTTCCACCTGATTTCAAGAGGAGGTGCCTATGAAGACGAAACTCTCTTACGATTACGAGCATTACGCCTCGACGGCCGAGCTGCCGGAAGCCGACCGGACGCTTGTGGCCGAGGCCGAGCGCGCCACGCGCCGCTCCCATGCACCCTACTCGAAATTCCGTGTGGGTGCGGCTGCACGCCTTGCCAGCGGCAAGGTGCTCCACGCCGGAAATTTCGAGAGCGAAGTCTTCCCCGCGGGGCTGTGCGCCGAACGCTCGCTGCTCTTCTACGTCCAGACCAACTTTCCCGACGATCCGATCGAGACGCTCGCCATCGCCTCCGACCCGTCGCCGCGCGAATGCTATCCCTGCGGCCAGTGCCGGCAGGTCATGGTCGACGTCGAACGCCGGCAGGGGCGGCCCATGCGCATCGTCATGTCGGGCGGCGGTACGGCCAGCGCGGTCGATACGGCCGAGAAACTCCTCCCCTTCACCTTCAAGCTCTGAGATGTTCTCTTCCGACGATATTCTCTACGAAGACAACCACCTGCTGGTGGTCAACAAGCGCTGCGGCGACCTCGTACAACCCGATCCTTCGGGCCAAAGCGCCCTCGAAGACCAGATCAAGGCCTACATCAAACGCCGCGACGCGAAACCCGGCGAGGTGTTTCTCGGCGTCGTGCACCGCATCGACCGTCCCGTGAGCGGCGCAGTGCTCTTCGCCAAGACCTCGAAGGCGCTGGTGCGGCTCAATGAAATGATCCGTTCGGGCGAAATCCGCAAAACCTACTGGGCCGTCACGGAACAGCGGCCCGACCCGCTCGAAGGGGAACTGCGCCACTGGGTGCTGCGCGACGGCCGCACCAACCGCTCGCGCGCCTGCGACGCCCCGAAACCCGAAGCGAAGGAGGCGCGGCTGCGCTACCGCACGCTCGGCGCCTCGACCAACTACACGCTCGTCGAGGTCGAACTGCTTACGGGCCGCCACCACCAGATCCGCGCCCAGCTCTCGAAGATCGGCTGCCCGATCAAGGGCGACTTGAAATACGGCGCCCGCCGCTCGAACCCCGACGGCGGCATCTCGCTCCACTCGCGGGCGATCGAATTCACGCATCCCGTCCGTCGGGAGCCGGTGCGCATCACGGCCCCCGTCCCCGCCGGCGACAACCTCTGGGCCTTCTTCGCCCGTAACGCCTCCGAACCATGCGCCTGCTGATCCAACGCGTCCGCCGCGCCTCGGTCACGATCGACGGCACACTCCATTCGTCGATCGGAGCGGGACTGCTGCTGCTCGTCGGCATCGAGGAGGCCGATACGCAGGAGGACATCGACTATCTGGCGGGCAAAGCCTCGCGCCTGCGCGTCTTCGACGACGAAGCGGGGGTGATGAACCTCGACGTGCGGCAGACCGCGGGCGAGCTGCTCGTCGTGAGCCAGTTCACGCTCCACGCCTCGACGCGCAAGGGCAACCGCCCCTCCTATTTCCGCGCCGCGTGCGAAGCCTTCGCACGACCGATGTACGAGCGGTTCGTCGCGGCGCTCGCAGCCGCGAGCGGCCGCCCCGTCCGCACGGGCGAGTTCGGCGCCGACATGGCCGTCGAACTGGTCAACGACGGGCCCGTGACGATCTGGATCGATTCGAAAAACAAAGAGTGAAACAACTTATACGATGAAACGCTTTTACCTGACTTTCACGCTCCCGATCCTGCTTCTGGCAGTGTCTTGCAGCGACAGCGACACGCCGGGCGGCGAACCTTCGCCCTCCGATCCGCGCGAAGAGTGCCGGTTTTCGAACGTAAAGGCCACTCCGGCGGCCACCTCGGCCGACTTCTCGGCCAGCTATCTCTATCTGGGAGGATTCCTGGTCAAGGAGAACGGCTTCGTCTGTACGCCTGCGGGGGGGGGTGCGCCCGTGACGGTCGTCTGCGAACGGTCGACCGAACCGGCCTGCACGCTGCGAGACCTCGCGCCCGAAACCGACTACGAACTCTACTGCTATGTAGTTGCCGGAGGCCATACCTTCCGCAGCGAAACGATTTCGTTCACCACGCTCGAAAAGGGCGAGGAGCCCGAACCGACACCCGACGGGAAGGTCGTCTTCGGCACGCTGACCGTCTCGGAGCGCACCGCCACCTCGGCCACGGCCGCCGTCACTTACACCTGCGAAGGCGAAGCGACGGTCACCGACGCGGGGTTCCTGCTGAAAAAGGCGGGGCAGAGCGACGAGACCAGGCAGTCGTGCGGTACGGCAGCGACCTCGTTGCGCTACACCTTCACCGGTCTGAGCGAAAACACCTCCTACGAGGTCGCGGCCTACGTCGTCACGCCGTCGAAGACCTGGCGCAGCACGGCCGTCGGGTTCACCACCGAGGCAGGCGCCGTCACGCCGCCCGACAACAATACCCGCCACAAAGGCTGGGCGGAACTGCCGAACGAAGTGTCGAACGGCGACTACCTCTACGTCGACCATGAATGCGCGATGGAAAAGGGGGCCAGAGCCCGCAACTTCACCGCCTGTTACAGCAAATCGAAGCTCTGCCCCGTGTGGGTCGCCGCGCCGTTGCACGACGCCTATGCGAAGAAGAACGTCGAGCGCAAAAATTCCTACAAGGACGATCCCGACCTGCCCTATGAACAGGTCGGGAAATGGGACGGTTACACGCGCGGGCACATGCTCGGATCCGCCGAGCGGCTGGTAAGCCGCGAGGCCAACAGCCAGGTGATGTACTTCTCGAACATCGGCCCCCAACTCGGCCAAAACGACTATTTCAACGGCGGCGGCGGTCAGTGGAACACCGCCGAAGACTGGGTGGACGAGCAGTGGCGCGGATTGGCCGATACCTGCTATCAGGTGGTGGGCTGCTATTGGGCCAACACCAACAAGAAGGTCTCCGGTACGACGATCCCGACCCACTATTTCACCGTGCTGCTCAAAGCCAAGAAGAGCGCCGGAAAGAAATGGGTGGTGAACTGTACGCGCGACGAGTTGCAATGCATCGCCCTGTTTATCGAGCACAAGTCCTACTCGAAGAACGCCGTGACGAAACCCGCTCAATTCGACTCGAAAGGCATCTTCATGCGCGTCTCCGATCTCGAAGCGAAGACCGGACACAAATTCTTCATGAACGTTCCCAACGCTCCGAAGGACACCTACGACACACGCGACTGGAACTTCTGATCGTATCCCGGCATTGCCCCTCGACACCCGCCACAGAGTTCGGACCGTCGAAGAGGCAATGTCGGGAAACACGACGGCCGTCGAAACGGGGAGCGGTCCTCGTATAACCGCACCGAACGATAAAACAAAAAACCGATTTTCGACCCTGACATGTACCCCTGGGGCGACGCACGACCCTATCACAGCTATGCGGCCTACTGCCGCCGCACCTTCGGCCGGCCGATACAGAAACTTCCGGTCGACGGAGGTTTCACCTGCCCCAACCGCGACGGCACGGTAGGACACGGCGGCTGTTCGTTCTGCTCGAACGAGGCCTTCACGCCCGCCTACTGCGACCCGCGCCGCACCGTCCGGCAGCAGGTCGACGACGCGATCGCCTTCCACCGGCGCGGGTTTCCGGCCGGAACGGGATTCCTGGTCTACTTCCAGTCGTACAGCAATACCTATGCGCCGCTCGAACGGCTCCAACGGCTCTTCGGGGAGGCGCTCGCCTGCCCCGGCGTCGCGGGGATCGTCGTGGGCACCCGTCCCGACTGCGTGTAATTACCACATTAACAGTCGTTCCAGAAGAAAGAGTTCCTAAGTTTACACTT